>LQAG01000388.1_pt1 | contig 13626 bp, 19 predicted proteins | sample 1535801 | NCBI WGS metagenome assembly LQAG01 (sample SAMN04331584, study PRJNA305678) | bioreactor metagenome | isolation source: bioreactor_3 inoculated with Wadden Sea sediment 1st replicate of a... | place: Germany:Bremen | reverse complement strand
CCGCACCATCCAGAAAAACTGAGAATCCCGGATTCGGAACATCATGCTGCCGTGGCTTAGGCTATCCCAGAGATACGTATCGGTGCATCACCGGCAGAAAACAACCCACAATCCGGTTCCACCCGATTCAATCGCCATAATGCCCCTCCTGTTTTCCAGGCGGGGTAATTCCGGCTTTTTCATCTTGTATCTCAGAACCCGCTCACTGATGCCCAGGGACTCCGCCGCCTGTGTCTGCACCCAGTCATGGGACCTGAGTGCGGAAATCACCATCTGTTTTTCCAGGCCGGCCAGGCGTTACTCCAGCAAACCGGAATCCGGTCGTTTTTCAAGGATCTCCGCAGGCAGGTCATCCCTTCGAATCACATTGCCCCGTACCAGGTGCTCAGGCGCTGGATCAGATGTTCCAGTTCCCTGACATCCCCCCCCCGCTCCTGAAATACCGTTTCGAGAGTCGGACAACAATTTGCGGTTTTTTCTGTGTGCTGTCAGACATACCATTGCCGGGGCTTATCTGGAATTCATACTCAGTTTCACTCATATGGATCACCTGGCCTGAAACAACCTGCTCAGTTGAAGCAGAAAAAGGGAACAGACACCCGAACAGTGGCAGATACAATATGAATATCTTTCTGGATACGAACAAACAGTCACCTGGTTGGTTGAAGATGTTTTTCATGGCCGATCCTGCCGTGAGTTTTCTGTCATCGTTTATGATACAATGGTTTTTCACCAATTTAAATGAGTTTGTATGGGTGAATCTGCTGAATAGGATCCGGGCGGTCAGGGACATCGACGTCCCTTCGAAAGGCAGGCGGCGGCAGCATGAAAAAAAGGGCGGGGAGATTCCGAAGGTATTCTGATATCGGCTGAAGCCGCCGCAATGACAGCTTCAACCGATGTGTTTTACTCTCAGGTGGCAGAGCAGTCGCCGGTACCCGGGCCATTGCCTGTGCCATCTCCCGGACCGTGTCCTGCCGGCAAAAGAAGGGACAGCCATCACGACAAGTACTGCCGAGACAAGGACCGCTTTGATCAAATGCGATGTCAGTTTCATTCCGATTCTCCTTTCATTCATAAATGTTTATTGATGCAGCGTTTCAACATCTTGATCATGAGTTTAACCACAAAGTGTGCCAAGGGAGTGATTTTAAAATATTTGTTTGAAATCAGATAGTTAAAATATTTTTTCAGATCTGAAAATGGATCGGATTCGACATTTAACGCATGGTTCGACAATCTCGTCGAATTCGGGAGGATTGTCCCTGGTTCATTGCATCACCGGCAGAAAAAGGCCCGAAATCCGTTGCTGGCAGGGAATACAGTTGAAACCTTGTATTAAAAATCATATATTAAACCGGCAATTAAATAGCCGATTATCTCGTGGTAATATCTCCTATGATTTAAAGGTCTTTCCTTTTAAAATAGGCCATGTAGATAATTGCCAGATTAATACTAAAAATATTGAATAATCAGGAGGAGGGTTTTCCGATGATAGACAGAAAAGAAGACCATACCGCTGTTCTGGTGGTGGACGTTCAGGGAGATTTTACCCAGTTGAGGCAGGGCAGCCTGGCAGTGGAAGGCACGGGTCAGGACTACCTGGATCAGGTAACCGCGGAAACCCGTCGGCTTAAATCCCTGGGATTTCCCGTGTTTGCCACCCAGGACTGGCATCCGGCCGACCATATCTCTTTTGTGACCCGGCATGAGGGACATGCCTCTTTTGATGTCATAGATCTCAACGGCACAGATCAGATTCTGTGGCCTCCCCACTGTGTCCAGGATACGCCGAATGCCCAAGTGCTGGTGGACAATGATCTGTTTGAGGCGATCGTGAAAAAAGGGATGGATCCCAGGTATGATTCCTATTCCGGTTTTTTTGATGACGGCGGCCATGATACCGGCCTGGACGTCGTGTTCAATCCGGGGAATATCGGATCTCATCCTGTTCGGCTGACCACGGATTACTGCGCCAGGGCAACGGCCATGGATGCCAGGTCCCTGGGATACGGGGTCAGACTCATCCGGAACCTGTGCCGCGGCGTGTCTCCGGACACCACCCGGACGGCGCTCGAAACAATGGCCGAAGCCGGAGTGGAGATTTTGTGAAAATACTCCGGATCTGGGATGTGCGGCACTTCACGGAAGCCCCTATGTATCATTTTTAAAGAAATGAATCTGCATTCTAAAGATGCCTTCTCAAGTTGTAATGATACCTGAAACAATTCACCCGGCTGATGACCATCAAAAAATCATCTATTGATTTTTGATCCTGAACAGGCCTTTTGTGGTTGTGATAAAAGATGGACATGACTATAGTGACTGAAAAAGAGAAACCGCCGATCACCTCTAAACAAAGATGTTGAACGACCAATGGATCCATTTCTGGACATACGCACTTTTATCTTTACTCTGTGGCATTTTATCAGCAAGCTTTATTATTTTCCTAGCTTATACCTATAAATATCGAAAAACCTACCCCGGTTTTTTTCTGTGGACGTTGGCCTTTCTGTTCAATTTTGCAGGATTTATTCTCTTAGGACTGCGGGGCATGCTTCCTGATTATATGACCGTTGTCCTGGCAAATGCCTTTATTGTCATTTGTTATGTGTTCCTCGCCCGGGGATGAATGATTTTGCGAACAGTGAGCAACACACCGGCATAGATATTATTCTTGTTGTGGCCGTGATTTTGACCTTTTGTTATTTCAGTTACATTTTCCCAAGCGTAACGATTCGCATTATCATCATTTCCACTGTGGTGATGTTCATTTGTCTGCGCTGCCTTTATATTTCCCACAGAAAAATCGGATTGTTACTCAACAAAAGTAATTTGCTGCTTTCAACCGCGTTTTTATTCAACGCCCTGTGGTTGAGCTCAAGAATTGTTTTGACCCTGGTCTTTGAGGACAGGATCAGCAACTTTATGACAACGGGTATCATTCAAGGCGGATCAATCACCATTGCAACCGTCGGCAATCTGTTCATTGCATTTGGTCTTCTGAGTATCACCTCTCAGAGACTGGAAGAAGATATTAACAAGAAATCCGGTGAATTAGCGGAGTCGAACAAACAACTGCAAATTGAAATCGCTGAACGGCATCAGACCCAAAAGCAATTGTCTGACAGCAAGTCACTCCTTGATGCCACCGGACGTCTGGCTCGTGTCGGCGGCTGGGAACTGGACACGGAAACATTAGCGGTAAGCTGGACAGAGGAAACCTATCGCATTCACGAGGTCCCGTTTGACTACAAACCACTCCTTACCGAAGCGATTAACTTTTACCACCCCGATGATCAGGAACTGTTATCTCGAGCGGTTCAAAGGGCCCTTGAGCATGGTGAACCTTACGACATTGAGATACGTCTCATCACCGCTAAAAACAATCACATATGGACACGCAGCATCTGTCAGCCAGAGGTCGTCAACGGCAGGACCGTAAAGTTGAAAGGGGCTTTTCAGGATATCACCGACCGCAAACAATCTGAAGCAGAGCGTGACCAAATGATAAAGGCGCTTCAAAAAGCGCTCAAGGAGATTAAAACTTTGAAAGGTATTGTCCCGATTTGCTCTCACTGTAAAAAAATACGTGACGATAAGGGCTACTGGAATCAGCTTGAAGAATACCTTCAGAAATATTCTGAGGCTGATTTCAGCCACGGTATCTGCCCGGCATGCGCTGAAAAAATATATCCTGATTTGAACCTTTATGGGTGATGGGCCTGTAACCGGTACAGCAGCGCATTCTCATTTGTGGACGTCATCCTTCCGCTGGCGGGGATGCCGCTGGAGGGAGGCCCCATGATTAGAATCCTGGGCCGGACCATTGCCTGCATGGCACTGTGCCTGATTCACGTCTGTTTTTTTACGGGTTGTGTATAAGATCGGGATTTCCGCTGCAGGCGGACATTTTTGACATGGTTGTGTTCCTGCTGTCCGTGGTCCTGATGGGGTCGTTTCTGGCCGATTTCTTCAAAAACCGGGACTCATCCAGCATCATGCTTGTCTGGAGTTCGATGATTGCGGTGCTGATTTCCGGATTCTCATGGCCTGCGAATGGTCCAGATGGGCGCATCTTTCAGCCATGTCATGAACGAGTGGCCCGGCATGTGGGGCCTGTGCATTTTTTATCTGCTCCTGGCATGGATCAGTACCCGGTTCATGCCGGAACTTCCTGAAAAAAATCAGGGTTAATCCCATGATCCTGTATAAACCAGAAAGGAGTTGTTGATGACACTGTTGGATTCGGTTTTTATCAGAAGCCAGTTCCCCGCGTTTAAAGAACCATCGCTGAAGGGATGGGCGTTTTTTGAAAATGCCGGCGGTTCCTACACCTGCCGCCAGGTGATCGATCTTCTGAACACCTATTACACCCGGACCAAGGTACAGCCTTACTACAACTATCCGGCATCCCGGCAGGCCGGCGCCGCCATGGATAACGCCTACACCCGGCTGGCGGCCTGGCTCAATGTGGATGAAAGCGAAGTTCAGTTCGGTCCGTCCACCACCCAGAACCTGTATGTGCTGGCCCATGCTTTTCGCGAGATGTGGGACAAAGGGGATGAAATCATTGTGTCGGCCCAGGATCACGAATCCAATGCAGGATTCTGGCGGCGGCTTGAAAACACCGGGATCACGGTCAGGGAGTGGGGCGTAGATCCGGAAACCGGCATGCTTGATCCGGCAGATCTGGACGACCTGCTGTCTCCCAGAACCCGGCTGCTGGCCTTCCCCCATTGCTCCAACGTGGTGGGTCATGTCAACCCCGTGTCCGACATTGTCAAGAAAGCCAAGGCCGTCACGGATGTCTGCGTGGTGGTGGACGGCGTGGCGTACGCGCCCCATGGCCTGCCGGATATCGGATCTCTGGGGGCCGACATTTACCTGTTTTCCCTGTATAAGACTTGGGGGCCTCACCTGGGATTGATGACCATCAAAAAGCCGATCATGGATGCGTTGCCCAACCAGGGCCATTTTTTCAACGCCTTTCTCGATCGCAAAAAATGATGCCTGCCGGTCCGGACCATGCCCAGATCGCCGCTGTCGCCGGGGTGGCAGAATACCTAGACGATGTGTATGATCATCATTTCTCTGAACCCGCTGATCCGGCTGAAAAAGGCAGGCAGCTCAAACAGCTGTTTCAGAATCATGAAACCGCCCTGCTGAAAATCCTGATGGACTGGCTGAAGCAGCGCACCGATATCCGGATCATCGGCCCGGATGACCCTGCACTTCGGGCTCCCACCGTTTCCATTGTGCCGAAAACCGGTCCATTGATGCGGTCTTTGCCGTCCTGACAGACAAAAAGCTGATGACCGGGCAGGGACATTTTTATGGAGTGCGTCCGCTTTTGGGCATGAACATCCCCATTGAAACAGGGGCGCTCCGGCTGTCATTTCTTCATTACACCACCTCAGATGAGATTCGGCAGCTCATTGATGGGCTTGCTGCGGCGCTGGGTTAGTTCACAGAGAACCCTTTCTTTCTGATTCATAATCGACTCGGGAAACAGAGGCGAACCAAAAATGGTTCGCCTCTTTCTGCTCCGATTTTTCCGATTCGCCAGAAAAAAAATATAATATTCTGAAATTATAAGAAATAAAATGTTGTATTTGTCGGGTTTGACTTATTTTCTGTTGGCACACTAAATGCAAATATCCTTGATGATCCTGTGGTACTTACCGCTGGCGACGGCATGAAAAAAAACAGTAGACACTAATTGAGTTGTGAATCGCTTGAATCGGGGGTGTTGAGTGAAGTCTGACCGATATGGCAGTCATCGTGTAATAGCGCCTGAAGGCGTTCTGCCCCAGGCAGCTAGCCGGCTTGACCCGGATTCAGCAGTTCTGCCCAATGAAATTCTCATCGATGTCATTGCGCTCCAGCCGACATCCACCGCCTTCAACCGCATCAGGCAGGCCTGCATGATGACATCGGAAAAATGAAAACAATGATACTCGATCTGGTTGAAACCCAGGGGAAATTTCAGGATCCAGTAACCAGATCAGGCGGAATCCTAATCGGCCGGGTCAGTAAAATCGGTGATCAGTTCAAAAACGCAACGGACATCGGGCCAGGCGATCACATCGCTACGATGGTTTCGCTTTCTTTGACCCCACTGAAGCTGGAAGCGATCTACCATATAGACCTGAAAACGGATCAGATACGGGTCAAAGGAACGGCCATCCTTTTTGAAAGCGGCATCTATGCCCGGCTTCCAAAAGACCTGCCGGAAAAACTGGCCATGGCGGTACTGGATGTGGCCGGTGCACCGGCCCAGGTCAGAGTCAATGCCCGTCCGGGAGATACCGTGGTTGTGCTGGGTGCCGGCAAGGCAGGGCTTCTCTGCCTTCAGGAGGCCATGGACCGGGTTTACCCTCTGGGAAAAGTGGTGTGCCTGGAATATGATGCAGCCAAGTGCCAAACCGTTCGGGATCTTCATCTGGCACACCGTGTCATCTGTGCGGATGCCAGAAATCCATTAAAACACTGGCGCAGTTTCAGCAGATCATGGGGGATGAACTGGCTGATTTTACCGTCAACTGCGTCAATGTGCCGGAAACGGAAGTCACGTCGGTACTTCTGACTCAAGACAGGGGACTGGTCTATTTTTTCAGTATGAGCACGGATTTTGCCAAAGCCTCCCTTGGAGCGGAAGGCATTCGAAAACCAACGCGGATGCTTATCGGAAACGGCTATTATCCGGGCCATACAGAGATCGCTTTCCAGGTCATACGGGAACACCCGGGATTGAGAGGATATTTTGAACAAAAATTTACAGGGTAGGCAGTTGCCGCAGGGGTTTCTGCCTGTAAATGAAATCGCAACGCTTTATTAAAGGAGATGTTTCATGTTAAAGAAATCGCGTTTCTTTTTACCATCCTGGCCTGTGTGCTGGCAATCGGACTGGTGTGTGCGGCCCCGTCCATGGCCGAAAAGAAAAAAGTTTACAAGCTCAGGATGCAGATTCTGTTCGGCCCGGATATGATGTGGCAGTATCAGCCATTTATCGATTACTGCAAAAATGCCAGTGACGGACGGCTCATTATCCAGCCGTTCTCCGGCGGGCAGCTGGTGCCGGATGATCAGATGATGCAGGCATGTGCCACAGGAACGATTGACATCGCAGGCGGTGCAGGCGGTTACTGGTCGGATGTGATTCCTATCGGCGCCACTGAAGGCGTATTGCCGTTTGCGCTGAGAACCATCACGGATGTGAACACATTCTACTACCAGCGCGGTTACCTGGAACTGTGCCGAAAAGCCTATGCAGAACATGGTGTCTACTATCTGGGACCTCAAATGGTTGATTTTGCATACCTGATGGCCAAAACCCTGTCAGAACGCTTGAGGATCTGAAGAAGCTCAAACTCCGCGCCGTTCCCAATATCGGCAAGGTTCTTGGCAAACTGGGGGTATCGGCCAGTATTTTCCGGCAGGTGAAGTGTATCTGATGATTTCGTCAGGACAGCTGGACGGGGTGATCTACGGCGGTTCTGTGGCAGCTGAGTCCATGTCCTTCCAGGAAGTGGCGCCCTATTATATGATTCCGAGTTTCAACCCGGCCAACCAGAACCTGATCATGAGCCTGAAAAAATACCAGTCCCTGCCCCAAGACCTGCAGACCATTCTTGATATGGCGACCCAGGTGGAAAACCTGTTTCTCCAGACCGTCAACTGGAATTTGGAATTTGCCAAACGCCGCGCCATGATGGAGAAAAACGGGCTCCAAGTGGTGGAAATGGACACGGCCCTGGTGGATGCCATTGCGGAAAAAGCCCGGGAATTCTACAAAGATGTGGCTGCCAAAGGTCCCTATGCAAAACAAGCTGTTGAAATGATGGAAGATTACATGCGGGAAGTCGGTTACCTGAAATAGCCTGAAACGAAAAGGTGGTTTTCATGAGAGGATTGAGGGTATTTGTGAAGGCAGTGGATTCCATTTCTGTCAGCATCGGGCAGCTGACCAGCTATACCATGTTGATTCTGCTGGTAACGTCGTCCATTGAAATTGTCTGCCGGTATTTTTCAACAAACCCACGACATGGGCTTATGAGTTCGGCCAGATGACGTTTGGCTGTTATTTTCTTCTGGCAGGCGCCATGACGTTGAAAAACCGGGAACACGTAGGAATGGATATCTTTATTGAAAAATTGTCTCCCCGGAGCCAGGCCCGGGTCAACGCGGCCACCTTCATTCTTACCGCCATTTTCTGTATTGTCCTGATATGGAAAGGCTGGGAATTCGCCTGGCCTTCCATTCAGCGCCTGGAGCATTCAACCAGTGTCTGGGGCCCTCCCGTCTATCCCTATAAATTCATGCTTCCGTTCGGTTGTTTTCTGCTTTTCATGCAGGCCCTGAGCAATTTTATCAAAGACCTGTTTTTTGCACTGTCCGGAACCCATCTGATTCAGGAGGAAGAATAGACCATGAGTATGGGCCTGACCACTATTCTGATGTTCGCTGTATTGATTGTTCTGTTGACAACGGGTCTTCCCGTGGTCTTTGTTATCGGTTCCATCAGTATTGTTTTTGCCTTTTTTCTGTGGGGGACCGGCGGGTTGTCCATGATGATATACCCCACCTACGGACTGATGAATGTCTTTATTCTATCGGCGATTCCTCTGTTCATTTTCATGGGTCTGATTCTTCAGAAATCAGGAATTGCCGATGAGATGTTCGAGGCGATCTATAAATGGTCCGGGGGCCTCCGGGGCGGGGCTGGGTGCGGGGACGGTGGGTTGTCTGTGCCATCATCGCTTCCATGGTGGGAATATCCGGGGCAGCCACCGTTACCATGGGACTCATCGCCCTGCCGGCCATGCTTAAGCGCAACTATTCCAAGTACCTGGCAACGGGGCACGATTCAGGCAGGCGGGGCACTGGGGCTGCTGATTCCTCCCTCCATCCCATTTCTGGTCTATGCATTTGTAGCCAGGGAATCGGCAGCCAAACTGTTTGCATCCGGCCTGTTTCCGGGGCTGATTCTGGCGGCCATGTATATTGTCTATATACTGGTCAGAGCCTATATTCAACCCGGCCTGGCTCCGGCTTTGGCTGTTGAGGAGCGGGTCAGTTTCAGGGAAAAACTGATATGCTTAAAGGCGCTGATTCTTCCGATGTTTATTATATTCAGCGTCATCGGCTGTGTGATCTTCGGCATCACCACCATTATCGAAGCCTCGGTGATCGGTGCCATCGGTGCCATGATTGCTGCCGCCACCAGAAGAAAATTGACCTGGACCATGATTCGTGAATCCCTTCACAAATCCGCTTCCGTCACGGCAATGGTCATGTGGATCGCCCTTGCAGCAGTCTGTTTCGGGGCCATCTATACGGGACTGGGCGCTTCAGATCTGGTTCAGGCCGCTCTGGAATCCATGGGGCTTGGCAAATGGGGGGTCCTAATTTTCATGCAGATCTCCTTCTTTTTCCTGGGAATGTTTCTGGATGACACGGCCATCATGTTTTTGACCATTCCTTTGTACCTGCCCATTGTCAAGGGGTTCGGGTTTGATCCCATCTGGTTCGGCACCCTGTTCGTCATCAACATGCAGATGGCGTTCATCACTCCGCCCTATGGACTGAACCTGTTTTATATGAAAGGGGTCGTCCCGCCCGGCATTTCCATGGCTGACCTCTACTGGTCGGTGATACCGTTCATCATCATCCAGGCCCTGGGTCTGGCCATCGTTATGATGTTTCCGGAAATTGCATTGTGGCTTCCCCGGGTGCTGTTCAAGGCATAGCGCATTTAACTTCTATTAAACAATCATCAATCAAGGATGCTGAAATGGAAAAAGCGATGATAAGAGTGAGAATGAGCGCCAAAGATGTCCATTACGGGGGGCTCTGGTTGACGGCGCCCATATGCTTCACCTGTTTGGGGACCTGGCCACGGAACTGCTCATCCGTTATGACGGGGACGAAGGATTGTTTGCCGGGTATGAATCGGTGACATTCCTGGCCCCGGTGTATGCCGGAGATTACATTGAAGCGGAAGCAGAGATCATGGACACCGGTAACACATCCAGAAAAATGACGTTATCGCCCGAAAGGTGATCACCTGTCGGAGAGATCTCAGCGAATCCGCCGCTGAGCTTCTGGATGAACCCGTCATTGTCTGCAGGGCCGTGGGTACCTGTGTCACCCCGAAGGCGAATCAGCGGATTAAGCACTGACCAACCCCCATTTTTTGAAAGAGACCCTCACGAATGGATAAACTAATCATAACAGCTGCCATCTGCGGCGCGGAAGTGACCAAAGATCAGAACCCAAATGTGCCTTATACGATCCAGGAAATTGCCATGGAAGCCGAATCCGCTTACCAGGCCGGCGCATCCATCATTCATCTTCATGTCCGTGAGGATGATGGCACTCCGACACAGAGCCGGGAACGGTTCAAACAGCCATTGATGCCATCCGCAAACGCTGTCCTGATGTGATCATTCAGCCTTCCACTGGCGGGGCTGTGGGCATGACCGACCTGGAAAGGCTTCAGCCGACGGAAGTGGCGGAACCGTCAGTGGGGCTTGATCACCCTGAAATGGCCACCCTGGACTGCGGTACCTGCAATTTTGGCGGAGACGAGGTGTTTGTCAACTCTGACAAGACGATCGAAGCGTTTGGCCGGATCATGATACAAAGAAATGTCAAACCGGAAATTGAAGTCTTTGACAAAGGCATGATCGATACAGCCATTAAAATGTTTTCTAAAGGAGTCATTCTCTCTCCCATGCACTTTGACCTGGTGATGGGGGTCCAGATCAATGCCACCGCCAGAGATCTGGCCTTTATGGTCCACAGCCTGCCGTCGGGCGCCACCTGGTCGGTGGCCGGTATCGGCCGCCACCAGATCCCCATGGCAGCCCTGGCCATCGTCATGGGCGGTCATGCCCGGGTCGGATTTGAAGATAATCTGTATATTGCCAAAGGCACTCTTGCTGCCAGCAATGGAGAACTGGTCAGCAAGGTGATCCGCATCGCCAATGAACTGGGCCGGCCCCTGGCTTCTCCAGCCGAGGCCAGGGAAATCCTGAATCTTGCACCTTTAAGAACATGACAAAACCGCTCAACGGCTTTGAACTTGACATCCCCGGCACCGTAAACTATGCTTTGAATTCAATGGATGCCCCTGTCGTCAGGCAGGGTGAAGCGCCGCATTTTGTTAACACCGCCTACAGAAATACGGAGCCGCCTGAGTTGCTTGAATTCGGTTGCCATAGGGTGCTGGAACCGGCCAAATGTTTCCCTCAGCCCGCCTGGAAACTGGATAACACCATGGCCGTGCATGAGAACGAAATTCTCGTCGATGTGGAGATCATCCATGTGAACACCACCAGTTTCAACCAGATTCTCACATCAGTGGACGGCAATCTGGCAGCAGTGAAAAAAGGCTCCTGGAAATCGTCTCAACCAGGGGAAAACTTCAGAATCCCATCACCGGAACAGGCGGCATTCTGTACGGAAAATCAAACAGATCGGGAAGTCTTATCCCAATCCTTTCAATTTAAGTGTCGGAGACCATGTCATCACCCTTGCATCCCTTTCTCTCACCCCCTTGAGGCTGGATCAAATTGACGAAATCAACCCGTTTTCATGTCAGCTCAAGGTTCAGGGCAAAGCGATCCTTTTGATCAAATGCCTTTGCTCAAGATCAGCCCCGGTCAGCTCAACAAAAATATTCCTTGGAACTGCTCATCGCGGTGATGGACGAAGCCGGGGCTCCCAGGCAGACCTGGAAACTGGCCAATTCAGGGGACCATCTCCTTGTTATCGGCGCAAACGGAAAACTGGGTCTGCTTTGCGCCTGCGGGGCCCGGCACAAAATCGGTAATACCGGCAAAATTACCGGAATCGTCAAATCTAGCGAAAGCAGAAAAGACCTGAAAAAGACGGGTATCTACGACGAGGTTTTTTGCTGTGATGCCCTGGACACCATCGGTGCCATTAAAAATCTGTCCAGCCAGGATGGGTTTAAAGATCTGCAAGGATCCTTTGATCTCACGGTCAACTGCATGGCAGTGTCCGGCAGTGAAATGCTCAGCCTGATTATGACACGGAACCGGGGAACCATTTTTTTCGCCAGTCTGGCCAACAGTCAGAAAATCACGGCACTGACATCGGAGAGCATGGGCAAGGACCTGAACATTATCGGCTATACCGGTTTTCTGGAAGGCCATGCCGACTTTACCGCTTCACTTCTGGACACTTGTCCGGCACTGACCCGTCAACTCAGACGGCTTTACGACCCGGAGAATCAGACCCCCCCGGATCCGTCAGGAAACTTACCCGGACCACCGGATTTTATCGCACATCCTCAAGGACAGCCGGGATGACTATGTGTTTGTGTCCAAGCCCATGCAGAGGGTTTTGGCTTCAGCTGTGAATGTGGCAAAGTATGACTGTACCACCCTGATCACCGGCGAATCAGGTGTGGGCAAGGAAATTATCGTGGATATCGTCCACAAGGCCAGTGACCGGAACCAGTACCCCTGGTTAAGATCAACTGCGGTACGATCCCTGCCAGCCTTCTGGAATCTGAATTGTTCGGCTATGAAAAGGGCGCTTTTACGGGTGCCAGCGTCCAGGGAAAAAAGGGCTTTTTTGAGCTGGCCCATAACGGCTCCCTTTTCCTTGATGAAATCGGGGAACTCAAGACCGAGCTTCAGGCCAAAATTTTGAGAGCCATTCAGGAAAAGCAGATATACCGGGTCGGAGGAACACAGCCGATTCGGGTCAACGTGAGAATCATTGCAGCCACGAACCGTTCCCTCGAAGAGATGATCGAACAGGGCCGGTTCAGGGAAGATCTGTTTTACCGCCTGAATGTATTTCCCATAAAAATTCCTCCTCTCCGGGAGCGGAAGAAAGACATCATTCCACTGGCCGAACATTTCATTCGAAAATACAATGACCGTTTCAAGCTGAATAAAACCATGGAACAAATGGCGTTTCAGTACCTGGTGGAGCATGAATGGCCGGGAAATATTCGGGAGCTGCAAAACGTGGTTCAAAGAATACTCATCAACTCCGGAGAGGATACGATCACCCTGGTGGACACCATCCGGGAGCTGGCCACCGGATCGCGTCCTTCTTTCTCCAGAGCCGGTTTGAACGCGATCCTGGACCAGACGGAGTACAATATTCTGAACGCCATCCGAAAAACCCACAAAACCACCCGGAAAATGGCGAAAATTCTCGGTCTGAGCCAGTCCACCCTGGTCAGGAAATTAAAAGCATGGCCTGTGACAGATGCTTAAAAAGGAACCACATTGTGAAAACGATTGGTTCCCTTTATCGCTGGTCTGTCGGCACGATCCTTTTCCTGATGTCTTTCTGTGTCCTGTCTGTCAGCCTCATGCTTATGCCAAGAACCGTGACTTTTCGCCTGGCCCGGCGGCTGTTTTCAGTGCTGATCCGGATCATGGGCATCCGGCTGAAAGTGACGGGTCAGGATCTTCTGAACCCGCACCAGACCTACCTGCTCATGGGCAACCATGAGAGCCTGTTTGACCTGTTTGTCATCCCGGCGGCCATTCCCCTGACCTTCACCGGGGTGGAGGCGGCCCGTCATTTCAGGATTCCGGTATGGGGCTATCTGATCCGGAAATGGGGCTGTAT
>LQAG01000387.1_pt1 | contig 13635 bp, 24 predicted proteins | sample 1535801 | NCBI WGS metagenome assembly LQAG01 (sample SAMN04331584, study PRJNA305678) | bioreactor metagenome | isolation source: bioreactor_3 inoculated with Wadden Sea sediment 1st replicate of a... | place: Germany:Bremen | reverse complement strand
GCCCCTTTTCTAATATAATTTTATATTGACCTAAACATGCTTTTTCATAAAGAGCTTAGGCACTAAAAACCACTTAAGCGAAGCACGCCCCGGGTCCCAGTTCCGACCATTCATCAATATTTACATCAATACACACAATCCCCCCAGTGGGCAGGTATATGTTAAAGCCTTCTGATGCAATTAAATAGGCAATCACGTTTTCCCAGGTCGGATTGTGACCTATAACCATAACTGACTCATCCTCATCATTCAAGTCTCTTATCATATTTACGGTGTGGTCAACTGATGTCATATACAAGGTTTCATCATATACAACGGGGATCATATGCCCCAGGGCCTTTAAAAAGTCTTTTGTTGTTTCCACAGCCCGCACCGCTGACGATGATAAAATAATGTCCGGAATCTCCTGGTGTACAGCCAGCAAACTCCCCATGAATGTCGATGCCTTGTGGCCCCGTTTCTTCAGCGGACGATCAAAATCCTCGTACAATTCAGCATTCCAAACAGCTTTTCCGTGTCTCATTATATAAATACGTTTCATCATCCACCCTCCTCGTAATTCATACATACCCGAAAGACCAAGCCAAGCCTCTTTTTTAGCGATTTTACCACAATTGTGTTAAAATTGACTTGGATTCATTATGAATTTTACATAAAGGGGGCGTTTGCATGAAACTGAGCGAAATTTCAAAAAACAATGATATTTCTATGCCTGATCCACTCTCGAGCCGCCTCGATGCGGCACAAAAATTACAGTACACTGACCCAAAACAGGCCTATGATATTGCATACGACATCTGTCGTGAAATCAACTCTGAACAAATGCCCGTCGTCTATTTGCGTGCCCTTTATTTAAAAGGACGAGCATCATGGCACATGGGCCATTTTGAAGAGGCCTTATTTGGAGGCACTGAACTCCTTGAACAGTCAGAAGCTTTAGAAAACAAGGCCTATCAAGCAGAAGCCTATAATTTACTCGGCAATGTCAACCTCCATATGGACAATCTTGACCAGGCTCTAGAGTATTATAGGGATGGCCTGCGCCTTGCAAAATATCACACAACAACCGGGCGGAAAGCTCGCTTCACAATAATATAGGTGAAATATACAACCGGCTTGATGCCAATGAACAGGCCAAGGAATACTACGAAAAGGGTCTGCGTATTGCCCTGGCAACCAATCAAGCCAACGGCATAGGGATTGGCTACCTCAATTTAGGGGAACTCGCCATGAAGGCTGGCAACTATGATGTCGCCACCAAACGCGTCCATGATGCCCTTGATGTTTTCCGAAAAGATCACGACAAGCTTGGAGAGGCCCACGTCCTATTTCTAATGGCTGACATACTCACATTAAAGGGTGAGCTGGATCAAGCAGAAAACTATTACAAGGATGCCGAGGCCATTGAAAAAGAAACTGGTGACCAGTACAACTACTTGCGCACAGGGATCGCTTACACCAAGCTCCTAATTAAAGAAAAAACTTTCAGCGGCTGAGAGCAAGTGTCTAAAACTTTTGGACTTGTCTTTAGAACTAAACGCCAGCAACAATACGGCCATAGCCCAGTCCTTGCTTGCCAAGATATATGAAATGCAAAAGCAGTACGAAAAGGCTCTGACATATTATAAGAAATATCACGACATGGATATTCAGTCCCAAAAGGAAGCCTTAGAAGAACGGCTTCATCATATCCGTTCCCAGTTTAAAATTGAACAGGCCCAGCATGAAAAAGAAAATTTTCAGGTTGAAAAATGTAGAGCTTAGCTCAAAAAATAATGAACTTCAGACCCTCTACAACACAATTGCCACCATTTCAGAAATCGGACGCGACATCACATCCACCCTTGATCTCGAAGAGGTCTTCAGAAAATATACAACAATGTCAACACCCTTATGGATGCCACTTTTTTTGGTATTTCTCTTTACGATAAAAAGACAAAGCTTATTACATACCCGATGTTTATGTCTTCTGGTAAAAGAATCGGCTTTAAAAATGCGCATATTGATGATAAGAACAGCCTGAGCGCCTACTGTATTAGAAATAGAAGTGACATTCTCATAAATGATTATTTGAATGAATACACCAATTATAAAGAGGACCCATGCTCCACAGGAAAGGACGCATGTCACAGTCCATCCTTTATGTGCCCTACTTGTTGAAGGACAAATCATTGGAACCATTACCGCCCAGTCCTATGATAGAAATGCCTACACCAAGCACCACCTAGACATGCTCAACACCCTGGCTTCTTATACAGCCATTGCCATTCGAAATGGACAAGAGTCAGAGCAGCTTGCCAGTGAAATCGCACAGCGTAAGATGGCTCAAAAGAATCTGGAGTCCGTCAATAAACAACTTAGAGAAATGACTTACATGGATGTCCTAACAAAGATTCCTAACCGGCGGTATTTTATAGATACGCTCACAAGAGAGCTAAATCGGTCTATAAGAGAAGAAGAACCCCTATCTGTGATTTTGATCGATATTGATAAGTTCAAGGAATACAACGACAACTACGGCCATATAGCAGGGGATACATGCCTGTCAAAAGTTGCACAGCTTCTTGAAAAGAGCCTCAAGCGCAAGACGGACCTGGTCGCACGCTATGGTGGCGATGAATTCGTTGCCGTTTTACCAAACACGGATCTTGATGGGGCACTGCTTGTGGCAGAAACCATGCGGGCAAACGTGGAACTCGAACAAATTGAACACGCATATTCCACAGTTTCCGAGCTGATTTCCATTACCCTAGGCATATATTCCAACATCCCTACAATGGATATGAGTCTTGAAAGGGTTGTCCAGCTTTCGGACCAAGCCCTTTATACGGCCAAAGACATGGGGCGTAACTGCATTGCCAGCAATATCAGTCCTCTGTCACTTGAGGATCGGAAGTAAAAAGAGCGCTGTCGACCTGATACAGGTCAGCAGCGCTCTTTTTATGCTTTAACCTTGCTTTCTTTCAAACTTGTCCTTACAAGGGATACACGCCCTATATTGGTCCCAATCACCCCAAGTAAGATGAGGCTGCCCCCAATTATATGGTAACCTTCAAGAGGTTCGCTTAAGACAAGAAAACCAGCGCCAATGCTTATCAGAGTGGCAAGATTATTAAAAACACTCATTTGTGAAGCAGGAAGAACCGTCAGTGCCCGGGTGGAAAAAAGCGAAGACAAAACAGAAGAAAAGACACTTAAGTATATAATGCTCATCATATAACCTTCCTCAAGAAGGGACCTGTATATGTTTTCCACAGATCATGGGGCCGCTGCCTACAAGAAAACCATATGAAAGGCAATAAAGCCAACAAGGAGGATAATATATGTTAAATCCATATAACTATGGTCCTTGAGTCGTTTCTTAGCAAGCAAACCATATAAGGCAGAAGCAAGCGCTGATAAAAGAGCAAAAACCAGTCCCGTTTGATTCATGCTTTCAAGGGCAATCCCCTTCATGGAAAAAATGTAGACAAGACCTGTCACCGAAAGAAGCACGCTTATTTTTTGAAACATTGTCGTCCTCTCCTTGAGAAAAATAGAAGCAAGAATCAAGGTCATAACAGGAACCATAGCATGGATCATGCCCGCCTCAGACGATGAGAGGCGTAAAAGACCAAGGCCTTGAAGGAGAAAAAACAAAACTGGATAAAAATAGCCACTGGCAGGATCTCTAAAATCTCAGCCCATTTCACCCTAAGGCTTTGACCGGTAAAAGCCCTGTATACGGCAAAGACCCCCGCGCCAATGGCAAATCTATGGGCTAGAACCACCACTGGTTCAGCATAGGCTAAGGCCATTTTCATAAATAAAAAATGACAATCCAATAAATACAGAAAAAAAGCACCGCCGATATATAGGCACTGGTTTCTTTCATAGTGTGACTGCTTTTCTTTATAAGATTATCTTTCTTTGTAAGATTATCTTTCATTGTAAAACTCCTTTTCATATTTATTTTTACTTTCAAGTTTACAGAGTTTAATGCCCTCTCATGGTCGATTGTCTATAGTCTTATTGAAACACGCCCTATATAGGTGTACAATGACATCAAAAGGAAACTGTGGCGGTACAGTTGAAAGGACCAAGTATGTATAAGTATATTGAACTTGCAGGTCAACTTGAAAAGATAATTGAAAATGGCGCCTATAGCCAAGGGGCAAAATTGCCTTCCATTCGAAGCATTTGTAAGGACTACAATGCTCATAAATCAACGGTGATAAAGGCTCTTGAAATATTAGTCGATAAGAATCTTATCTATGTTGTGCCCCAAAGTGGTTATTATGTTCTTACAAGGCAAAATTCACTGTATGACGAAGAAACTGACATAGATTTTGCAACGTCTTCTCCCAACCCCAGTCTCTTTCCCTATCAAGACTTTCAGCTTTGCATCAACCAGGCCATACAAAAATATCAGGCTGAACTCTTCCTCTATGGAACCGCTCGGGGACTGAATGGGCTCATTGATGTATCCGTAAAATCCCTTATGAAGGATCAAATTTTCACCAAGGCCAAGAACCTCGTCATAACCTCAGGGGTCCAGCAGGCCTTATCCCTGCTTATTGACATGCCCTTTCCCAGTGGTAAGGATACTATTTTGGTGGAACAACCCACCTATCATTTGTTTCTTGACCAACTTCAGACACTTGGAAAATCTGTGTCTTATATAGAAAGAACCCACCAAGGGATAGACCTTGAAAAACTAGAAAAAATCTTTGCCACAGAAAATATAAAATTTTTCTATACCATGCCAAGATTTCACAACCCCCTTGGCAGTTCCCTGGCAGATAATCAAAAACAAAGCCTTGTGGACTTGGCTTATAAATATGATGTTTATATTGTTGAAGATGACTTTTTATCTGACTATGAAACCAACCCAAAGGCCGACCCACTTTTCGCATACGATTCCCAGCGAAGGTACACCATCTACCTAAAGAGCTATTCGAAAATTATTTTTCCTGGCCTTCGTGTCGGTGTTTCCATCTTGCCAGATGACTTGGTAGATGCCTTTATAAAACGCAAGGTCTACGCAGACATAGACTCATCCATGATCTCACAAGCAGCCCTTGAAATTTACCACCGAAGCGGTATGTTTAAAAAGCATGCTAAAAAAAATGAACAGTCTCTACAAAAAAAAGGGCTGACACACTCCACGGCAGTCTTGAGAAACTGGTCTGCCATACCCCATCCATCCGATATACAAAGCCGAGTTCAAAGGCCGTTTTTACATGCCTTGAACTAGATCATCCGGCACCGGTTTCAAGGCTTAAAGACAATAACATTCACATTATGAGCGCTTCAGAAAACTTTTCCCTTCCCCATGCCCAAAGTCATCACTACTTAAGACTCAATGTGACTAACACAAGGCAGGAAAAAATTGAAACCGGTCTTGAAAAACTCTTTCAACTTCTATAACCATAGATTGATGGCTGGCACAGCACCCTCATAAAATATAAAAACCTCCAAACGGGTCATCTTATTTAAAAGATCTCGACCAATTTGGAGGTTTTTGGCAACAGGTTACACTGAATCTGATTCAATATATCCATTAATTTTTTTATTTTTCTATTTTTATTTTTCTTTTTTTTTCCACTTGCCCTTATACGTTCTTAATAATCTCTACAACGAGTTCTGCACTCTTTACAAGGTCAGCGATTTCGATAAACTCTTCAAGTGTATGAACCTTTTGCATGCCGATACCAAGGTTAATGGCCTTGATGCCATTGCCATTGTAAATGTTTGTATCAGATCCACCGCCAGATGTTGTCAGGTGTGTCTTTGCTCCAACAGCATCCATAGCCTTTTTAATAATGGCAATGATAGCATCATTTTCTTCCACTAGAAAAGCACTGTATGCACGTGAAACTTCAACATTCGCCTGTGCACCAAACTTCTCAGCCGCATCCTTGAAGCACTTTGACATATGTGCCGACTGTGCATCCAGCTTTTCATTTGAAAGAGAACGGGCTTCTGCTTTAATTTTCACTTCTGGGCAAACGATGTTTGTCACTTGGCCGCCTTCAATAACGCCAATATTAGCTGTTGTTTCCTCGTCCACACGAAGAAGCTTCATGTTATTGATGGCTTCAGACGCCACCATAATAGCACTGATACCTTCTTGAGGTGCCACACCAGCATGGGCAGGCTTACCAGAAATCGTTACATCAATCTTGTCTTGTGCAGGACCTTGGACGATAACTTCACCTGTCTTGCCACCAGAATCAAGAACAAATCCCATTTTTGAATTCACAAGACTGTAGTCTAGATTCTTAGAACCATTCAGACCGCCTTCTTCTGCGATTGTAATAACAGCTTCAACATCACCATGTGGTATGTCATTTTCAATCAGAACTTGGAAGGCTTCCATTAATTGCAGCAATGCCCGCTTTATCATCGCCACCAAGAACTGTTGTGCCATCTGTTTTAATAATGCCATCTTCAACGATTGGCTTAACACCATTACCAGGTGTCACAGTGTCCATATGAGAACTGAACATAACAGAAGGTTGGTCTGTAGAGCCCTTTAGACGCGCAACAATGTTGTCTGTGTTAGAACCAACAGGTGTGCCCGCATTGTCTCTTGATATTTCAAGACCCATTTCCTTCATTTTCTGCTATAAGTGCTTCAGAAAATTCTTTCTCGTTTCTAGTTTCACTGTCGATTTGAACATATTTCAGAAATCTTTCTACGAGTCTTTCACGATTCACCATATGTATAAACCTCCTCAAATGCTTCAATGTATTTTTATTAAATCCCTATCTATTATAATATCAAAAGTGGGCCCCTCTGGGACCCACACAACTTAAATAATCGTTAAACAATACGTAATAAAATTAAATTCAGCGGTCAAGTTGTTGAGTATATTTCATAACCACCACGTAATAATTCTTTTATACGTCAAAGCTGTAATGATTCTACGTCCCTACTTAAAACGCAAACCATCCATATTTAACCTCTAAATAGTATATGGCAATACCAAACACAAAGGCTGGAATTGTTGTAATAACAGTCGCCCATAGGGACGACTTTCTATCAATTGCAAGGAGTGGGAAGAGAGCATCCCCGTCCTGTGAAATAGCATTGGCCACAACGGCTGCAAATGGAACCATACCCTTTGTAAAGAGAGCCACAAATATAATTTGAGGGCCACAACCCGGAATAAGTCCAATGGCCGCACCGATAATAACCGAGTAGAGTCCTGCGGCAAGCATCATTTCCTTCATAATCATCTCACCGGCGGCATAATCCGCACCGCCAAGCATAAAGACACCAATTTCATAAATGAGGTAGGCCACAAAAACCCATGTGCCAACAAATGCTGTTTCTTCAGCACCGTGTATAAAGGTTTCCTTTAAAGACATAAGCTTCATTTCCGCTTCTTCATGGGTGTCATCTGCTAGGAATTTCTTACCCATAATCATGAGGCCGCAGAAATAAGTGTTCCGGCCACACCTATGTAAGCCCCAAGATTCGGTACTGCCATCGCATTCACATCCACTTGGAAGAGAAGCATTACACCAAGCACAAGACCAACCGCTATGAAACCCCAGTAAATCTTAAAGAAGGTATGGGTAAATCGGTAGCCTAATGAATCAGGCTTTTGGTGCCCTTTTGCATTATGGTGAAGGGCAAGATCGACAATATCACCTTCATCGTGACCTATATGGCTGTAATTTTCATGATTGTGTGTTTCTTCTCCACCACTGGCCATTTCAATCAGCATATGATCCGCCTTGGCATGAAGGGCTTCAAGTTCTTCTTGATTGTTAATTTTCAAGTTGGCCAGCAGTTTATCACCAACCTTAAAGTAATCCACAATGTAGCCTGTGATGATTGCAGCAGCAAAAGATATAACTGAAATCCAAAAGGTAGTGCAGGGGCATTGTCGATATAACAACAAAGGCCGCATCGCCCATTGTTGCAACCAGTGTTGCAACCACAGTACCAAAGGTTACATTGCCCTTAATAAAGAGGGGCATAACAAATATTGCGCCCCCACAACCAGGTGTGAGACCTAGAAGAGCACCTATAATCGGTTGAAACTTCTTGGCATTTTTTATGGTTTCAATAAAAGCACCCTTGGTTTTAAAATTAATGTAGTAAACATCATGAGTACAGCACCTACAAAGACTGTCACTTGAAGAAAGGAGCCTTCCATACTGTACAGGATGATGTCAATTATTTCTTTGAACATTCTTTTCACCTCTGTTTGAATTCTGTCATACTGATTGTCGTCTAATTGATGATTTCTTTATTTACAATCGTCTTAGTCCTCTGACGATGTCATATGAATTTTACGGGCTGCCAGGTAACCTATGACCATCTTCTCCTTATCCCTTTCAATGGTAATTGGACCACTAAAGGGTGCCTTTCCGAGAACCTTAATTGTCTCACCTAGATTCAGTCCCAAGTTCTCAAAGTACTTAAGCAGTTCTGTATCGTCTTCAACCCACGTTATTATATAAGATCTAGATGTTTCACAGTCACTTAGGGGACATGATACCACCCCTTCATGAACAGCTCCCACTGTAAGAATTCGTTCACCCATTGCACCATAGCTCGGTCGCCCTAGATGTTCAAAGAGTCTGCTTTCTAACTCGTCTGACATGACATGTTCTAGTCTTTCAGCTTCTTCATGGACCATATGGAGGGGATACCCCAGAGATTTTGTCAGCCACAGTTCCCACAATTGATGTCTGCGCTTAACCTGGAGGGCTTTCTCAATGCCCTTGTCTGTTAGGCGAATGCCTTGTATGGTTCATACACAATGTAACCGCTTGAAGAAAGTCTCTTGATCATTTCACTGACAGATGGCGGGGATAAACCTAGAGCCCTTGAAATTGTCTTGTTGCTCACAAGTTCCATTGCGCCACCTTTTTCATATATGGCTTTTAAATAATCCTGTTCACTTATTGTCATAAAACCACCTTTTTAGGGTCACCTAATTTTATGTTTAATATACCCTATATTTTTATTATAAAGCATTCAAACTTATTTTTCTACAATATTCAGGAAAATAGTCTACAATTTTTATGTATAATTAAAGCGCCCTAATTTTCCGATCCAAATGCTGTCGTCATTGTCAAGAGCATGGCCATTCACTTGTTTAAAATACTAATTTTATGCACAATAAAAGGATGGTTTCCCACCCTTTATGATTTTGTCTTAACTCTAACAAGCAGACCTACTATATTTATATCTTTATTCCATAAACTCAAACAAGGGCAAATCATCTTTCTATCCACACCTGATTCTTCAAGGATTTTATCAAGACCAAAGTGGCTCAAACCATTGATCGCCCTGTCCAAATCCATCAAACTGGGATTTTTCAAAATCGATTTCGAAATCATCCAGCACATTCAACTTAATGCGATTTAAACCGTCTTCCAGCTCTTCTTGATACAAGTCAACAAGCTCCCTTAACCTAAAATCTGAAACCAGATTCATATCTTGAAGAATACGTGCCACAGGTCCATATTCATGAATCATTTTTACGGCTGTTTTCTTGCCCACCCCAGGAATGCCATTCACATAGTCTTCCCATCCAGTTAGAGCGTATAAATCTGGGTAATACAAAGCCTCTATTCCATATTCCAAATAAAACTTATTTGGGTTATAGTGTGTGTCTTTTTGCTTGCCGAGTAAAATAACATGGGTTTTCTTATTTAAGACTTGTAAGAGTTTTTCTTCTTCAGTCACAACATAAGATTTGTAGTCCTCTTTCTCAGCCAAGTCAACGAGGGTTTTAATAATATGTCCTGTGTTTTTTTTCGCTTTTCAAGCAGGTCATTCCCAGTCCCTCCATGAGGACTTGAAGCAGTGAAAACTGCAATTTATAAGATGGGGTCGCCTCGATTTTATGTTCGGGAAAATCAGGGAGGGCAAAAGTCAAAACAATAGAGGTGGGTTCATATTTTCCCATTAAGTCCAAAACATATGACATAAACTTTCCAAGCATGGGTACCTGATGGCCTGTCTTTGTTCTCACTTTAGAATTTTTTGAGCCCATAAAGGCTTATAGGACAATGTCTTCCCATCAATAATAAGCAATTTTTCATCAAGATCCCTCTCTTCTTTCAACTCTCACCTTATATTTTATAACAAGATTTCACATCTTCAAACAGAATATTTCGATAATTCCAAATCTAGATGGGAATTCTCCATGAATCTCGTGAATTTGATAGGCATAGGGGTATGAGTGATTCAAAGAGGTGGTCTTATGAAACATCAGAAAAAACGATACCTTTCTTACACATATATCACTCTGATTTTACTTGCCCTGACGGTTGCTATATTTGCTGTGCCCGCCTTTGGGCATGATACTGTGCAGACAAGTGAAGACGCTTTTCCTAGACCAGAAAGTTCTTATGAAGAAAGTGATTCAGAAAACATTCTTGAAATCCTCAAGGGACGGGTTGCTACAGAACCCTTTAATTTACTCGCCCTCATTATATTTATTTGTGCCATTATCCATACCCTTATGAGCAGTTATTTTATTAAAAAAGCCCATAATAAGGAGCTCTATTATAAAGAACTCATCCACCAAGGGCTTGTCGATAAAAACAGCCATTCAATCAGTGCTGGCATGTATCATTTGCTGGGCGATGTGGAAGTGGTTTTTGGTATTTGGGCCGTTGCCCTAGGGCTTTGTATCTCACTTTTTTACAGCTGGGAAACCTTTGTGGGCTTTCTTGACAGCCTCCACTACACAGAACCTCTTTTATCATTGTCATTATGACCATAGCTTCCAGTCGCCCAATCATTAAGTTTTTGAAAAGATAACCTTCAAAATAGTAAAGCTCTTCGGAGATTCTATAGAAATTTGGTGGCTTACCATACTCATAGTCACTCCGCTTCTTGGTTCAATTATCACAGAACCTGCTGCTATGACCATTGCAGCCTTTATGTTATCCGATAAATTCTACCGGCTTAATCCTCCAAGAAACCTACGCTACGCCACGCTGGCCCTGCTCTTTGTGAATGTTTCCATTGGCGGATCTCTGACCAATTTTGCCGCACCGCCTATACTCATGGTTGCGGGTCCGTGGGACTGGACCACATCATTCATGTTTTCAATTTTGGTTGGAAGGCTCTTATAGCCATGACACTTTCAACGGCCTGTATTACCTCATATTCAAAAGAGACATCACGGCTCTTGAGGAAGACTATAAACACTATCTTTACATTAGAAATATTCAAAGTCGTTTTGTCAGCACCAAAGAACTGGAACATAGTTTCACCCAACTTGCCAACATCGTCAATAGCAGTGTGGGCTTTACAAATGAACTTGACGCCTACTCCAATATACTCAAGGAGAATTTGGAAGAACTGGCCTTAAAACGTCTGACTCAAGAAGAAATTGAGCCTACGACATTCGTAAAGCTATCGATGAGAAATTTGAAGGCATCCAGCTGGAAGAAATGAAAAAAATCCTCCCCGGCCTTCTCCCAGAAGACAAGAGGCCCCAGTATAGAGATCCCAACTGGAACAACCGACCCGGAAAAGTTCCAGGCTGGATTACCCTTGTTCACATTCTCTTTCTCACCTGACAGTGGTCAATGCACATGACCCGTCCTCTTCATGTCGGGTTTTATGTTCTTCCTTGGATTCTTCCAAGTGACAGTTTTTATCAAAATAGGATTGACTTAAAACCAGCCCTACTCGTAGCTTTTTCCTAGCTGGTATCATGATTCACGGGACTCTCCAGTCCTGGTGGATTGCGCCACTTCTTGGAAATTTACCTGCTGAGGGTCTCAATATTACATCTATAATCTTGACAGCATTTAACGACAACGCTGCCATAACATACTTAAGCACCCTGGTTCCAAACTTTCCTGAAGCCCTCAAGTATGCTGTTGTTTCTGGTGCCATCACCGGCGGGGGGCTAACCGTTATTGCCAATGCACCAAATCCCGTGGGTCAGTCCGTTTTAAAAAAGCACTTCAAATCAGGTATTTCTTCGGTTACACTCTTCAAGTACGCCCTTGTGCCAACGCTTGTGACCGGGCTTTGCTTCTATTTGCTCTAAGTGGCAAAGTCTCTTATTTTTTCACCTGCATGCAAAAGGGAAGCTTCTTCAAAGACAAGAGCTTCCCTTTTAAAAGACTTGAGAAAAACCTGAAACTATTTTGTGGGTCTCTCCTTAGAGTCTCTATAAACGCATAACCATTTAAACAAAGCCTTTCAAGCTAAGTGAATGGGTTATGGGTGTTTTTATGTACGCCTAAAGCCAAATCCTAGTAGTTAAACTCTTTCAACTCATAGTAAGCTTTAGGATGAAGACAGGTAGGACACATATCTGGTGCTTCAAGACCTTCATGAACGTGACCACACTTACGGCACTTCCATCTTGACGCCCCATCCTTCTTAAAGACATGCTCAGTCTTCACATTTTCAGCCAGTTTACGGTATCTTAGTTCATGCTCGACTTCAACCTTAGCAATCAGTTTAAAAGCTGCTGCAATCTCCGGGAAACCTTCATCTTTGCCACATCAGCAAAACCTGGATACAGCACTGTATGCTCTTCATTTTCCCCTTCTGCTGCATGAATGAGGTTTTCATATGTGGTTCCCACTTTACCAGCTGGGTAAGAAGCAATGATTTCAACAGCTTCACCCGATTCTAAAAAGCTAAAAAATCTTTGTGCATGGACACGTTCGTTTTCAGCTGTTTCTAAAAACAGGGCTGCAATTTGCTCATATCCTTCTTTTTTCGCCTTTTTAGCAAACATTGTGTAGCGGTTTCTTGCCTGTGATTCCCCAGCAAATGCTTTGAGTAAGTTCTTCTCTGTTTTTGTACCGATAATACTTGCCATGGTTTACCCTCCTAAAACTAAGTCCTGTTCACCAAGAAACGTGCAACTATTTCATATAGAGACCGTCTTTGCACATGAAACTATGAAATATCCCTGTGTGATTTTCATAATTTTCTGTCATTTAATCTTATAGCAAGACATAAGTCCTGCTCTATTTACTAAAAAGCAGATATGGAACCACATCTGCTTTTTATAATCTGAACTTGATCCACACTTTAAAAAGACCTACAATCAGATTTCCAGTATCCCTGAAAGTCTGGATCATTTAACACACACTATGCGTTTGCTGGCGGTGTGAACGAACGCGCTGCAAACTCTCTATCCATCATAAGAATGGCATTGCCTTGACCTTCAATGAACTTAAGCTGTGTCAGAATACCTTCCGCAGCTGATTCTTCTTCAACTTGCTCATCAATATACCATCTTAGGAAAGATGCTGTTGCATGATCACTCTCTTCAAGTGCAATATCCATTAGATTATTGATAAGTGATGTGACATGGCGCTCGTGCTCAAGTGTCTCTTCAAACACGTTGATAATGCTATCCCAATCTGTCTTAGGCTTTTCAATAGCTTGTAATGTAACGCGACCCCCACGTTCATGCAGGTAATTGAAAAGTTTTAATCCGTGGAATTGCTCTTCTTCGAATTGAACGCGCATCCAGTTTGCGAATCCGCTTAGGTTCTCTTCTTCAAATATGCTGCCATAGACAGGTAAAGGTACGCAGAATATAGTTCTGCATTGATTTGTTCATTAATAGCGTCTGCTACTCTTTGCTTAATCATAAATCTCCACTCCTTTTTCGTCCCCATATTACAAATCATCTA
>LQAG01000386.1_pt1 | contig 13650 bp, 16 predicted proteins | sample 1535801 | NCBI WGS metagenome assembly LQAG01 (sample SAMN04331584, study PRJNA305678) | bioreactor metagenome | isolation source: bioreactor_3 inoculated with Wadden Sea sediment 1st replicate of a... | place: Germany:Bremen | reverse complement strand
TAAGTGAAGGCGGGGTGATGGGCTCGGGTATGCGGCAATAAATGGATTTCTGCTGAGTGCATCTTCTCCGCCCGCAATTACAGACGCCATATCAATGATAAACTCCACGCCTTTGGCCGAATACCCACAGAAAACAATAGGTTTGACCGTATTCTGCACAGCCGTTTCAAATTCACACAAATCAGCCGAGTTTCCGGGTATATCCTGTGCTGATCCAAAAGGCATGACAAAATCAATATTATCCAGAGCATCTGCAATTTTGGCCCCCACATGATGTCTTCAACAGTTGTGAGGGTCCGCTTCTTATTGAGTGCATGTCTTTGATTCGGACTCGCCGTGGATGTTCCGAAAAAGCTTTTCCCGCCGGTTAAATCCATGACCGGCTTTTTTCCCTGTTGTACATCGCGAATCCTTTTGGGACTTTCCGGAGGGCATACTCGATTGCTGAACGGGGCGTATACACTCTGTTACCTTCAATAACAGTTCCTGCGCTCTTCAAAAGCTTCAATGCTTCGGGATGTTCGACGATGCATCCGGTTTGCTCCAGTATGAGGAATGCCGCCTGTTTGATTTCATGTACGTGATCACAGCTGATCGTCTGTAAAAAAGGGACGGCATGACTCGAATATCCTGAATAAATCATTTGAATTTCCTTTTTGTATTATTGATTCAATTAATACCGATGGATCAGTATTCTCAGGTTTACGGTCTTACCCATTTACGGAAAATGTACTGTTCGGATTGATTTCCCTCTTACGGGAATAAGCAGCGGCATTGATTTCAAGGCCGGTATATTTGCAGCGGAACATTAAGGGGGAGGAATCATGGTCATTTTTGTTTTCGCAGTATTCGATTAAATCAAACATCAGTTTGCCGACGGCAGGTCCGTTTTATACTGGTTCCCGCTTGTCCCGACTGCCATATAGAAGCCGCTTAGGTCAGACTTGTCATATATCGGGATCCAGTCATCAGATACATCATAAAGATCCACGATACCCTTCGGCTTATTGGGAATGGTCAATCCATTCACTCTTCTTGCCAGCCGCATCACCTGGGCATTCCATTGATCCTCTGTAACCGAACGGTTGAATTCGTCGGGATTTTCAATCCATTCTTTTTCGTCGCAATCCGGGTCCTCACTGCCGACCAGAATCAGGTTGCCGGCCTCCGGTCGATAGTAAGCACCTGAATCCCCATCGCCGATATGCATTCCGAAAGCTTCATAATCGACGCCTTCCGGTGCTGGTGCAAAGTGGACTTCATGCCGAAGAGCCCGAGTCCGGATGTTCATACCGTCGGTAACCCCCGCCAGATGGTTGATGACTCCAGAGTGCGGACCAGCCGCATTGACGACAATCCCGGATGAAATTTTCTTTCCATCACTTGAGAGCGACACCAGACACTTGATTGTTGTTTCTCAATATTTCAACAATCTTTGTATTGAACAAAAATTCGGCACCTTTGGCCTGTGCTCCCCTCATGATATTGTGGCAGGAAAGGACCGGATCGTTGATGTACCCGGAATCCGGTGTATACATGCCACCTTTGACGTATTCCCGGGAATCATGAAAGAAAAGTTCATCATCCGGCCTTCTAGGAGGGTAGAATTTTTCATATTGAAAAGGGAGCAGCCTGCTTGATTTTTCCCTGTCCCAATATTCCCAGCGAACCCCCACCCGATCATACCTTTTTTGAAGGGCTTCATGGCTGTAACTCGGATAAGCAAACTCAATGGAACCTTTGTTGATGAATTTTATCAGACCTTTTTCATCCGTTGCACCGATATAGTTTGTCCAATCATCCCAGTATGCTCTTGCTTCCCAGGAAAGTGCTACACCTTCATGGGTTGAATAGCTGAATCGGATGATGGCACAGGAATTTGAAGTTGACCCGGCACCAGGTTCGCCCAAAGCATCTACAACAACTGTAGAATATCCTTTTTGGCAAATTCAAACCCAATGGCACATCCCATAATTCCGGCACCGATTACAACAACGTCTTTTTTCATAATAGCAAATCTCCTCGAAAAACAGCATTATCGTTTCGGTTTGCCCAACTGCAAATTCCGCACCATGAAAAATCAATGCCTGAAATCATTTCTTGATATGCCAAATTTCTTCATTTTGTGATACAATGATTGTCTTGTAATTCCAATATTTTGTGCTGATGCACTGACGTTGCCATACGTCATTTTCAGTACATTTTTGATTAAAGCCTTTTTCTTTTTTTTTCCTTGTCTTCCATAAGGGATTTTATATCAGGAGCGGGCGAACTGATGGACCGGCTTTCATCTGTTTCGGCCATGAAAGGTATATCGGGCTCAGGCCCCGAGAACTGTCTTTGCTCAAGGCAGACTGCATCCAGAAATGTTTGGGGCAGCATCTCCAAAGATATAGTCGATTCAGCCTCCGCTATATTCATTGCCCCTTCCATCACGTGCTCCAATTCCCGTATGTTGCCCGGCCACGAATAGTTCACAAAAAGATCGATGACCTCTTTTTCAACATCATGGATCTTTTTGTGTAAAGCTGTATTGTGTTTTGACATGAATAAGGTGACAAAATCCTCGATTTCATCGGTCCTTTTTCTTAACGGAGGAATGAAAAGCGTGACAACACTTAAACGGTAATAAAGATCCTTTCTGATCCTTTGCAGTTTCAGAGTGTTGGCGGGTGTTGAACCGATGGAGCTGATCACTTTAAGGTTGAGGTCATATTCTGAAGAACTGCCGATCCTTCTTGCCCGCTTGTCCTGAAGAACCCTTAACAGCTTGGGCTGCAATTCAATGGGCATGGAATCAATTTCATCTAAAACAGCACACCGTTATTGGCTTGTTCAAAGAGACCCGGCTTTTCCATGGCGCCGGTAAAAGCTCCTTTGGTTGTACCAAAAAGGAGCCCTTCGATTAAAGTGGCTGGAATGGCGGAGCAGTTGATGGCAATATATTTCCCTTTCTTCCATTTTGAAAAATTGTATATGCAGGTAGCGATCATGTCCTTCCCCGTTCCTGTTTCTCCGCTCAGAAGAATGGAGGATGGTGAATTGCTGGCCAGTTTGGCAATTCTGATGATTTCCTTAGTCTGGGGTGTGGAGGCAATTAACTGATCGAAACTCAAATTTCTCTTTGAAAAAGAACTGTCCTCTGAAGTGGAGATCGGTATGTCGGCTATATGCATGCTGGGCAGCTGCTGGACAAAACAGACACACCCGATGATATCTTTTTCAATAATGGGGTAAACCCAGTGGGAGGAATTGATCATTTTCCCGTTAATCGTTCTATAGATTTTATTGCGGACGGTAAGAGGCCTCCGTGTCTCCAGACACTGCATGATGTAGCTTCCCGAAAAAGTGGGTCCGTAAATGTAATTCACATTCTTGCCCAGTACGAAAGAAGGTTCCAGATCGTCGATTTTGCTTTGTTCTTCGTTATAATAATGAATGTTACCCAGTTTATCGGTGATCATAATGCCGATTGGGATACCGTCAAAAACATCCTGAAAATCGATAGATCTGATAATCTTACTTAAATTCATCTTGTCCTCATTGGTTGTTGTCATGTTTCTGCCGACAATATAGTAAATCATAAAGCAAAAGTGAAAATCATTTTTACACTTTTGCTTTGTACCTATACATATTTGTATAAAAATAGCATCTGATGGTTCGGAAAACCAGCAGAAAAAACACCATTCTTCCGGTATTCTTTCCTAAAATCAAAGCCAAGGAAAAATGAGGCTATTGGCACATATTTTGATAACAATAATGATATGTTTTTCGTTTGGCCGGCGCCAAAGTGAACTAACTGACGTCCCTACTGCCCATCCGTGTAAAACGAGTGGATTACTCGGGAGGGCAAGTACATGATCTTAATTCAACTGAAGCAACAGGAGGAAGCGATGAAATCAAAGATTCATCCGGCAGTCAAGGATCTGAAGAGTGATTATGAAAAGGGCAAGCTGTCCAGAAGGGAGTTTATCCGCCTTTCAACACTTTTGGGTGTATCTGCATTTGCAGCCACCCAGATGGCAGGTGTTAAATGGGCCGGCAAAGCTTTGCCGGCAACATCAAAAGAGGAGGGACCCTCAAGGTGGCCACCGCACTGCAGAAAATTGCCCATCCTGCCACTTATTCATGGATCGCCTCCAGCAACGTAACCCGAATGGTGGCAGAGTACATGACCCTGACGGATGAGAAAAACATTACCCATCCTTATTTACTAAAGAATTGGGAGGCCAGCGAAGACCTCAAGACCTGGACCCTGAACCTGAGGCAGGGCATCACATTCAACAATGGGGACAAATTTACCGCCGATGACGTCATTTTCACCTTGAACCAGTGGCTTGATGACAATGTCGGTTCGTCTATGAAGGGGATCGTGGGGGCCTACCTTGATCCCACCGGTATAGAAAAAGTTGATGACTTTCAGGTCAAACTGCATTTAAAACAACCCGAGATTTCCATTCCAGAACATTTTTTCCAATACCCCGCCCAGGTACTTAACCACCGAACTTTTGAGGGGGATTTTTTGAAAGCGCCCCACGGTACCGGACCCTACCTGCTGGAGAGCTACAGTGAAGGAGAAATGGCCGTTGTCAAAAAACGGGAAGGGTACTGGCAGAAAGGTGCGGACGGCCAGCCGCTGCCTTACCTTGATGCAATAGAATTTATTGATATGGGAACCGAAACCGCCCCCATGATTGCCGCCATTAAAAGCAAGGATATCGATATCATTGATTCGTCTGATATCCTTGGGGTCGATGTTTATATGGCCCTCAGAAACGATAAAGATATTGTCATCAAGCAGGCTCCCACAGCCTCGGCCCAGGTGCTCCGCATGAGGGTCGACCTCAAACCCTGGGACAACGAAAAAGTCAGAATGGCCATGCGTCTCTGTCACAATCATGAAAAAATTCTGGGAATCGCCCACATGGGACAAGGGCTGGAAGGACAAGATTTCCACGTATACCCCTTTCATCCGGAGTACTGCGAGATGCCCGTTCCGGAATATGATCCGGCCCGGGCCAAACAGCTGCTGGCTGAAGCCGGCTATCCTGACGGTGTTGAAGTCAACCTGGCGGTGGGCTCTGGCTGGGCTGACGTGGTCCGGTATGCGGAAGTCCTTAAACAAGACGCCCTATCCGGCGGATTCAAGATCAATATACAGACCATGCCCAATTCCCAGTATTGGGAAAAATGGACCGAGGTGGATTTCGGCATTACCCCCTGGACCCACAGACCCCTTGGGACCATGGTGCTGAACTTGGCTTATACGGCGGATGACAAGGGCAAACCCGTCCCCTGGAACGAAACACGCTGGGTGGATAAGGAATTTTCAGAACTGCTGATCCAGGCCAACGGTACGCTGGATGTCGAAAAGCGCAGGAAAATTTTCTGTAAACTCCAGAAAATTCAGTATGAAAGGGGTTCCATTGCCATCGGCTACTGGCAGGCAGTCTGGATGGTGAGCAGAAAAAACTTCAAAGGATTTGAAGGCCATCCCAACGGTTTTTTTCTGTTTAACAATGCCTATCTCGCGTAATCCGTTGCAGATCCTGAATCCCATACCCGGACGCGGCCGGGTATGGGTTCCAATAATCAATTATATGATTGGAATGCCGTGGCTGTATTTATATTAAGGCGGTTTACTCTGCTGCTGGTGACCATGCTGCTGGTTTCCATGGCGGTTTTTTTTATCACAGAGGCGTCCCCGGGTAATATTGCCAAAAATGTTCTGGGGGTATTTATCACACCGGAACAGGAAAAGTCATTTTTGAGCCAGAATGGGCTAGATAAACCGGCCTGGATTCGGTATCTGTACTGGATTGCCGGAAGCGATTGGATCGCTGCCAGGAAAATAGACATGCCTCTAAAACGGATCTGCCTGGAAGGGGGCTCTGATGAATGGTGGGCCAGAAAGGGCAGTTCTCTTATCCAATGGAAAATATCAGGGGATGATCTGATTGCCCTGGAGATATTCCCCGACGGCACCCGTAAGGAGTACCCAGACAACGGAAGATGGAACAAAGCGGAAGACGGCAGCCTTTATTTCTGGGCATTGATACCCATAACCATGCCGTTAAATGGGAAAAGGGGAAAGACACCAGGGTTTGGCGGTTTGTCATGGGCAAAGGATGGATGGAATCTTCAGGCGGACCTGTGGAATACATCCCTTTAAAAAAAGGGTTTATCCGGGGGGATCCGGGGGTATCGTTCAGAACCGGCAGGCCTGTTGGCAAAAGTCTGTTTGTACGTCTTCGGAACTCCGTGTTCCTGGCCGGCATCGCTTTTGTGATTGTGATGCCCCTGTCCCTTTTGCTGGGCATGGCTGCCGGGCTGTCAGAAGGCTCTTTACAGGACCGGATCCTTTCCATTGGCGGCATGATGTTTTCAGTGATCCCTGAATTTGCCACCGGCATTTTCCTCATCCTGATCTTTTCCATGTGGCTTGACCTGTTGCCTGGCGCTGCAGTATTGGGTGCATCTGCACCATGGGAAAAACCGGTTATGTTGGTCCTGCCGGTTCTTACCCTGACCCTTATCGAGCTGGGATATGTCCTCAGAATCACCCGGACTAGCATGGTGGAAACCATGAGATCCCCTTATATAAGAACAGCCTTCTCAAAGGGCTCCCTTATTGGAAGTCGTATTCAAACATGCCGTCCGGAATGCCTGATTGCTCCCATTACCGTCATTATGCTTCATGTGAACTGGCTGTTGGGAGGCATTGTCATTGTCGAGGTGGTGTTCGGATTTCCCGGCATCGGAGCTTATCTTCTGGAGTCTGCTTTATACAAAGATTTCAATGCGTTGGAAGCTGGGTCCATGATCATGGTCTTTGTGGCGGTAAGCACCCAGTTGATTGCCGATATCGTCTACACTTTTTTAAATCCGAGGATTCGATATGACTGAAGAAAAACAGGGGGGAAAACATACGGTTCTTGACGGCCTGTTCATCCTGTTTGCCTCTAAAACCGCTATGATCGGCCTCATTATAGTTCTGTTCTGGATTTTCGTGGCCGTATGCGCCCCCCTGCTGACCCGATATTCTCCTGTGGAACAGGACTGGAAAGCTTCGAATCAGGGACCCTCCAGGGAGCATATTCTGGGCACGGATGAACTGGGCAGGGATCTGTGGGCCAGACTCGCCTATGGTGCCCGAATCGTTCTGGCAGTTCTTCCGGTGACGGAAAAATTATGGATCCCTGGGGTACGGCCATCTGGGGGTGGTGGTAGGTCTGGTCATCGGGGCGACCCTGGGCTTGTCGGCGGATACAAAGGCGGCTGGGTAGATGAACTGGTCATGCGGTTTCTGGATGCCATGATGGCGATGCCCATTATTCTTCTCTACCTGATTATCGTGGCAGCAATGGGCGCATCAGCCATCAACATCGTTATTGCCATTTCCATCGTGGGTGTGCCCGGGATTGCCCGCCTGGTCCGCAGCTTGACTCTGGACATTAAAACCAGAGAGTATATCCGGGCAGCGGAAACCCGCGGTGAAAATTCATTTTATATCATGTTTGTAGAAATCCTTCCCAATGCCAAGGGTCCCATCATCATTGATTCCATGCTCAGAGTCGGATATGCCATTTTGCCATGGGCACTTTTAGGGTTCCTCGGCCTGGGCCTTCAGCCCCATCTCCTGACTGGGGCAGCATGGTGGCCAAAGGCAGGGCGTTTATCTTGACTGGAAGCCCTTGGGCAGCTCTGTGGCCATCTCTGGCCATTGCCTCCCTGGTGGTAGGGCTCAATCTTCTGGCCGACGGCATCCGAGAGGAGACCACACGGTATCAATAAATAAGGGGGAGCAGCATATGGGCCCAACGCCAGACAATGAAGCGGTTCTGGAAATCAAAGATCTCCAGATATCCTATGAAACCAGATGGGGAGATGTCCCGGCTGTCAGGGGTGTCGATTTTAAGGTCCGCAAAGGAGAGACCTTGGGTATCGTCGGCGAATCCGGATGCGGCAAGAGCACCATTTCCTACGGTATCCTCAATTTTTTGGGTCGCAATGGGAAAGTCACCGGTGGTAGTATCAAATTCATGGGCCAGGAAATGGTGGGCCTGTCCAAGTCTGAATTTGAAAAAATAAGGGGAAACCAGATCTCAATGGTTTATCAGGATCCCATGCAAGCACTGAATCCGTCCCTGACCATCGGCACCCAATTAGCCGAGGTACTGATTACCCATCAGAGGATACCTCCGAAAACCGCCTGGGAAAAATGCATTAACATGCTTAAACGGGTCTATATGCCGGATCCTGGAAATGTCATGAATCGCTTTCCGCATATGATCTCAGGAGGACAGCAGCAGCGGGTGGTCATTGCTATGGCCCTCTTAAACAACCCGAAACTGCTGATTATGGACGAACCCACCACCGCTCTGGACGTCACTGTGGAAGCGGCTGTACTGGATCTGGTCGAAGACCTGAAAAAAGATTTCAACACCGGAATTATTTTCATTACCCATAACCTGGGGGTCGTTGCGAGGATTTCCAACAGTCTGTGCGTTATGTATGCAGGAGAAATGGTGGAAAAAGGGCCTATTGAAACCATTTTCAAAACCCGGCACACCCTTACACCCGCGGGCTTTTGTGCTGTGTGCCCCGGCTGTCGGATGACCTGTCCTTCTCAAGACTCTGGTCCATCCGAGGCAGGGTACCGCATCCGAGGGAGCGATCCTCAACCTCATGCATCTTTGCTCCCCGGTGTGACTGGAAAATTTCCCGGTGTGATACAGAGCATCCACAGCTTGTCAGTATCCCGGGAAGCCTGGATCACCGGTCCAGATGTTTCATGGGCGCAGATACATTGAAAATCGGACTTCATGAATATGCCCGGGGTAAAAGAGCATTGCTTCAAGACCTGTATGATGACGAGGATCAGTCTTATACCAAGGATATTCTGGCTGTAGACAACCTCAAAATCTATTACGAGCAGCAGGTATCCTCTTTGAAACGCCTGGTCGGTATGGGGAAAATGAGTATGTCAAAGCTGTTGACGGCATCTCCCTGAAGATAAGAAAAGGGGCCACCATCGGCATCGTGGGGAATCCGGCTGTGGAAAAAGCACATTCGTCAAAGGAATTATCGGCCTGGAATCCCCCACGGATGGCAGGCCGAACTCATGGGAATCGACATCACTCATCAAAAAGCGTCAAAAAGGGACTTCTCCCTGATTAAAGAACTCCAGATGGTGTTCCAGAACCCTGATTCCACCTTGAACCCTTCTTATACTGTTGGCAGGCAGATCGCAAGACCCCTGAAAAATTCAAAGCCGTTTCAGGTAAAGGTATTCGCAAAGATGTGGAAGCCCTGCTTAGAAAAGTAAAACTGGCCCAATACTATTATGACCGGTATCCCCGGCAGCTCTCGGGGGGTGAAAAACAGCGTATCGGCATTGCCCGCGCCATTGCCTGTCAGCCCAACCTGATTATCTGTGACGAACCAGTATCGGCTCTTGATGTATCGGTACAGGCCTCGGTCCTTAACCTGCTGAATGAAATAAAGGATGAGTTCGGTTCCACCTTCATCTTTATTGCCCACGACTTGAGTGTTGTCAGGTTTATATCCGACTTTATCGCCGTTATGTACTTGGGCCAGATCGTTGAGTTTGGATCGGTGGAAGATATTTATCCCCGCCGTATCATCCTTATACAGAAGCCCTGTTGTCTGCCATTCCCATACCGGATCCGAATGCCGGAAGGAGAGTGGTGAGGCTCTCCGGCGATGTGCCTAGCCCTCTGAACCCACCTGTGGGATGCCACTTTCATACCCGGTGTCCAAGACGTAGGATGGCTCCTGAAAACGGCGCTATCTGCGCCAGGATGGAACCACCGGTCCGGAAGGTGAAAAAGGGACACACCATCAGGTGCCACATCCCTATCGAGAAACTGTCAAAAATCAGCCCGGTGGTAAATGTTGGAAATGGCAAAATAAACAAAAAAATTGCCTGATCTGCTGGTGTACGCCCGGCATGGGCACGGATTTATGGAGCGCAAGCCCCCTATATGTGAATCCTGTTGACGCTATAGCATTAGCCGAAAATAAGGGTGGAAGCGCGAGAGGCCCATCCGGAAAAAGTTGGAGTACAAAATCATGAGTCAACGAACGGAAACACCATATAAGGCCCTGTCTCCGGGTAACCCCGCACAACATGCCGATGCCCAGGATCCAGGAGACAGGGTAAATGAAATTTCATTGCGCCTTTCGGGGTGACTTGTTTGGTGATGGAGCAAAAGCCAGCAGACGTCATAGTAGCCAAAAGCCTGGAATTACGTCCCCTTTTTCCCGGGCGTTGCCACCCACGAATGCATCATCCATGTCAATGACATCTTCCAACCGGTAAAAACTATCCCGGTGCTTCATTGCCGATCTAATTCTTTTAGGCACATCGCGCGCAGTCGGTCAAGAGACATCGGTCTGTTTAGACAAACGCAAAGCAGAGATTCCGCCTTTATCGGTAGCAGTCAAATAGATTGCCCAGGACCACTTTACCAAAGGCAAATTCGTAGCGTGAAACAAAATGCCTGTAGTCAGAGATACAAGATATTTGCACTTCGAACATTGGTGCATCTTCCTTGTGGTGATGTAACTGAATTTTTTACACCCACAACGCGGACGATAAAAACTTTCTGGCCATCGCACCTGGGAAAAAGCCTTTGCACAGGCTTCTTCCTTGAGGATCCGATACCGGATTTTCCCTGTTTTTCTTTCAATATATTTGAACGTTACAAGACCGTTTCCATTGGAAACAATATTTTTTTTAGCTTTTCCTTGAAGCTTCAGGGTCTTTAGCCGGCGTTCATAAAGTCTGTTAAAATGATTTACTTCGGATTGTTTCATGGTATACTCCTTATGAAACAATCGAATGTTAGGTGGCCGAATTAATCACCCAAAGAGGAGTATAAAATATTTTGGCTTTTTCCGCCGCAGAGCAGGTCATTCGACAAGGCCCTAAGCTTGACCCGCAAACACGCATATTGTTCGGAGTTAGCCGGAAATTATTACTCCGTTCTAAAGTTAAAGGTAGATTAGCGACGGGCAAGATAGTTTGGTCGTCATGCTCTGAAAAGGACTGAATATGAAAGTATGTTTTTGGGCTGTGTTGCTCTTGCTCTTAATAACAAGCGGTTTATTTGCTGATCAATCAAAAACTGTTGTTAAACTTGAAACCAAGACAGGAATATTGGAAGGCTCTCTTATTGTTCCCAACGAAAAAACTCAGTGCCTGTCGCATTGATTATTGCCGGATCGGGTCCGACAGACAGAGACGGCAATAATCCTGCAATGAACAATAATTCCTTAAAGATGTTGGCAGAAGCTTTGTCAAAAAACGGCATTGCAACATTGAGGTATGACAAAAGAGGCATCGGAAAAAGTCAGAAAGCCGGTCAAAAAGAAGATGAATTGCGATTCGAACATTACATATCAGATGCGGAAGCCTGGGCTGAATTACTAAAGAATGATAAGAGATTTGATAGGGTAATAATAATTGGACATAGCGAGGGATCATTAATCGGAATGATTGCAGCTCAAGAGAATGGCATTGATAAATTTATCTCAATTGCAGGACCTGGTTTTTCAGCAGATAAGTCCCTAATAGAACAGCTCAAGTCCCAACCGCCTGAGGTCTTGAACATCGCATTGCCGATTATTTATAAACTCAGGCAGGGGGAAACAGTTGATGATGTTAATCCGCTATTGTATTCTCTGTTCAGGCCCAGTGTGCAGCCATATATGGTGTCTTGGTTCAAATATGATCCAGCCGAAGAAATTGCCAAACTAAAGATTCCCGTGCTAATTATCCAGGTTCAACCGACATCCAAGTGAGTGAAGAGGATGCGAAAATACTTGCCAAAGCAAATCCGAACTCTCGATTGAAATTTATCAAAGGAATGAATCATATTTTCAAGGATTCTGAATCAGATCCAATGCATAATATCGCAACCTATAATCAACCAGATCTACCAATAAAGCCTGATTTGACTGAAGCAATCACTGATTTTGTCTTGAAAGATGCTAAGTAGAACAAATTCAATTCAGCCGAAAAAAAATCTCGCGAGTGATTGGCTGCATTCACACACGGAGAATGAGCTGATAAAATTGCAGCCATTTAATGAAAGCGACTCTCACCAATTGATATTTGAAATCCCAAATGCTCGGTTTCTTCTCCAGTGGGTGAGGCCGAAATTATACATTTCCAGTGGATGCGGTCCAATTGAGTGACATTTTGGTGAAAACCATCGGGCAGAAGCCGTCTTTTCAGGTATTTAAAGCTATCAATCAAATACATCAGAAACCGTGGGGCACATCTAATTGATAAATATTGATCACAATGCCGGGGTTTGTGTACTTGACAAGGTGCTAATATTCCGGCAATTTCGTGTTAGACGTTAAGGCAGCCCGAAAAACTGAACTGTGGCACATCCTTTTGACACCGGCGGAAATGTGAAAATGACGTTTAAATTGAATGAAAAACTGTCTTGACATTGGGGTCCACCATAGTAGTCACGATGAAATTCAATAAAAATGTTGGTCAAAAAAATAGTGCTAACAACTAAATCAATGGGACGCGATAGCGCGTTGCGGCCATTATTTGAGCGTCATGAGAAGAAAAAAATATGAAAAAGCAATTGTAATTGGTGCCAGTTCCGGGATAGGATATGAGTTAGCCAAAATATTATCAAGAAATCAATACGTTGTCGGCGTTATGGCAAGACGTATTCAACTATTGAATGAACTGAAGAAGGGTGTAGAAGGCGAAATCCTCGTTCGAAAAATCGATGCGAGGGATGCCGAATCGGCAATGGAAATTTTGGCTAACTTCATACAAGAAATGGGCGGTATAGATCTTATTGTGATCAGTGCCGGTACAGGAGACATCAATGCCAGTCTGAATTGGCCTCTGGAAAAGATAACTATCGAAACGAATGTTACCGGTTTCACCGCTCTCGTCAACGTTGCTATGCATCATTTCATGGCAAAGGGCTGCGGACATCTCGTGGGTATTTCGTCGATAGCTGCTTTACGTGGCGGCAGGGAATCACCAGCCTATAATGCGTCCAAGGCTTTTGAGTCCAATTATCTGGAAGGGCTTCGACAGAAAGCAAGAAAAGCCGGGCTACCAATCACAATAACCGACATAAAACCAGGATTTGTCAATACTGCAATGGCTAAAGGAGATGGCATCTTTTGGGCGGCACCAGTAAACAAAGCGGCTATTCAGATTTACAATGCAATAGAACGAAAAAAGGCACATGTATATATCACACATCGATGGAAATTAATTGCATGGATACTAAAGGTTCTGCCAACCAGTATATATGAACGGTTGTAAAATCTTACAACAGATAAAGGATTTTTTTCTTGATTTAATGATCAAAATCAAGCCATTTCCAGCCATAAAAATCCAGGTCCAAAATTAAAGTTCCGGCAATTGGGCGAACGGATACTGAAACCCTCAAGGATCGAAAATTCACCATCTGTGGGAGATGCGATTTTTACCATGGTAGCGCATTGACTCGTGTTAGATGTCACCATATTTGTTTTATTGCCTCACGAAAAAATGTTACCCAAAGCATACGCAGAAAAAAAAACGGAGGGTGACTTATGAGGTTAACAATGAGTTTTAAATCTAAAAAGAGAATTATT
>LQAG01000385.1_pt1 | contig 13657 bp, 15 predicted proteins | sample 1535801 | NCBI WGS metagenome assembly LQAG01 (sample SAMN04331584, study PRJNA305678) | bioreactor metagenome | isolation source: bioreactor_3 inoculated with Wadden Sea sediment 1st replicate of a... | place: Germany:Bremen | reverse complement strand
CGCTCGTAAGCTCGCATTACACATCAACGTATTGATAGTATAGTCCATGACCCATTAGATCCTGGACAGACCCCAGTTCTATTCGTATCCTAGTTTTTCATCCACTTTTTCATATGAACTTTGCATGCTCAAACAATTCTGCGACCCCTCGAACGCATCAAGGTGCATAACTGATCTTACATGCATATTACTCAAATGGATTACTTCACCTACCTTATAATTATATCGAAAATAAGTCCTGAAGTCAATTACAGAGCACGGGCAAACGTTTTTTTGTACATTAAATATGTATAACGATCAAATTATTTATTTCATTTTGTAAACAAAATCTCATTCTAAATCCAGGTCGAAAAAACATCTAAAAACAATGGTTTTTCAATTGTTTATCAATTGTTTTATGTCTTTTTTTTCAAAGTGTAATAATTTTCACTCCATTGAAACACAAGGCATCAATTCCATACGATAAAAAATTTTTTTTAATTTTTTGTATCATCAACCCTATGTATACAATAATTTCATCTTAATGTTTTTTTCATTAAAATCATATTCTTCAAAGGCTTGTAGGGTGTCTCTACGAAATAGCCATGTCTCTTATGAAACTGAATGGTGTTTTCAAACTTCATGGACTCAATAAAAACCTCAGTGACCCCTATGCTTTTCAGGTAGGCCTCCCGCTCAGAAACAATAAAATTCGCAAGGCCTTGCCCTCTATAGTCAGGGTGCACATGTAGGGATTTGGCGAAGCATCTCCCGTCCTGTCGTTTTAAAAACCCACAAGCAATTAGACGAGTGCCGTCATAAACACACACAAGAAAAGAAGTCACAATTAAGGTCTGTGTGGCTTCCAAGGTCTTATTGGCCTTTAAACGCACCAGGGCTTCCTGGCTATAGGCTCCATCGTTTGAGGCTTCAATGTTCATGACCACTAGGTCAGTAATGTCCTCCGCCAAGGAAAGATAGGTCTCCAGAAAATGATCTCCACGGGAGGACATGGCGTCAGGATCGTCTTTGAAATTATCAATAAAATGAATGGTATAGTCGCGCTTCATTATTCAAACCGCCCAAATCTAATCTTTAAATACTTAAAGAGTTCAGAAGCCACATCCACATCACAGCAGGATTCCAGTCCTTTAAAACCCGGAGATGAGTTGATTTCGCAAATTTTGTAGTGTTCCTCATCAAAAAGTAAATCCACCCCCGCTATGTCTAATCCTGTCACACGACAAGCTTCGGTGGCAAGCCACTCAATTTCAGGTGTGAGATCAAACTGAGTCGGTACAGCGCCACTGGATACATTGGCCTTAAACATTTCACCTTGGGCTTCACGTTTCATGCATGCAATTGGCCTGCCTCCCACCACAAGGACCCTCAAGTCTTTTCCATGGCTATCTGCTATGAATTCCTGAATAATTATATTAACCTTGGCATTGGTCACTTCAATAAGCTCCATAATATTTGAAAACTCTTTACGCGTGCTTGCTAGGAAGACGCCCTTGCCCTGAGTCCCTGATATGGTTTTTATGACAGCAGGAAAACCAATGTTTTCTCCACATAGTCAATATTGACCGGGAATTTTGCCAGCATGGTCTTGGGCACAGGCAAGTTGTTTTCAGCTAGTATTTGGTGTGTATAGAGTTTATCTTTAACAATTTCTATGGGATGAGATGAGTTAATACAAGGCACGCCAAGCCTTTCAAGATGCCTAATTACAGCGAGAGCAAAGTATGTGGTTCCCGCACCCATTCTTGGGAGTACGAAATCCGGCAGTGTGGTCGTGTTGCCATCAATTGTAATGCTCCGCCTGTTTTGACTTGTAACAAGCAAGTCAAATTGTTCTGGTTTTAGGACGGTCAGTTCAATTCCACTGTCCTTGGCACTTTCCACAATACGGTCCACTTCAAATCTTTCTGACACAATCTCTGCATCATTCTCTCTGTAAAATAATCCAGCCCTTCATATCCCGCTCCTTTTATATATCATCCATACAATCAGTTATATACGCTTAATAGAGTTACATATTCCAAAATAAATCCAGAAAAATCACTGTATACACTTCTAGATACGGTATTGAATATATGCGGATTTCTTGCCAAAATCAATATAATTATTTTTATGTTGCAAGGGTCATATATATTGACAAAAGCCACTGCTTGTAAACCTTTTATATAGAGTTTCAAAGCTAGACTTTCAGTCCCAGTCGAAACCGATACCATTTCAATGCATACACCCCTTACTGGCTTTAATCCCCCCACTTCAACCCCAAAAAAATTAGAGGTTTTTTACAAGATAAACTTGGAATATCATATCCTCCCATCGTGTTAAAATGAGAGGAATCCGGGTAAATAAAACATGTTTGCATATAGAATTGGAGGTAATTATGATAATTTCCGATCCCTTTAACATACTCCGTGGGAAAAAAACCTACAAGGGAGACCCCCCAGGAACTGTCGTTTATACAGGTGAACACAGTGGGGTTAAAACGAAAATTGAATGCCTTGTTTACAACAGGGAAAGTCTTCGCCAAAAGGCGATTGAAAAATATTGAACCGCCCTTCGACAAGGCCTATACATACTGGTTTAACATTGTTGGTTTAAATGATATAGACACCATAAAATCCATTGGACAGATTTTGATATACATCATATGGACCTGGAAGACATCGTCCACGTTTCACAATGGAGTAAAATAGAAAAGAAGCATCATTACTTGTTCGGAATACTTAAAATGATCTATCAGGAAGATAAAAAGATTGTTCATGAACATTTGGCTATCCTTCATAAAGACAACGTCATCGTGACCTTTCAGGAAACCCCAGGAGATGTTTTTGATGAAGTGCGGAGTCGCATTAGTAAAATGCATGGTCGCATTCGTGAAAAAGGGAGCGACTACCTCTTTTACACCCTGCTCGATGCCCTTATAGATGAGTATTTTCCAATCATCAATAGAATCTCCTCCGATTTCAAAGACTTAGAACTTAAGATTCTTGACAATGACCTGTCTGGGAAAGAAGAGCTTTATAAACTTAGAAAAGAACTTGTTTATCTCATAAATTCAACCGCACCTATAAAAGATGCGGTTAAAAGTTTGGTGACCAGCACAGCTTCAGATCCTGACCAAAAGGAACTTGCCCCCTACTACGGAGACTTGCTGGAACACATTAATCAAATTTTGGAATCCCTCAATGCCTATAAGGAAATGACCAAGAGTTTACACGAAATGCATATGTCAAATGTCAGCAATGACATGAACGAAATTATGATGACACTGACCATATTTTCAGCTATATTCATTCCCTTGTCATTCCTTGCCGGGGTCTTTGGTATGAACTTTTCCCATATCCCCGGACTCGATGTTCATTTTGCTTTTTATATTTTCATAGCCGTCTGCTTTATCACAGCGGCAGGCATGCTCCTCTTTTTTAAACATAAAAAGTGGTACTAAGCATACTTACTTATTCAGACAAATTCTTAGGCAGTTCACGGCCCTCTCGCTCTTCTATGATGAGTTCAAACGACAGAGTGCCTGTGAACTGCTCTAAAAATGCCTCTGCGGCCTGCTTGCTTTCAAACTGACCGAGCTCCAGCACAAACTGGTCCTTAGAATCTTTCAAAATTCTATATGTGTCCAGTTTGCCCTCAAGATCGAGCCTAAACAACTCTTCCTCCAGGTGGCCAAAGGTCTCAGAGTATACGTAGGAGTGAGAACGAACAGTGTATAAAACATTTGGCTCTGGTCTTTCAGAAGATAGAGGCTTTACAGAAACGGATAAACCTGCTGGCTCAGCAATTTCTGTCACTTGTACCTCTACAGGTCCTTCAAATACTATGTTAAAGCGAATAAGGGAATCATCTAATGTCATTAATCTATAGATATCCTTAACAGACGAGAGGTCCTTAATCGCAGTGAAATCTTCCTGGGCAGAAATCATCCGGGCTCCACCCACATCAAACTGAAGAACATGAGGGTTTTCAAAAACTTCAATATTATATGCCGGCGCATCAGACTGGCCTGCTCCCCCTTGATTAAAGTGAATAATAAAGGATTCTGTTTCACCAGACTTTAAAACCTGCATAGAACTTATGTCTGTACCATCTGTTCGCTGACCGCCCTCAGCCTGACCATCTACAAACTGCAATATTTCCACCACACGTCCCAGAACAGGAACTTCACTTAAAGCTTGGGCAAAGCTAGGCGAAACATTCACGGCCACAGTTAATGAAGAAATAGCAATAAGCAGACACGCCGCCACATAAGCCGACCAGTGCTTGACCTTGTTTTTTAACCGAAGCTTTTCACCACGCTCTAGTCCTAGGCTTATGGCTTCATCTATTTCAAAGGGGATTTCTATTTCTGCATACTGTCTTTCTAGTATTTCCAGATCATGATTCAGTGTTTTACTCGTCATCATCCATCGCCTCCTCATAATTTATACGCATTTTTTTTCAGGGCCCTATAAAGGCTTGTCTTTGTTGTGTTCAGGGGTAAATCCACTGATTTTGCCACATCTTCTAGCTTATAATCTTCAAAAAAGCGGAGTATTATTATGGCCTGTTCCTTTTCGCTTAAAAGACTGAGCGTGTCCATTAAATCAAGTTTATCCTCCACTTGTTCTTCATATGGGGGCGCCTTTTGTCCATCTTCTAAAACACTTTCCACATCACCTGAGGGCTGAAATCTTTTTTTGAGTTTTAGCTCATTGATAGATGTGTTTATTACAATTCGAACAAACCATGTCTTCATATGCTCGGTTTCTTTTAGCTTTTCAAGAGATGCATAGGCCTTACATACACTTTCTTGTATGGCATCGAGAGCATCATGTTCATTCTTCATGTAACTATAGGCAATTCTATAAAACTGGTCCTTATAGGACTCAAGCATTTCTACAAAAAGCGCCTCTTTATTTGGGCTCTTTCTTTATAAACGGTATGGAAACACTCTACCACCTCATTTGCAGTCATCTACCGTGTACTGATCTAGTCCATTTCACTTTTTCCTCTTCACTTATTAGACATATATCCCTTTAAATAGTTTCACAAAATCATTTTTTCGTTGGTCTATACGTTAATTTTGATCTTCATAGTCACAGATCAGTCCAGAATTCTCTATCACGAACGAGACAGGATGACATGAGCTTTACTATTATGTTAATTTAAGGAAGTTAAAACCACAATAATTCTTATATGATACTTTGCAAGACACTTAAATGTCGTCAAAGCACCCGTAAATAAACAGATTTTCTTGCTCTCAATAAGATAGAGCTTGAACGAAAATATTTAGAGCGCATGAAGAAATAGCGTCTTGCATCATTAATGACTCAGTACTGGAGGGCACACTTATGTTTCTATTTGAATCCATGCCGTGGTATGCGGCAGCAATGGGCATTACCGTATTATTAGGCCTCATATTTATTAATGAAATAACACGTCGGAGCAAGCACTTGGCAATACTTACATACTTTATTATTCCTATTGTCTGTACCTTCTTTTATGGCCTAAAACATCTGGACCTGGAACACCTATGGGCTATTGGTTTCCTTGGGTAAAAACATACTCTGTATTAGCAGGGGTTCTTGGTTTCATGGCCTTGAGATATATTCCCGGCCTGGATAAAACAAGTTGATGCTCATATTCCCACCGCTCATACTTTCCATTAATATTCTCGAAGCTGTTTTTAGAGATTTTCAGTGTTATGACTATAATGGCATCGTTGATGGTATTTTTATACAGGGCGGTATTTGGAACATCATGAATGGTCTTGCTGGCATACTGAGTATTGTTACCATTTCAGGCTGGTACGGTATTTTCATTGGAAAGGATAAAAACAAGGATATGCTTTGGCCGGATCAATTGTGGTTCTGGATCATTGCCTATGATTTATGGAATTTCGCTTATGTCTACAACTGTATTCCTGACCATTCTTTCTACTCAGGCGCTGTTTTACTTCTATCATGTACAATTCCTGCCTTCTTCATAAAAAAAGGGGCTTGGTTGCAGCACAGAGCACAAACCCTAGCCCTATGGGCCATGTTCTCGCTAACCATGCCCTACTTTGCTGATACATCTATATTTGCTGTAAAGTCATCACACAGTACGACTGCGCTAATAGCCGTTAGCGCCTTAGCACTGGCATCGAATGCAGCAGTGTTCATCTATCAATTCAGACGAGTCTTCAAGTTTAAACTCAATCCACTTAAGGATGAAATCTTCACAGACCTTAATGCATACAAGGAAATTGTTGAAAAAGAACAAGCCGTCTCTTAAACGGGTCTAAATCTGATAAAAGCAAATCCGTCGCTTAAAAAGACCCATGCGCTCTTATTTAAATAATAAGAGAATAAAACTTTTTTTAAAAATTTTTTAAATCTAAATGAAACTTTCTTAGTGGTATGATTGTCTAATGGTTGATGAGAATAAAACTAAAGGTATACCAGGAGGAAAACAATGAACAAAAAGCTACTCGCCTTGGCGCTATCTGTAGCCCTTATAGGAACAGGCTGCGCAGGGCAAAACAACAACAATCAGGCTTCAGATGAAAATGCATCTACAGAAACCGGTACGGTTGTTATCGATTCTGATGAAACGGAAATGGAAAACAATGATGCAACAGAAGAAATCGAGAATAACGACATTATAAAAACAGCTACAAATATGCTTGGTATGACAAGCGAAGAGTCCGCTCAGATTTTAGAGGGAGGGGAAGACCTTTATTCTGCTAATGGTGAGTTCTTTATTGGAAGAGAATACAAGGTGAATGCACTTGGCATAGACACATCTTTGTTTACATCATTTAGGGATGATGATGTGATTAACAGCATTAGCATGCACCTAGGCAAAGACAATTTTGAAGACATGAAAGCCCAGCTGGTGGAAAAACTCGGTCAACCGACAGAGATCAATGACACACCTTCAGAAGCTGGCTATACAAACATCATGTGGAATCTTGATGGCAAGCTTATGTATTTATACAAGGGCTACGGGACTGTTGATCTACAACTGATTCTTCCAGATGCCCCAAGTCAATCAAAGGTGGACCCTGCCCTGGAAGATACCCTTCCAGATACAATCACACCTGTTCTAGCAGAGACAAAACCCTACCCAGCACTACGTGACTATATTATTGAGGCCTTTGAAATTCCAGAGGACTACTATGCAAAGACAAAATACTACTACAACTTTGTTGACCTAAATAGTGATGGAAGAAATGAAATTTTTGCTGTGGTTGTTGGCCCATATACAAGTGGCACAGGAGGCAGTTCAGCTCTTATCGCTTTTGAATTTGAAGGGGAAATACGACCTATTCACACTTTCACTTTAATCAATACCCCTATCATAATCGATAACGAACCCACGAAGGGCATGAAGGACATTATAGCCCATCGTCATGGGGGTGGTGCCACACCAGCTTATGTCAGACTAACACCAGTTGAAACTGAGTACCCAAGCGTAAACTCAGGCGTGGTGATTGAATCCCTTGAAGGTATTAAGGGGCGTGCTATTATTGCCAACGACCTTCTTCATGACATTGAAACGGGCTCTTTCTTAACACTGGAATAAGGACAAGTGGAGAAAGACTCAAACTTTTTCACTTTATGTTCCTAAAGAAAGACGAGAAGTTGTCGATATTTTTTGTGGGTGCATCAATGGGTTAATTGCTTTGGACAAAGAACTATATACATCTGGATAAGACCCAGGCACAGTCCACTTGAAAGGAGCCTATATGAGAGTCACAACAGGCATGATGCAAACATCTCAGCGACAAATGTTTGAGAGCGAAACTTATACTAAGTACATAAAAACCACAGGGACAAAGAAGATGATGAAAAAAATCTTCTGAAAACGGAAAAGTGAGACCATGCTCACAGAAATATCGTTCTTGTGGAAAGTGAGGATTCTTTCCGAGTTGAGCAAATCGATGCGTCGGATGAAAGAAAAATTCTACATGAAGTGGATCTTGATTCTGACTACGGAAAAGAACTAAAAAAGCTCACTAAAAGACCAGAAACAAGTACAGTCGAAAATGAATTTTCAAAACTCAATCGGTCTATCAAGTCAATGAGTTTGTCTGACTATATTTAGGACGATCACTGGATAATGTCTCATTTTCAACTTGTTACGTGAGGTATTTGCAAAATTACAGATTCACGCCCTCCTTTTACCATATATAATTTTTTGATTCTTAAATATAAATTTATGGTTTGATCAGGGTTCTTGAATGATTCTTTGCAAGTCGCTTACGTACAAACTTTAATTTAAAATCACAATAAAAATAAACTTAGCACTCATTCAGTGTCAGGTCTCCTGTCATTGATGAGTGCTGTTTTATACTCATTTATTCAACTATGTGCCCTCTTAACAACTTGTCCCTAGGCCAGTCCCAAGACCTTGCTTTTGATGACTTCAATTTCCTCTCGTATGCCTTGAAAATCCCCTGGAGAAAACAAGCCCTCAATCACGATGGGAGCATTAACATGCTTAACCTTTTCAAGGAGGGACGCTTGTCCGCTTTCGGCTATAGGCATACGACCTAAGTCATCAACAAATCCGCTCACGTGGATGGCCTTGACCTGCTTTCCATGGTGATCCAAGTAGTCATCAATATAATCTTCAAAGCGTATGGCTCTATTTATATCAAGAACACTTTCAAAGGCATGTTCGCACTTAGCTGCATCAAAGGTTTGCCAAGAAGCATGGTTGGGATTTTTAATATAATAGGAAAAGTCGCATTTTTCAAAGGTTTTCCAGTCTTTAATACAGTCGAAATGAAATATGACAGCTTCAACATCCACCGTCTTCATTATTTTCTTCAAGTGACCAAAAACTTCAGTGGTCGCCTTGTTGTCTTTATAGTGAATTCCGCACCACGGGGCATGTATCATAACATGCTTAAATTTGGCCAGTTCATCACAAAGTGTCTGTGACGCTGAAAATTGTCTAAGCATTTTTTGAGTGCTAAAGGCTATGACAATTCTTTCAAAACCAAGTGACTTACATATATTCATTTTTCGTTTTGGACCAATATCCCATAAACAAAATGCCGCTGTGGAAATGGCTATATCCTTCAACATAAAACGCCCCTTCGAGTATTTACTGACTTCACTTTATTATGCTTAAAACAAAGGGGCCTTGTCTAATTGAATGTTTCAATTGCTTGAATTATGAAAATTCATTCTTTGAATAGTCTACACATGCTTATCTTGCAGTCTTCTCATTTGCCCATATGTTTTAAAGTGACAAAAAAAGAAGTATAATAAGAATAATAGACCCTCACGAAAAGAGGTATTGCCATGCTCAAACTTGATATGACAACCACAGTCACCATTTATGTTCTTGTGAATTATGTGTGTACATTCATGATTTTTTTGACATGGTATCAAAACAAGGAGAAGTTCAGTGGTCTATCTTACATGCTTTATGATTTTCTATTTCAGTCCATAGGGATGACTCTCGCTGCGGCCTATGGTCTTTTTCCTGCATTTTTCACAATTGGATTAGCCAATATACTCATGTTCACAGGTGCCACGCTCTTTCTATTTGGTATGGCCATGTTCTTGCAGCTTTCCATCAACAAACGATTCTACCTGTTTTATTCCCTTGCCTTTTCGCTGATATATATATACTGTATTTACTTTGAACCCTTTTATCGCATCAGAGCCCTTCTTTTTAACGGGATGATTTTGCCGATTTTTTCTTCACATCGTGTATTTTGATTTTTCTTTTGCTTCACAGCCGAATGATAGGAAACACACAACCGCCACAGGCTACACATTTATACTCTTCTCTGTTCTCACGATATTCCGCTTTTACTTTGCTTTTACCGAAACCGATAAAATTCAGTATTTTAACTCTCTCAAAATGGACAATATTCTAGTGATATTTAGTATATTGTGCACCTTACTCCTCACCTTTTCCCTTCAAATGATGATCAACAAGAAACTTTACTTTGACTTAAAAACGCCTTGCGATTACAGACCCTCTCACGGAAGTATTCAACAGAAGACGAACCGAAGAAGCCATTGAAAAAGAAATCAATAATTTCAATAGATACGGTCATTCGTTTTGCATCCTCCTGGCGGACATAGATCATTTTAAACGCTTTAACGACAATTATGGACACGATATTGGCGACAAGGCTCTTATCCATGTTACAAGCACAATGGAAAAAGACATACGTGTTTGCGATACAATTGGTCGTTGGGGCGGTGAAGAGTTTATAGTTGTCCTTCCTAAAACAGACTTACATGAAGCCTGCACTCTGGCAGATAGATTGGTAGAATCTATTTTTAACCATAAACTGACCATTGGAAAGGACACCGTCACAATTTCAATAAGTATTGGCGTTGCAGAATTAAAAGCAACTCTACATATGAGTTCTTAATAAAACAGGCGGACAAGGCCCTCTATCTAGCTAAGGATAAGGGGCGCAACCGCTATGAGTTCTAGTATTAAGTCTCCCATGCACTATAAAGAGCCTTTACAGCGGGGACAATGTCGTCTTCCTCTATGCCCCCAAAACCCAATATAACTGAGCTATAAGCCCTTTGATCAGGACGATTCCAGAACTTTTTCGTCGGATAAACACCCACCCCAGACTTCTGAGCTTTTTCAATGAGCTCTGCTTCAGATAGAGGCTTTTTAAGCTCTATCATCAAATGGAGGCCAGCATTCATCCCATATATATTTATAGTGTCAGAAAAACTGTCTTTTAAAGCCTCGACTAAAAGGTCATGCTTTTTTCTTTTGTATTTTCCGATTTTTTCTCAAATAGCTTTCCCAGTGGCCTTCTTTCATAAATAACGAAAGTGTTTTTTGAACTGGATATGACACAGAGGACGGATAGCCCTCAAACTGTTCTTGAAAAGACTTAACTCTGTCTTGTGGAAGAACCATGTAAGCCACCCTTAGTGTTGGAAAAAGAAACTTTGAAAAGCTCCCAATATAAACCACATCCTTGCTGGAAATCGACTGCAGGGACTGAACAGGCTTTGCATTATATCTCAAATGACAGCTATAGTCATCTTCTATGATTAGAGCCTTGTTTTATGCGCCCAGTCTATGAGTTCCAGTCGCCTTGAAACAGGCATTATAATCCCAGAGGATACTGGTGGGAAGGCGTGACATATACAGCCTGAGCACCTGTCTTCGATAATGCTTTCACATCTATGCCATTTTGATCCAGCCAATAGGCGAAACCCTAAATCCATGATTCTTAAGGACAGACCTGGTCACATGATACCCCGGGTCCTCCATAGCGATGTTTTCCACCTCTGGTCTTAAACACTGACATAGCATACTCAAACAGTAATGGACCCCTGAACCAATAAATATTTGATCAACACCGCACTCGACCCCTCGATAGGTTTTAAATATTTTTGAATCTCTATTCTTAGGTCCCTTTCACCAAACATGGGGCCATAAAAGGCCATATTGTTACGACTCTCTTTCATACACTTGTTTGAGAGTCTTTGCCACTGTTTTGTAGGAAGTTGTTCTGGGCTAAGCATACCGTATTTAAAATCATACTTTATCTGACCCTCTATCTGCCTACCCCTGTCGCGTTCCTGGTCAATATTCATTTCTAGACTGGTCTTGGTCCTTTTCACCTTTGTAATTGGAGAAAAATCCAAGGTCTCTACAAAGTATCCCTTTCTCGGACGACTTTCAATATAGCCCTCTGAAGCCAACTGATGATAGGCGAGATCAACAGTGTTTCTACTCACACTGAGGTCCTGACTCAAGCGCCTGGTTGATGGCATTTTTTCCCCCGGCCTTAGGTCGCCGTGTATCATTTTATCCCTAAGCTGTCTATACAGCTGAATGTATATTGCTTCACTTCTATTCTCATCAATGACAAGCATGTTCCAACCTCCCAGTATAAAACCCATTCACTTAAGTTGAATCCTATCATGCTAAGAGGAGGGCATATATTTAAAATATCTATTCGTTTTATTTTTCTATAGGTTTTTTTTATAAACCCTCCACCATCAGACTGTGTGCAAGCTATAGAATCCGTCCAAAGTCAGTGAATATAGTTCCTTGAGCCAATAAACAAATCGAAAATCTTCGATTAGGAGGAACTGGCACCATAGCGACTTGAAAAACTGGCACTTTTAGACATGAGGGCTGTCCATTACAATTGGGCTGTTATTACACTCAGGCAAAAGACTTGATCAGCTGTCTTTAGGAGCAAGTGTTATAAACATGCAAACACCAAACACTATGACTACAATGGAGGTCGCAAGCAATGAAAACGAGATTAGCATTAACAAAATTAAATCAGACGCAGAATCACTTTATAGAGAAGGAAAATTTTTCTGCTCTGAAGCCATTGTCTGTTCAATAAAAAACAACTTTGACCTGGACATGCCCGATGAAATGATTGCCATGGCATCTGGTTCCCAATAGGCATCGGTAAGTCTAAATGTGTTTGTGGCGCTGTTTCAGGCGGTGTCATGGCACTGGGATACTTCTTTGGTCGAACTCAAGGTGGAGACCCAAAGGTTCAGGACACTCTGAAACTTGCCTATGAACTGCAAGAAGGCTTTCGTAAAACCACAAGGTGCTGTGCTGCAAGGTGCTGACAAAAGGATTTGATATGGCTTCAGCAGAACACAAAGACCAGTGTGTTGCCTTCACTGGCGAAATCGCTGAAAAACAGCTGAAATTATTGTTCGTGAACTAAACCTTGTCAATACGGATAAGTAGCGGTGATCTTATGAAAATATGATAAAGAAAACACCAGTGCCCATTGCGGGGCTTATGCTGGCCTTGGCAGCAACCGGCAACTTGGTTCAGTCATATGGCAGTGCATATAGGACAGTCTTTGGAACCCTTTCTGCTGGCATTTTTGTCCTCCTTGTTCTCAAGGTGATCTTTCACAAAAACGCTGTGATCCAGAGTCTGGAAAATCCTGTTGTGGCGAGTGTTGCTCCAACTTTTTCAATGGGAACAATGCTTTTAAGCACCTATGTCAAACCCATTTTTCCAAGGGCTGCCCTTTGGCTCTGGAGCGCATCCATTCTTATGCATGTGGTTCTCATGCTTTGGTTTACTGGAAAATACCTGATCGGCTTTCAGCTAAAAAAAAGTCTTTCCTAGTTATTTTATCGTCTATGTTGGGATTGTCGTGGCCAGTGTTACAGCACCAGCCTATGGTCTTAAAGGTCTTGGAATGGCCATTTTCTGGTTTGGTTTTATTGGCTATCTGTGTTTGTTGCCCATCACCATTTATCGTCTGATAAAACATCCAAATCTACCTGAGCCGGCAATACCGACTATTACAATTTTCGCTGCACCTGCCAGCCTATGTTTGGCGGGCTATCTTTCAAGTGCCACAAACTTCAGTATGAACATTTTTATTTTACTGCTGTCTTTATCACTGCTTATGTTTATGGGCGTGCTGCTTTACTTGCCTAGAATGCTCCAGCTCAAATTCTATCCAAGTTACTCAGCCTTCACCTTTCCTTTTGCTATTAGTGCAATCGCCACGAAGAAAGCCTTACCTATCATTATGCAGACAAATTTCAATACAGGCTTCTTACAAAGATTTGTGGTCTTTCAAGAAACTATGACACTGATTATTGTCCTCTATGTTTTTGTTCGCTATATGCAGTTTTATCAAATGCCGACAAGGTTACAGAAAGTATAAAAATATCCTAAA
>LQAG01000384.1_pt1 | contig 13691 bp, 18 predicted proteins | sample 1535801 | NCBI WGS metagenome assembly LQAG01 (sample SAMN04331584, study PRJNA305678) | bioreactor metagenome | isolation source: bioreactor_3 inoculated with Wadden Sea sediment 1st replicate of a... | place: Germany:Bremen | reverse complement strand
GCACCCATGAAGACAAACCTGTCCGACCCCCCAAAAGACCACCGCCTGACCAACCGGCAGGCCCGGGAACTCAAACTAAGAGACCAGCGCACCAGGTGCTGAGAATGGATTCGGAAACCGCTTTGGAAGCGCTGCTGGATGCCCCGGCTCCGGCCACCCTGATCCAGTCTTTTCCGGATCAGGACCTGTATTTCTCATGCACCACATCGGCCCGTCGGATTTCATCCCTGTGCTGTCTTCAGCTGCTTCCGACCAGTGGGAGTATCTCCTGGATGTGGAGGTCTGGGACGGAGACCGGCTGGACACAAAAATTATGACCAAGGCGTTCGACCTACTGTTCCAGGCGGACCCGGAACGGTTCCTTCGCTGGATGATCATGGAAAAACCCGATTATTTCGAATTCTATCTGTTCCAGTACATGGACATCGTCATCCGGGAGCATGATGAGGTCCCGCCGTCCGATTTTGACGATTACATCACCCTGGATGATAAATTTTATTTCCGGTTTCCGGAAGAGAAACGGGCAAAGGACTCAGCCGGTGATTCACTGGATGATTCAGAGGAAAACGACACGGCTGTCACCGGCGGGGACATGTCTTTTTCCGAAGAGGTTCAGGCTTCGGAACTGATCGATACCATGGTCAGAAAACTGGCGGACATGGACCTGTCCGTATTTCACGGCCTGATGCTGGAAACCATCAATGTGCTGCCCGCAGAAACCGAGGAAGAGCAATTCCGCCTGAAAACCATCCGCCTGGCGGAAAAGGGGTTTCTGCCGTTTCACGAGGCCATCGGGATCTACCAGCCCACACCCCTCAAATCGCTTCGCAAACGGCCGAAAACCCAGGTGTTTTCTTCAGACACCTTTGATCCGGACCTGCCCATGCCCCCCCAGAGCTTCACCCGGTTTCTGGAAGGCGAAGACCTGTTTGTCAACGCCCTGACCCGGCTGCCGGCCGATTTCATGCTCACCCTGGAATCAGAGCTGGCCGCGCTTGTCAACAAGGTGGTCTCCGCAGACCGGATCAAAGTCCGGGGCACTGAAACTCTGTCAAGTGTCATCCGCAAGACATCGGCCTTTCTGAGCCTGGGACTGGAATCGATCCTCCGGAACAAGGCCAGCCTGGAAAAGGCCGGAGACCTTATCCAGACCTATTATCTGGAAGATCTTTTCCGCACCGGTTCCGGGGCCGGCATCCAGCTGAAAACCGCAGTGAACAAGTGGTACAAGCACAGCTTTGTCCAGCAGCGGAACCTGCCCTTAAGCTTTCTGGGAGAAACGTTTCTGGGAGTGATGGGCGGCCTGCTTCTGGATCGCCCCCTGTATTTTGACAATTATGAGACCGGGGACCTGTACCGTCATTTCGCCTCTTTGTCTGACATTCAGACCACCCGGAAGGCCATCGACCAAATCATGGGAATCGACGATCTTCTGGCCCGGCTGGACCCGGATATCACCACTTTCAAGAAAGGGGTTCTCACTTACAAAAGCCTGATCCTCACCCTGTGGGCCAAAGACCGCCTGGGGCTGGCACCGGACCTGTCCCCCATTGACACGGACCGGTTCACACCGTTTTTCACGGCCCTGTTTGTCAGAGAACCGGGACTGAAGGCCCCTGATCCGGGTACTGGCAGTAATGTCGCCGGTTCACAGCAGACGGAAGACATCCGTTCCGATGACCTTGTCCTGTGGGCTTCCGAAATCTTCGGCATGGACCTGCCCCTCCCGATAAAAAACTTGCTCAAGGACCTGGTGGCTGAAATCCGGGAGGAATATGCTGAAGTCCGCCCGGAACGCATTGACCCACGGTTCATGCCCCATTTTCTGCTGAGACGCGGTTAGAAACCGGGGACGTCCCGTTAAACCCGGCGTAGATCTCATCATTGAACCCGATATAAAGCCTGTTGTCCTTAATTATTGCCGGGGCCCGCAAATTTCCGCTTCGGCCCATGGCGGATTTCATAATCTCTTCCCGGTTGTTGTCGGCAGGGGTGTATGTCAGAACGTTCTTTCCCTTGCCGATGACAACCGTTGAAACGCCCTGAATCAGTTTCCAGGCAGCGTCTTCGTCTATCTGCTGCTTTCGGGCATCGATTCTGTCCACAATGGCCAGGTTGTTTTCCTCAAACACCGTTTGAGCTTTTTTGCAGGAGGCTCAGCCGTTTCTCAGATATGCCCAGTCAATTGTCATGTTCTTTTTCCCTTTTTTTTAACACGTTGTCATGGTTTTTTCAAAGACATCTGATTGTCAGTCAGCCCCCCTGTTTTGTCAATCAAAAATTTCTTAATGTCCCAGAGAGGATTCATTCTAACCGTCACCCTATCAATTTCAGGCTTTCGGGTCATTGAATTTTTACCGCCAGGTGTAAGAAGCCTTTTTTTCGTGCGTTTCATGCACTTGGTGATGAAAAAGATCCCACCATTGTGACGGCATTGGATATTCAACCTAACGTCTGTATTTATTTGATAATTACACTCTTAAATTTTAACGCCGATACACACATCCAAGTTTATTTTTATCGTGTTTCAAACAAAATCGGATTTTTGCCGGAGAACAACAATGAAAAATACAAAGCCGGGTCCAGGGAATTTTTGACTTGCAATTAATCCGTTTTGTGATATAATTTTTTTTTGTTTTGGCACACTCCGGTCGGTGCCTGGAGTATTGCGGTCGATTCCTTTTCTTAATTTACCCCAATCCTTTTCAATTTACCTATTTCAGCCTGGATCGGTTCTGCACTGTGCAGACGGGCGATTAAGAGGAGAACAATCATGTCGTTTCAACATCTGGGGCTTTGTGCCCCTTTGCTCCGTGCCATTGAGGCACAGGGCCACATCACCCCTACCCCTATTCAGGAAAAAGCCATTCCTAACGTGCTCAGGGGATCAGATATCCTTGCCGGTGCCAAAACCGGGACCGGGAAAACCGCTGCCCTTTGCCCTGCCCATTCTTCAACACCTGGACCGGGACAAAAACACCCGCCTGCCCAGGGCACTGATTCTGACCCCAACCCGGGAGCTGGCCGCTCAAGTGGAAAATGATTTCAAAGCGTATGGCCGGTTTCTGTCCCTGCGCACCACCGTGGTTTTTGGCGGAGTCAACATCAATCCACAAATCCGACAGTTTCAGAAAGGCGTGGACATTCTGGTGGCCACACCGGGACGTCTCCTTGATCATGTGGCCAGAAAACCCTGGATCTTTCACAGGTCACTTGTCTGGTTCTGGATGAGGCGGACCGCATGCTGGACATGGGGTTTATCCACGATATCCGCAAAGTGATCAAATGCCTGCCGGCCAACCGCCAAGCATGTTGTTTCCGCCACCTACACCCGTGAGATCCGGAACCTGGCGGACGGACTTCTGAAAAATCCGATCCAAATCGAAGTGTCGCCCGGCAACACCGCTCCCCAGGCCATTGACCAGGTGGTGTACCAGGTATCCCAGGACGGCAAACGGGACCTTTTGTCCGGTTTGATCCGGGACGGCGGCTGGCACCAGACCCTGGTATTTACCCGCACTAAACACCGGGCCAACCGGCTGACCAAACAACTGCTCAGCGACGGTATCGCCGCAGCGGCCATCCACGGCAACAAAAGCCAGGCGCCCGGACCAAAGCCCTGGCGGATTTCAAAAACGGAGCCGTCCAGACCCTAGTGGCCACGGATATTGCGGCCCGAGGCCTGGATATCAAGCATTTGCCCCATGTTGTCAACTTTGATCTACCCCATGTGGCCGAGGATTATATTCACCGCATCGGCCGTACCGGCCGGGCCGGGGAGAAAGGATCGGCCCTGTCTTTGGTGAGCAAGGATGAGCAGGGACTTCTGGCCGGGATCCAGCGCCTGATCAAAAACAGCTCCCGGTCAGGCCCGTGCCAGGTGCTGATACTTTAAAACCGTTCACCCGGCAACACCAGCCGGACCGGCTTCAAAAGCCATAATAACCAGACAAATCCCTAAAAAAGCCCGGACCAAATCCGCACCTGCCAGCCCGAAAAAACATCGGCACCCCCAAAATACCACCTGGCTGCCGGCAGGGCTCAAACCCCAAAAACAGGCGGCTGCCTGGTCAGCCGTTTAGTTTAACCCACAGAGTGGAGGCACGGTATGATCGGGGCCATTGCAGGAGATATCATTGGATCCATTTATGAACATTACCCAATAAAAACCAAAGACTTCCCCTGTTTGACAGGCAGTGCCGGTTCACCGATGATACCGTACTGACAGTGGCCGTGGCCGATGCCATCCTTTCCGCCCGTCCCTATGAAGCTTCGGTCCGGGAAATTGGACTACGCCATCCGGATGCCGGGTACGGCGGCAGTTTTATCAAATGGCTGCATGCCCCGTATCCTCAGCCTTACAACAGCTGGGGAAATGGGGCTGCCATGCGGGTCAGTCCGGTGGGCTTCGCGTTTTCCACAGAAAACGCGGTTCTGACACAGGCAAAACAAACCGCCGTCATCACCCACAATCATCCGGAAGGCATCAAAGGGGCCCAGGCCACAGCCCTTGCCGTGTACCTGGCCAGAACCGGCCATGGCAAGGAGTCCATCCGGCAGCGGATCATGAACGATTTCGGCTATGATCTGAACCGCACCATCGATGAAATCCGTCTGACCTATTCTTTTGACATCTCTTGTCAAAGGACCGTACCCGAGGCCATCATCGCCTTCCTGGAAGCGGATTCCTGGGAAGACGCCATCCGAAATGCAATTTCCTTAGGCGGTGACAGCGACACCTTGGCCTGTATCGCCGGCGGGATTGCCGAAGCGTTTTACGGAAAAATCGCCCGTAATATTCGACGTCATGTAGAACAGATCCTGGCTTTGGACCTGTGGAAGGTGACAGAAGCCTTCTGCGCCAGATACCTCTGAATCGCCTTTTTCCGCCAAAACATTTCTCCCTGATTTTAGACTTTTTTTTTCACCCGGGAATGTGATAAGACTTTTGACTTGAAAGAAAAAAAACGTCACACATATCCTGGAGGCATCAATGACACACGCTTCTGACACGGTTCTGGTCCTGGGGGGAGGAGTTGCCGGCATGGCGGCCGCCCAGATGATGGGGGACCAGAATATTCACGTACATCTGGTTGAAACAAGCGACCGTCTGGGGGGACATGCCGCATCCTGGGCCTGCATGGCCACGGATGGATGCCGGCACTGCGGGGTTTGCCTGGCTGATGACATGGTTCACCAGAGTGGTGGTCACACAAATATCTTTGTGCATCTGAACACCACTCTGGATCTGCTGGAAAAACCGGCAACGGATTCGCCGCCCACCTGACTTCTGGGGAGACGGTGAACCCTGCCCGTATCATTCTGGCCACCGGATTCACTCCGTTTGATCCGTCTGTGCTGCCCAGCCTTCAATTCGATCAACACGACAAAGTCATCACCACGGCCCAGTTGAACCAGATGCTCAAGGCGGAAAGCGTGACTGATTTTCTGGGAAACGCTCCACAGCCGAAAATCGCCTTTATCCAGTGTGCCGGCTCCAGAAACCGGAAAATAGACCGGAATTTCTGTTCCCAGGTATGTTGCAAAATTTCGCTTCGCCATTCAGACAAGCTGCTGCATCTGCTGCCGGATGCAGACATCACCTTGTTTCACATGGACTTGCAGACCATCGGCAAGGAAACCCGTTGTCTGGCAGCCGAGCTTTCCACCCGGATGAGCCTAGCCCAAGGAGTCCCGGCGGAAATCCTCACAGATCCTGACACGGACCGGCTGCGCGTCATTGTGGAAGATCCGGATTCCGGCACCAGAGTCGCCAGAACCTATGATCTGGTCGTCCTGTCCATCGGCATGTCGCCATCTGAAGAATTAAACCGATTGACCCGGCAATTGAATGTGCGTCCAAACCAATGGGGATTTTTCAATACGCCGGACGTCTCATTATCCGACGGTATCTTTGTGGCCGGGTGCGCCGCCGGTCCAAAAGATATCTTAAGCTCCCGGCAAGAGGGCTGGACAGCAGCGGCAGCCGTCTTAAAAGAACTGGGGCATGTTCCTTCGGAAAAAGCGGATGTACTGGTGTGGGGGGACGGACCTAAGGCCGAAACCATTGCCCGTACTTTGGGGAACAATGGACACGCAACGGTCTGTTTCGGCCAGGGCACAGCAGCAGACGGGCTCACGTTCATGCATCCGGACAAAATCCTGAGTGTGGACGGAACCGCCGGACGTTTCACCGTGCGATACCAGCAGCAGGATGAGCGCAAAGCCCTAACATGCAGGGCCATCATAGCGGCCCGGAACCGGAATACCAGACGGTTTCAGGCCAGACCGATCTGAACGAAACCCTGGATCTCACCGCGTTCGCCAGCACTCCGGCCGAACAACTGCCTGAACAGATCGTCATTCTGCTGGATTATGCCGCACCTGAAACCAAGGCCGGATCACGCCTGGCTCTGGACACTGCCATTGAAGCCCGGAACGCCGGCAGGAAAATCACGGTGATCATGAATAAAATGCTGGTGCACGGGGCGCAGGGCCAACAGATATACGATCAGGCCCGAAAGGCCGGGATCACATTTCTCAGATACAACGCCCCGGAAAATATTCAGCTCCAGAAAACAGACACTGGATTTTCCCTGACTCTGGAAGAAGCCACCCTGCCCGGTAGGATTGTCACCCTGCACTGTGATCAACTGGTGATTCCTAAAGCGACATTACCCGGGCCCGGGATTGACAATGCGGCCCGGCTGCTCAGGCAGGAAAGGGACACGGAAGGGTTTCTCCAGTCCCCCAATGTCCGCCACCGCCTGACCCAGAGCCCCCGAAAGGCATCTATTTGCGGGACCTGCCATGATGATGTGGATGATACCGATCTTGCGGCGGAACTGGACGGCATCATGGCGGATCTGGACTTTCCCGGCCCCGTCCAAAACCCAGGCGTTGAGATCAACCAGAAAAAATGCGCCCAGTGCCTGACCTGTCTGCGCATATGCCCCCACCAGGCCGTTGTTCTGAATGCAAAAGACCGGCCTAAAATCGACCCGGAGGCCTGTTTCGGATGCCATCTGTGCGTGGCCAACTGCCCGGCCCTGGCCATTGAATCCGCTTCATGCGCCCCGGACCAGATCGCTGCACAGTTCGAAAAAGGCCAGGCCGTAGTTATAGCCTGTCAACGGTCGGCCGCACTGGCCGCAGGCCCCTTGTCCCTGCCAGACCCGCTCCGGTTGATATCGGTTCCCTGCGCCAGCCGTGTAGGAATGAACCTGTTGCTCAAGCTGCTGGCCGACGGTGCCGCCAAAGTCATTGTGGCCGGGTGCCATGACGGCAATTGCCGGTCCGTGACCGGCAGCACCAGCGCAAAAAAAGAACTGGCCCGGCTGCAAACCCTGCCCGGCATCCCCCCGGACAAAGTGTCCTGGCATTCAGTGGCCGCCAATGAAACGCAAAAACTGGCCCGCATCATTTCCAACACCCGGATTTCATAAAAGGACCTATGATTATGGAAACAGCCATTCTTGAAAAAGACACTGAACTGAGCCGGCTTCTCAACCGGCTGACCCAGGGGGACAATATTGATGAATGTCTGACCTGCGGCATCTGCAACTCCCGGTGCACCTGGTTTGACCAGCCCGGCGGACCCGTGCCCCGACAGATCGTGCGCATGGCAGTGCTGGGGCTGGAACAGGAACTAGTGGACAGCCGGATGCTCTGGGACTGCCTGATCTGCAACCGCTGTACCCAGGACTGTCCCATGGGCATTGACATGGATCAGGTGGTAACCAAGGCCAGAGGCACGGCAGCCGCCAAAACCCAGATTCCTGAAGATATCACCAAAGGCATCCAAAACCGCCTGGAACTGGGGGATGTCAACGGCTTGACCAAAGAGGAGTTTGTCGAAACCGTGGAATGGGTTGCTGAAGAGTTTGCCGATGACATGGAAGATCCCAAGGCTCTGATTCTTCATGATCAGCCGGACTGCAAATATCTGTACCTGCCTAACCCCCGGGAGCTGGGGATCAACCTGATGCATCTGACCGCCATGGCCAAACTGTTCTATGCCATAGGAGAAACATGGACCCTGTCATCGAATCACACCGATGTCACCAACTGGGGTTACTTTGTAGGAAAACCGATGTGGAAGAAACGATCGCACGCCGGGTGGTGGAATCTGCTGAATCCCTGAACATCGAGACCCTGGTGTTGAGTGAATGCGGGCATGCCTACCATGTGCTCAACTGCAGAGTCCGAAAGCTCTTGGGCAGAGAACCCGGATTCAACATTGTCAGCATGCCGGAACTATGTGTGGAATATGCCAAAAAAAGGATTCTCAAGTTTGATCCGGAAATTTATCCCTATGAAATCGCGTATCACGATCCCTGCAATATCGCCCGAAAATCCGGCGGGTATGATGCCCCAAGAGAACTGCTGGCCCTTTGCTGCAAAGGGGTCCGGGAACTGACTCCCAACCGGGAAAACGGGGTCTGCTGCGGAGGTGGGGGCGGTATGCTCCAGGATTCCGGAACCACGAAAAACGCATGATCACCGGCAGACCCAAAGCGGACCAGATGCGGGCCACAGGACTGACACACCTGGCTACAGCCTGTCTGTCCTGCCACCGGCAGCTGGGGGAACTGTCTAACCATTACGGGCTGGGCATGAAAGTGGATACCGTGGCGGCCCTGGCATCGGAATGCCTGGTGCTGTAACGGAAGACCGATGGACATTTCATGGGATGATCATGCCGATGTGGTGATTATCAGCATCGGTGCCGCCGGTTTGTCCGCCGCCATCGAAGCGCGCCAAGCCGGCGCATCGGCCAAGGTGTTCGAAAAAATGCCCCTGATCGGCGGAAACACCCGAAATAAGGACACCCTTCTCCTGGAGATCCCACCGTTTTATGCCATCCGCCTGTGGCCCAAAATCCATTATACTCCAGGCGGCCTGCTGGTCGACACCCGTGCCCGGGTGATGGATCTCTTTCAACACCCTATTCCCGGCCTGTTTACCGCCGGAGAGGTCACAGGCGGTATTCACGGTGCCGGCCGGCTTGTGGGGAGGATGCGCCCTGACCGAATGTCTCGTGTTCGGCCGCATTGCCGGCCGGAATGCCGCAACCGCTCCAGACAATGAATCTGAGGAAAACACATGGCCCGAATTGCACTGACCCTGCCTGACATCTATGCTTATTCAACCGAACTGACCGTCAGAATTCAGGACATCAATTACGGCAGTCACGTGGGAAATGATGCTTTTGTATCACTTCTGCATGAAGCAAGGATCCGGTACTTCAATCATCTGGGGTATTCGGAAACCGATATTGAGGGCTGTGCCATCGTTATTTCTGATCTGGCAGTGGTTTACAAAGCCCAGGCACGGTATGGAGACCGTCTCAAAATCGAAATGGCCGCTAAAGAATTCAACAAATACGGCTGCGACATCTTTTACCGGGTGACCCGTATTCCTGACACCCCCCTGGTTCTGGAAGCCAAAACCGGGATCGTGTTTTTCGATTACCTTGAAAACAAAGTCATCCGGATGCCGGAGGCGTTTGCCGCGGCCGTCTCATAACGGTTTTTGTATCAGGCCCCTCAAACGGCCATGGCATCCTCACCGAAAACGGTTTCCAGCCGGAACAGCAGCTCATCCGCATTTGTCCTGGAAAACACCATCGGCGGCTTGATCTTGAGCACATTGTGGTCCCGGCCGTCCGTGCTCATGAGAATACCTAAGTCCCGCATGCGGTTGGCCAGGTATCCGGCCCGGTCTCCCAAGGGCTGAAGGGTTTCATCCACCAGTTCAAATCCCAGAAACAGCCCCTGACCCCGTACATCCCCGATCACGGGAAACCGTTTTGCAAGTCTTTTAGCCCGGACTTCAAATACGCTCCGGTAGTACGTGCGTTTTCCTGAAGGCCTTCATCGGCAATCACATGCAGCACCTCCCGGCCAACGGAGCAGGACACCGGATTCCCGCCAAAGGTGTTGAAATACTCCATGCCGTTGGCAAACGATTCAGCCACTTTTTGGGTGCACACCACCGCAGCCAGGGGATGTCCGTTGCCGATAGGTTTTCCAATGGTGACAATGTCGGGCACCACATCATGCAGTTCAAATGCCCAGAAAGCATGCCCCACCCGGCCGCACCCCACCTGCACCTCATCGGCGATGCATACGCCTCCGGCCCGATGGACCGCGTCATACGCAGTTTTCAAATATCCGTTCGGCAGTTCGATCTGTCCCCCGCAGCTGATGATGCTCTCGCAGATAAACCCGGCGATTCCTCTTCCGGCCGCGTGAACCCGGTCGATCTGTTCCCGGACATGGGCCGCATATTGAAGACCGGTATCCGCTCCCCGGTACAGGCCCCGGAATGCATCGGGCAGCGGAACGATATGAGTGTGGACCGGGGCCCCCTGCCCCCCTTTTCCGTCAAACTTGTAAGAGCTGATATCGATACACGCCCCGGTGTTGCCGTGATACCCTACTTCCACGGCAATCATATCCCGGTGTCCTGTGACCGCTTTTGCCATGCGCAGTGCCAACTCATTGGCCTCACTGCCGGAATTCACAAAATGCACCACGGACAACGGTTTCGGGAAAGTCGCCAGCAGGGTTTCGGCAAACCGGTTGATGCTGTCATGCAGGTACCGGGTATTTGTATTGAGCACAGCCATCTGGGCCTGGCCGGCTTTCACCACCCGGGGGTGTTCATGCCCGACATGGGCCACGTTGTTCACGGTATCCAGATACGGTCTGCCGGCCTCATCCACCAGAAATGCGCCGCTGCCTCGCACGATTTTCAGCGGTGTATCATAAGACAGGCTTAGGCTTTTACCCAGGTGCCGGCAGCGGAATGCCAGGACCGTGTCCGTGTCCACACCCGGCCCCTGCGCCAAAGACTGATTTTTTAAAAAAAGGTTGGGGTCCGGACAGATGCTCCGCCACACCTGTCTCTGGTCTGGAAATACCACCCTTGGAAATGTACATCCCTGTCCCATCCGGTCCAGTGTCACCTGAAAATGCAGATGGGGTACCCGGTTTTCACCCGCTGTCCGGGCGGCCACTACCCCCAGCTCCTCCCCTTTTTCAACGGCCCGGTCTTTGTGCAGCCGGTTCAGACATTCCGGATCCAGACCGAGGTAAAGCGTAAAAAATGCCATGCCTCCGAGGGTCTGATGTGCCAGCATCAGCGCGGCACTGCCTAGCGGACCGTCAGTTTTAGTTACGGTTTCCGTTTCCGTTAAAGAACCGTCATTGCCCGCCGTCCAGACCTGCACCACCCGGCCGTCAAACAGGGTGTGGACCGGGGTTCCCGGTTTGGCCCACACATCAGTACCCAGATGCAGGCTGCGGCAAACGGGTCCGTTGTTGCCCTCGGCCCGGATGTCTCCCTGTGTTTCCATGCCGGCCCCATAGGTTTTCAGAAACGGCTCGGACCGATATTCCAGATATCCGCCTGCCGGTACCGCTCCTTTCTGCTGCCGGGAAAGACAGTCCAGCTCAAAGGCCAGCCGGTTCGGATCCGTGAACTCCCTGGCATGCCCCAGCCAGGCACTCCCCACGCTCAAGTCCACGGGAACCGGCACCGGAGTGATTCGAGAAAAGGGATCAGCGGTGCCTATCAGATCTGAAAACCGGAGGTTCTGTTTTTGGGCCCACAAGAGAAATTCCGGTTCCCCGGGATGGGGTGCTATTCCGCATGCCTGCCTGAAACTGTAATGGGCCAGGTTTTCATCCACGGCCTGCCACTGTGTCAACAGATCCCAGGCCGATTTTTCACTGATCTGCAGATAGGTGTTTTCTGGCTCCTTGACCCGGTTGAGGGCCGATTTCGTGACACTGATCACCAGGCGCATGGCCACCAGAGTATGCAGCAGGTCCAGCTCCGGCGGTTCCAGGGGGAATACTCCATGATATCCCTTGACCACGCACCGGGCCGCCGCCAGCGGATCGGGCCTGCCCATGGCCGCATAGGCCACGGCAACCGCCAGGTCGTTGACGGTCTGGGTATACACCGCATCCCCGTAGTCGATAATGGCCGCAACTTCCGGATGAATCCGGTCTTGGGTCACCACCACGTTGTTATCGTTGACGTCGTTGTGCACCACGCTTTGCGCAGGCTCTGGTAACGGATTGAATCTGTGTGAACCGGTGATAAAAATTCGATGGTCTTTTCTGGCTTCCAGTGAACAGGTGCACGTGATTCTGGATCCAGCCCGCCTGAGCCAAATCCCAGACCAATTCCCGATGCGCCAGATCATGATCAACCCCTGCAGGGCGGTGGTCACCTGTCCCGCCTGCCGGCCCAGGCTTTCAAGGAGCCGGTCGGTGATGGGGTTGACATCTGACCACAGCCGGCCGTCGATCCAGGTCAACAGGCGGACCAGCCGGGGGTTACCGGCTTCATCCACGATCCGTGAGATGGATCTGCCGTCCACGGCCGGAACCGTTTCCGGACTGACCACGGGGTTCTTTGATCCATTCACATGATCCAGCAGGACCTGCTGAAATTCGATATAACCGGGAGACACCTCCGGCCGGCTGATCTTGAGTATGTAACTTTGCCTGGTGTCCGTAATTTAAAATTGAAATCCAACTCGCCGGGCAGCGTCTCGATATCGCCGGAGAGCTGATACAGCTGCCGGGCGATCTGTGCGGCCTGGTCCGGAGTGATTCTGATGGAAGCATACGATGGGTTCATAAGGCCTGCCTTGCTGCGGTGTTTATCAATCCGGCCATGGCCGTTGCCAGAGCAACCTTGAAAGGCGAGGAGATGGAACCCAGCGAACTTCCCACAGCCAGGGCCGACTGCCCGAAAACGACAGCCAGCAAGGTCAGCAGCAGAACCGGTGTCCAGTTGAGAACAAACAGCCCGGCCATTATTCCTTTTCCTTGTCTCTTTCGCCAGGGGACCGGATCTCAATCACTCCCTCAAACACCATGCGGGCCGGGCCGGTCTTGTACAGGTGGCTGCTTGCGGGGTCCCAAAAATGGACAGCTCTCCGCCGTCCAGAATCACCGTCGCGCGTCTGCCGGTCCGTCCGGTGACATGAGCCGCCGTCAGAGCCGCACAGGCACCAGTACCGCAGGCCAGGGTCATGCCGGCCCCCCGCTCCCATACCTTCATTTTCAAGGTCTGGTCATCCATCACCTGGATGAACTCCACATTGGTTTGGCGGGAAACCGGGGATGAACTTCTATGTCCCGTCCCTGAGCGGCCACATCCACTTCGGACAGATCTTCCACAAACACCACGGCATGGGGTTGCCCATGCCCACGGCGGTCACGGTCACGGCCCTGCCGTCTCCCAAATCCATGGATTCCTCGATGGCGGTGTCGTTGTCACTGACGAACGGAATGTCCCTGCAGGTCAGCACCGGCGGCCCCATATCCACTGCGATGGCAGTGACCCGGCCGGATTGATCCACCATCACCTCAGGCACGACCGTACCCGCATCGGTCTGCACCCGGATCTGTTTCCGGCCGATGATTTTTTCTCATACAGGTACCTGGCAAAACAGCGCATTCCATTGCCACACATGTCGGCCCGGGATCCGTCCGAATTATAGATCAAAACCGGATGTCATGGTCTTTTGACGGTTTTACCAGGATGATGCCGTCCGCACCGATCCCGAAATGCCGGTCACACAAAAATTCTGCCAGCAGCGGATAGGAAATCTGATTTTCAATGGATCCGTTCCGGTCATCCATGACAATGAAATCATTACCCAG
>LQAG01000383.1_pt1 | contig 13722 bp, 17 predicted proteins | sample 1535801 | NCBI WGS metagenome assembly LQAG01 (sample SAMN04331584, study PRJNA305678) | bioreactor metagenome | isolation source: bioreactor_3 inoculated with Wadden Sea sediment 1st replicate of a... | place: Germany:Bremen | reverse complement strand
CCCCCCATATCAACATGGAGATTAAAAAATGAGACAAAGAGTCTAAAGCCTATTAATCCACTGCTGTTTCATTCCATCAATATCTGATAATTGATTGAGAAATTAAAAATAACAGCGTTTAAATCAATAGAGTCAAAACCGATATCTGCATCCAATCCACATAAATAACCAGAAGCAATTTCTGGTTAAAAATCGAACCAGCCAGTTTTATATTGAAGTCATCAAACAATCCACGTAGAATCCCGTGAAACTGTTACGGAGGTAGTTCGTTCGCTGGTGCGGCGCACGGTCTTCAAAACCGATGGGGGGAGCATCCCTTCCCTGGTGTGTTCGATTCACATCTACCTCCGCCAATAAATAAAAACAAAGGGTTACGGATTCTTTCCGTGACCCTTTGTCTGTTTCCGCCTATCCCAACTTTCTTATTTGAACCTTATGGAACAATAGAAGATTTCAATCTTCATGACACGGTTGCGTTCATCCGCAAAACCATTGAGGCCCAGAAAGGTGCTCCGCAATGGGCTTGCAAGATCGAGCCTGAAGGCCCACCAACTTTGGCAGCTTCGACAAATTTCATCTCCGTCTGTTACGCGACGTAGAGTTCCAGTCGTTTAAGAATTCGCGGATAATTGTACTGTCCAACCTGACTAGAGAAGATGTTCAGGTTCTAGTCAATATGGCCATATGACAGATCAATCTGGGCATATCAACAAACACCCTCAAATGGTCTCGACATCTCCATAGCAAAACATCCTATAAACAGTCAGTTAGAACAACAATATTCATTAAAAATACGGTTCGTTTTTTGCATAACCAATTTATTTTCTTTGATTTTATTTCTATCGATTGTTTTTTCGACGGGAGGAACCATGAAACGGCATCAGTTTGTCTCTGCTCTGTTTTTCGGCTTAATCATCTTCTCAGCGTCCAGTCTTACAGCTGCACCGACACTCGGAATTGGTGACTGTGTCAAATGTCATGAACTCCAACCGACTGAAATAGAAACGGCTGGTGCAGCCCACAAAGACCAGATCAATTGTCTCGATTGTCACGCCGGTCACAGACCGGTCAGTGCGAATAATATTCCGGCCTGCGCTCAGTGCCATGAAGGTGCGGAACACTATGAGCTGAACAATTGCATGAGCTGCCATAATCCCCATCAACCGCTCGCAGTCGTGCTTGAAGGAGAACTGAAAGCTGAATGCCTGACCTGCCATAAGGAGCAGAACGCTCAGTTACTTGCCAATCCAAGCATGCACACAGAGGTGTCCTGTAATTTCTGCCATGCCGAGAAGCACGGCCATATTCCAGATTGCACTTCCTGCCATGAACCTCATTCTGCCGACATGACCCAAAAGGACTGTGCTGTCTGTCACGAAGCCCATCAGCCGATGGTTCTCCAGTATGCCGACACGACCCAGAACCTGCTTTGTGCCGCATGTCACGACACCGCTTACTCTAAGCTGCTGGCGACAAAACCAAACATCGCAACGTTGGTTGTGTTGAGTGCCACGCAGATAAACACAAAACGGTCCCCCGATGCTCAGACTGTCACGGCACCCCTCATGCTGCCGGTATCCATGCCAAGTTTAAAAACTGTGGCGACTGTCACAACACCGCCCACGATCTCGATAACCTGAGTATGAAAAACTGATGGCCCGATTGGCCATCGTCTTGCTTGCTGCTGCACTTCTCTCCTTAGCCGGGGTGGCCCTTGCCGCCCCGGTGCAGCAGCTTTTACCTCGCTGGATTTGCCGCCACAGGATCCGCAGCTTTATGCCGTTGATCCGCAGCCTTTGACAGTGGAGCAGTGTGGCCAATGTCACCCGAGCCATTTTTTCGACCTCAAACGACAAGGCGGCAGGCACCAATTTGATTGTCGTGAGTGTCATACAACATTTCATGCCTACAATCCGCGCAAAGACAATTACGCCGTCATTATGCCGAGCTGTACCGAATGTCATGCCGTGATCCATGGAGAAATGCACCGTCAGTGCCTCGACTGTCACACAAATCCGCATGCGGCAACACAACCTCCTGCCCTTGCCGGAGTCATCAACGCCTGTTCCGATTGCCATACGGATCAGAACAAACAATTAGAACGGCAGCCAAGCAGGCATACGGAACTGTCATGCGACAACTGCCACCACACGGAACATGGCCTGATCCCATCCTGCGCGGAGTGTCATCAACCGCACTTTGCCTCCCAGGCATTTACCGGCTGTGTCACTTGCCACCCGGCCCATCAGCCATTGATCATTCCGCTTAACGCCGGGATCGAACTGCGAACCTGCAGTGGTTGCCACGCCAGTGTTTATGCAAAATGGAGCAATACTGCCAGCAGACATGGCCAGGTCAATTGTGCTGAATGCCATACAGAACATAAAACAATACCGGATTGCAAAACGTGTCACGCTATCCTCCCGGCCCATAGCAAAACAATGCTGGACAAGTTTCCGCGCTGCCTTGACTGTCATCTGGATGTCCACGATCTGCCGGTCAAGAAGTGAGTTTGAGGCTGTTTACACGTGACGCTGATTCTTCATAAATTCATATTGCTGCTGGTTACCCTCTGCCTCTTTTCTTCTCCCCTCTACGGAAGCACTGAAGCGGCGGAGGAAAGTTCAGATGGGGAGGCCTTCTGCAACAGCTGTCACGAAAAGCAAGCGGCGGCAATCGCCGGCGAAGGTCTTGCACATCAGGCTGAGCTGACTTGCCGTCATTGTCACCATGGCCATAAACCCAAAAGCTTTGATAACATCCCGGCATGCCACCTCTGCCATGAGGGCAAGACCCATTACAATCAGTTGCAATGCCTGAACTGTCACCGTGATCCCCATAGACCAATGCAGATCAAGCTGCCGAAAAGGCCCATGCGGAGTGTATGGCATGTCATCATCCCCAGGGACTGGATTTAGCCCAAGACCAGAGTTATCACAGCCAACTGGTCTGTACCGATTGCCACGCTGAGCACAGGTTCATGCCAGAGTGCATGTCCTGCCATAAATCACACGCTTCAGAGATAACCGAACAGGACTGCCAGACCTGTCACGCCCCGCACAAACCATTGGAAATACTATTTTCCTCAACGGAAACCCCAACAGAATTCTGCACCCCCTGCCACGCTGAAGCCGCTCTGCTCCTTACTGCCAGCCGCAGAAGGCATCGTGAGTTAAAATGCCTTGAGTGCCATGCTCAACACGGTAGCGTTCCCGCTTGTCGCAGCTGCCATGGAGAGCCGCACGCCGAGGCGATGCACGTCAAATTCCCGGAGTGCAACTCCTGTCATATCAGCGCTCACAACCTGAACTGAAATGAAAAAAGGCGACCAGTCAGAACTCTGGTCGCCTTTTTTCATAAATCGGATACTTTTATTCCTTGTTCTTTTCTGCCGTATATTCCCCCTGGGCTTTTAAAAAACCGATCGCTTCCTTATAGCCCTGACCAGCCGCCCGGCGAATCCACATCAGCGCCGCACTCCGGTCACGCTTACCTGCCATACCATAAAGATTCATCATCCCCAAGTCATATTCTGCGGGCGCAAAATGAAGATCTGCAGCTTGCTGAAAGAGCTCTCGAGCCTTTTCATCCGATTGGTTGACCCCTTCTCCACGGATATACATAAAAGCCAGATTCCATATCCCTGGAGCGTAACCATGCTCAGCCGCTTTACGATACCACTTCACGGCTTCCGTCTTGTCAACGCTCACCTGATTACCTTTTGCATAAGCGATTCCAAGATTGACCTGAGCGGCAGGATCTCCCTGCTCGGCCATTTCTCTGATTTCCTTTATGTCCATACCCTTGTAGGCAGAGACGGTTGAGCTAAACCCACAGATCAACAAAAAACAACAACACAAACCGCCCAGGATCGATCTCACAAGCACCTCCTCTTATATGCCATCATTTCAAATCCGGATGAATAATCTCAGCATTCAACTGGCTCTTAAGACCCGCCATCCACAAATCATACAATTTCGCTCTCTTTTTTTCCTCGAAGGTGGTTTTAATCTTCTGCCGTGCTTCCTCAAAGGTCATCACCCTGGCCTCTCTCACATCCGTCAATTTGATAATGTGAAAACCAGAGATCGTTTCAACAGGACCGACGATGTCGTCAATCTCCATCGTCTTAACTACTTCATCAAATTCCTTCACCGTCTGGCCGCTGTAAAAATAACCGATGTCCCCACCGACGAATTTACTGTCTTCGTCGGAATTGTAGTAGGCCAGATTATAAAAATCTTCGCCATTCTTAGCCCTTTTGGCAATGTCTTCCGCTTTCGCCACCAGCAGATCACGCTCTTTGCCCACCAGCGTCGGATCGACCTTGATAAGAACATGGCTGACCCGATACTCTTTTGGCAACTGATACATGAAGCTGTTCTCTTTATAGAGTCGCTGCAGTTCTTCTTCGGAGTAATCCGCCTGTGAATTAACAGCTGCTGCTTCAGCTTTTTTGCCACTAACATGCGGTAGACCGACGCTCGAAAGGCGGTTATCGACTCTTTCCCCAGAGCTTTTGCAATTCCTCTTCCGACTTGAAAGTGGAATAGACCGTCTTCAAGCGCTCTTCTAAAGCACTCTGTTCCACAGAGATATTCTGAGATCTGGCATAACGAACCTTATAAGCCTGATCAATCAGGTTATCCAATGCCAGTGAACGCACTTCAACGGCCTTTTCCGGGGACACGCTGCTATGAAAACTTGAATTCAAAGGCAGAATACGGTGCATTTCCCGCTCCAGCTCATAAACAGTAATGGGAACATCGCCAACTTTGGCAATAACCGCATCTTCCGCCACAGCCAGGCCAGAACTGACCAGGATTAAACAGCTTACCAGTCCGATCAGTATGTTTGTCTTGATTCCTGAGTTCATTCAATACCATTCCTTCCCACGAGCGATGTCTGTTCAAGTCTGCGAGATCGTTCTCAACACTTCATCCAGCTTATCTCTACCCCGCTTGAGATCTTCATTGCTTCCTGCTTGCGAAAGACCGCGTTCCAGATCATCCAAAGCATGACTGATCTGATTGAAATCAGCTTGAGTTTTTAAGCGGGCCTTTTCCAGCAGAGCACTCAACTCTCCAACGTCAGCAAATCGATGCCCTTGCTGCAAAGGCTGAGACAGATTCCCGCTCCCATGACTGCGATAGCTTGCTCCATCTGCTCAAAACGTCTGTTAATTGCTCTGAAGACAAATATTGAAATCAGTAATGTCACCACAACAACCGCTAAAAGCGCATAAAGTTGATAGAAAACAGCAGCTCGACCAGGAAATCTCCAACTTTTTCTATCTGAATATGGGTCCGGTACAGATGTTTTTCAACGGCGCCATTGATCTGCAGATACAATAACCATGTTGCCAGGCAACGATGATTGAAACAGAGGCCGCATAGATAAAAATGAACTTGCCCTGAAAACTTTTCTGTATGAGATATTGGCGCTTAAAAAACAGAGGCCGTACCATAAAATACTCCCACGCTATTTCAGATGACACTCCAGACACAGTGCACTTCCAGAGTTGTTCATTGTTAACATCCGGTGCTGTGACGAATAGGGATTGTGACAGGAGGCACAACCCACCTTCCGTCATACAGGGCAATGTAGGGAGATAATTCTTCGACGGCACGCAGCCCACGCTGACTGCGCACACTCTTTCGATAGTCCATGCCGACCGGATGAGACAACCCTGAGCGCTGGTAGGTCACCGCATCACCGCCAACGATATTGTAACTTGCATCTGAAGCAATGACGCCATCGTGGCACTCCAGGCACTCCATCGAAACCGGATCGAGAATCTGCGACAAACCCGAGCCATCATGATAGACCCCTTCTTTTGAATGGGCGATTCCAACAGAGCCGACATGAGGGTCCTGCATCGGCATCATTCCGCGGTGACATAAAATACAAAAATCCCGTCCGCGCAGTTCAGTCCTCAGATATTGATTGTTCGACCTCCCGTGGGGATCGTGACAGGTCACACAGGTCAACTGTCCACGCCAATCGAGTAAAAATCGTCCGGGACCGGCATACTCGGGACGATGCCGATGGGATGAGAATTGTTCGACGGCATATTGTGACACTCCTGGCAGAGAAAACTGATCGATCGGGAAAACCTTGTCACGACACCTGCTTCAGGTTGCGTCAAATGGCAATAGCCACAACGACCGCTGAATTGGTGCCCGGATTTATCAAAGTCTCCCCAAATTCTGACCCCGGCCACCAAGCAAAAGGACAGCAGAACCGTGAGGATAAGGCCGGTTTTCTCCAGTTTCACTCCGCCCCTTACGGTATTCAAACTGCCCCAACTGATCTCTCAAACTATCAATGTTGCGCCGCAATTGACGATCGTCCTGCTCCGCTGCGGATAATAACGACTCCACCTGTTCAGCGACTTTTCCACTCTGCTCAAATACGCCTCGACAACGCGCGCTAAGCTGATTCAGAGAACCGACGATCGGCTTCAGTTGATCACCCTGTCGCGTCGCTACAGATGAGGGGAAAACCCCGACAATCATCTGCTTTAACACCTGCTCATAACGGTAAACAGGACCAGCGATCTGATGGGATACCAGCAGGGTGATTACCAGAGTAAGAATCATGACAAACAGCAACAGCAACAGGGCCATCGTCGCCAGATAGACAGGCAGGTTCTGCTCAAGATAATAAAGAGTACGCAAGCTTTCCAGATAGCTGCCGGCTAAAGCCTCATCCATCATCAGATAAAGCGAAGCCGTCGCACCGATAAACAGAACACTCACAGCGGATACATATTTCAACTGAAACCCGCGCTGAACCTGAGCTTGATAGGCTTTTGCTTCATCGACCTTCCTTACCGGCTAATTTTCATGCAGCCATCCGCACCGACTTCGAATCCAGGTGGATTATCCGGACACTTGTCAAACACATCAGCAACACCATCATTGTCACGATCGGAAAGACATCCACTCCGATCGACAACGGCCCCCCTGACCGTATTCCGGCAGCGATCAAGATAATCCGGGACACCATCGCGATCACCATCCGGAGGGTCGACGGGACAGCCCTGACGATTGACTTTCATGTCCGGAGGCGTCTGTGCGCACTGATCCTGCTCATCCGTTACACCATCACCATCGCTATCAAGAACCGCGACGGCAGCAACGGGGGGCTGATTTACCAAAAGTATACTGAAAGCCGAGGAAACAGGAAAATTCATCCTGCTGCTGATCTGCAAACACCAACACATGGCGCAGGTCGACCCTCACAGCAACAGAAGGATTAAATGGTATCTTCAATCCGACGCCATAAGCAGCCAGCGGACTGCTGTCGCTGTCATCACCATCATCGACAAACGACCGCCACCACCGACAGCGAAGAAGGAACCATATTATTGAATTTCTCCCAGGCATCAAACTGATAGAGGCATCCAAACGCATCACTGAGACACGAACATCGTCCTGTTTTTTCAGCGGTGCCATGAACCTGTAAAAAAACCGCTTCGACGCCAAGGCGATCACGCATCGTTTTCCCCTTGATATCATAGCCAAGACGCACGCCATAAGCTGGTCGGGTGTCCAGATCAACATCACCGTCAAAACTGTAACCACCGGCAAACAGCGATAGAGTCGGCCAACCGGTCGCTGTTTCAGCCGACGCAAGGGAAGAAAAAGCCAACAACAGCAGAGGCAGAAGAACTGATAAACTGAGTTTTGTCACAAGGACTCCCATCTCCAAAAAGCGCTGATGCCATGATCATCGGTGATATGACAGATTCATATCTCAATCGCGATTAAAACAGCAAAGTCTGTGCCACAACGATTCAGTTGCTGGAGCTAAAAACAGCGACTCTCCCATAGGAGTCAGGCCCGAGAGTTTCCCCTCAGGCCTGACAGTTTAAGGATTATTGTTTGGAAAGTCTAATTACTTATAGATCCTCACATAACCCGTTTTATTACCGATATAGGACCAGCCATTGTAAACACTGACCTGGACATAGTACTCATAGTAATCGCCACGATCATAGGCGGCAGTCTGTGGGTAAACATGATCAACGTCATGTGTCGTCACGCTGCTGATTCCGGTCACGAGCTGAGCACCACCGTCTCCCCACTGAATATAAAGCATGGAGTTCGGTGTGGGCAGGTTATTGAAGCGGACAGTGTCAGCATCAATCAGGGCAATGTCAGCTGGTGGCAGTGGAGCATTAACCACAACCTGCTGCTGAGCGACTGCAACCTTACCCTCTTCGTCGGTTACCTTCAGTAGCACTGTAAAGCTGCCAGCGCTATCGAAGGTCTTGGTTCCCACGCCGGCAGCATCCGTTGTCGCCGCAGCGCCACCATCCTCACAGCTCCAGCTGTAAGTGAAGGAACCTTGTGTATTCAGAGACTGATCGGCCACAAATTGAACCGTATCGCCGACCATAACGCTATTGCCACCGTTAATGCTGGCGATAGAGGCCTGCGGATCAACACCGATACCGAACGTGGTCAGATCAGAGGTATCGATCGCGTTCAGGTAGTTAACCCACTCGGCACGACCATTGTAGGTACCACCATCAGTACCGGTCCATGGCTTCAACTTGTAAGCAGCGTTAGACAGCTTAAAGGCGCCTGAGCTGTCAACGCCACCAGCCAGTTTAACTTCATACCCGGCTTTTGCGGTAATAGTGATACCTGTGCCTGCACCATCAGCGGTCACTGTAAATTCCGCAGCATCAGTCATGTTGATTCCCAGGCTGGCAATCAACTCACCAACATTGGCGACATCGGCAGCGCCACCACCAACACCAACAGCCTTGGTCCTGGTCGTTACCACCTGAGTTGAAATATTGCGGGCCTGAACCATCAACAACCAGCCTTTTCGAAACCACTGAAATCGATAGCCGCTGTTGAACTGTAAGATGGTGCGAAATCGGCCGGACCCATGAAGGTTGCTTCATACATGGTCGCAGCACGCGGCAGATCGACATGTGTTGCGTAGTCGATACCACCAACATTAATCGTACCGGTCGTCACCCGTGAAGCCAGTGAACGCACACCAAACTTATCTTTAACGTTCGGGTGCATATCGGTTGCCTGAGAGAAACCGTTAACCTTGGTAAATGGAACAACATCGTCATCCCAGTACATGGAGTTATTGTCGCCCACAGTATCAACAGCGCCGTTGTAGAAATTCGCTGAGGCCTGGTGGCAATCCAGACAACCGTTGGTGTTGTCATCGGCGGGATCGCTCGGGTTGTTACCGGCACCGGAGCCCCACGCCATAGCGGCAGGGGAAACGCCATGCTGGTCCTTAAAGGCTACATGCATCATCGACAGCTTGATCTTGGCGTTTGTCTGGCCGGTCCAGCTCTCGATTTCGGTCTTAAGCTTGCCAACCCGCTCATTGATATCCGCAGCGGTCACGTGGCCATGCTTATCTTCAGTCAGGGAGGTCCAGTTGTTCTCTTCGTTGACCTTGTTGACCTGAGTCATCAACAGAGCGTCCATACCATGAGGACGTCCGTCCATGTTGGCATCCAGTTCCGGAGTATCGTTCTTGTCGCGCCAGAACAGGGTATTCAGATAACTGGTGCGCAGCAGTTTGCCTTGGTACCAGCCAAGACCGGAGCGATCGGTCATATCTGTTTTAATGATATTTGCATTTTCATGGTCAGTCAGGCGACCTTCCACATCATTACCGGTGGCATCGACCATCGGGTTACCGTTGTTACCGGTCCCCATGCCGTTCCAGTCGTAGGAATCGACTTTGCGGCTGTGACAGGCGGAACAGGCCATCATGTCGATATGACTGATTGAGGCCTTGCCTGCGACTGAATCGGTTGCCTGAACAATCTTGGCTTCCAGACCTGCTTCACGGTGAGCAGCTTCAGGGTTCGGTGCACCGTAATCGGCACCACCATCGCCTTGCTTCAGGTGACAGTCGGCACACGTTTTAAAGGCGGCAAAGTCGTTATTGTTGTACAGACTGCTGAAGGTGCACTTCCCTTGGCCGGATCGTGACCCAGGAGGCCAAGCCCATGGCCGGTATGGACCGCCGTAAACGGAAGTATAATCTTCACCTTGAGCAGCTGTCGGCTTACGGCCGTGACATCCCATACAACCGATATTCTGGTGAACTTCGTAGGTATAGTCGCCCTGGCCGTTCGGAGCCCAGTTGTCACCACGCTTCTTCCAGTCAACGGCAGGCTTGTTGAAGTGACAGAAGGCGCAGTTGGTGGAATCGGGACGGGCGGAAATATTGTTGTGCATCCAGGCTTCCGACAGACGCAGATTATTGGCTGTGGTCACAATAAACTTGCTGTTATCGTAAGTAACCATAGTCCCGTAACCGGAAGGAGCTGTCGCGTTGGCATCATCCCAGGCAACACTGTTTTCTTCCGCCAGGCCTGAGGCCACTGAACGGGTCGCATCAATTTTACCGTCACGCAGCAGTTCGGTCCGCTTCAGGTAGTCGTAGCCAGGCATGTGGCATAACAGGCAGTCCATTCCATGACACCAGTGTTGGCGTAATCCATGTACTGGACTTCACTTTCATCGCCATCGCCATCAACATCATAGTATCGATGAAATAGTTGAACGCCGTATAACGCCCCTGTGCGATCGGACCGTCGCCATTGACATCGGCAGTCGGCTTGGCGATATCGCGCAGGGAAGTCCGCGCAGCCATGCTTGAGGCGGGGACAAATTCCATACCGCCGCCGCCAACGTGACATTCGCCGCAATCCATGATGACACCGGCGACAGAGACATCGACACGGTCACTGAAATTCTGCTCGGTATTGTAATCAAAAATTGTCCAACTGTTTGAGTTGACCTCGTTAAATTTGGCATTGGCAACATCATAGCTGCTCATTCCACTAGGACCGTCAAAAAGTCTCGCCAACTGGCGAGCCGAAGGCGGTCACCACTTACCTAAGTGGCCAGGACTCTGAACCCAGCTCTTGCCCTTGGCAGCAACGCCTTTTTTTAAACTTGTTGGGTGAGTTCGGGTTAAAGTTATTCCAGCCGAAAAACTGGTTTGCACCAATTTGAGCATGATAGGAATGTTGTTCAATATTTGCATAGGTATGACAACCGCCACAGGTCCTGGTTGAGCTGTATGCTGGAGCCAGACCGTCGACAGCGGGGACTGGCTGACCATTGGCATCAAGCAGATCAACGGTCGGATGTTGTGCAAGAGCGCTGCCCGTCAACCCGAGAAGAAAGGCCAGACAGGTCACCAACGCCATTTTCAGCGCTTGTCCCTTGTATAGATTTATCCTCATTTCCATTTTCTCCTTTAATAGTACTCTTCATCAATAACTTAAACTCTCAAGACAAGATAGATCGACAAACCTCCTTTCCCGCATCTTATTCAGAGCTCGCATTTGGGGTACGAAGCGCTGATAAATTCTGCAGATCAAAAACAGAAAGAGTGGACAGAGCGGAGTTTCTGCAGCGACTGTGCCTATGCACAGTTCAGAGCTGCGCTTTCTTCATTAGCAGATATAAAGTGCTGAATATTTTAAGATTTTTTACAATTAAATTAGATTTATGGGAAAGTTTCAAAGATTGAAGGGAGTAATATGAGAGTGTTTAAATGGTGATTCGCCCTACTGCAGCGAGAGGATGGTCATATCACCCTGACTCTGTTGGGGATACGCAGGCCAGGATCAAAATGGTGTGTCACCCTACTCAGATGAAGGAGCTGCTCCCGTCGCTTGCAGTTGAGGCGTGGGTTGAGGACTGTTTTTCTGCAGTGGTTCATACACAAATAACCACTCCCGATAGCTCGATTTATCAGTAAACGTTTTATTAACATCTTCAAAGCCACCACGCTTGAATGGACTCAGCTCTGAACCGGAATAAACCCCCTTGATCCCCCCTCCCGGAGCCATAACCAATTGCCACGCACCGCCGGTGAGCGGATCAGGGTAGAGCTTGCGCAAATGCCTTACAGCGCTCAGTGAACGAGGGTCGCGAAGAAGATCTTCCAACTGGACAGGATATTGTTTTCGAGGATTCCCTGCATCAGAAAAACGGTGTAATATGTCCCGATAGCCTCTCTAATCTGATTTCCCTTGAATAAGAGGTCAGCCTCCCGGGAGCGTTGCACGATCGTTTTCCAACTGCTACCGGCAATGCCTGCCATCAATCCGAACAGAGAGACCGCGACCAGCACCATCAGCAGGGCTGCACCTTGTTGATTTTTGAATTGCTTAAAAAAAAGCATCTCTCGCCACTCATTTTGTTCAGACAGAATTCGAAAAACAGCAGTCTACCAATCCCGATAAGGGATATTGTTAAGCCCTATCAGGTCACTGCCACTGCGCACATCGAAACAATTACCGGAAGCCAGCCGCCCGTTTTCAGAAGGTTCCGGAGGCACACATCTCCAACTGCTATTGAGAAGAGTAAATGGATCCCTGGGGATATCACGCAGATATTTCTTTGATTTCAATTGCTGTAAATCGTCCGGATAACGACCGTTGTCGGCAAAAAAGCATCAATTGAGCGACGCATCTGATACAGGTCTTCGGCCAAAGCTGACTCTCTTGCCTTAATCTGACTGCGTTTATAGCTCGGAACAGCGATCGCTGCCAGAATAGACAGAATCAACATAACGGCCAACAGTTCGAACAGAGTGAACCCCCTGCTATTCGATTTCAAACCACTTCATATTCTACCAATCACTGTAATAGGTTCCATCCAGGGCCATATCACTGCTTTGACTGTAAATATCATAAACATCTTCCCCGCCCCAGACACTCGAATCGGGCTCATCGCTGTATGATCGCAAGCCCCAGCCATAGGAGTCCCTGTCGAAAGGGTCTTCCGGTAAGCGGCGGAGATATTTTTTTTTCATCGGGTACAACCCGCCCCAGTCGTTACCGACAACCAGATCCTGCAGTTCTGCCGGATAACCCGATTCTCCTATGACCGCAAATATTTTCTTTTCTGCGACCGCCTTGTCATAATCTTTTTTATATAGATCCAACGCACTGCGAACATCACGCAGGGCTCGACGCAGCTCAATCTCGCGGTTCCTCGTGACAGTCACCTCAGCGAGCGGCAACACCATTGAAGCCATGATCGCCAGAATGGCCATGGCGATCACCAGCTCAATCAGCGTCATGCCACGGCGGTTAAAACAGGGACGACGAAACATCAACATAAGCTAAGGGACGATCTCCAGCTTGAGTCCGATCGAACTCGGAACAATTTCAACTCCTTGGCCATTTCTGAAATCCAGCTGTTTCAGAACAATTTCCGCTTGTCCCGGCTGTAGAGCCTTGAAGCGCAAATGCAACAGGTCTCCCCCGTTTGAAGCACCTGAACTTCCACCTTCCTTCTTCAATTCAATATCCAACACACCGTCAACGGCATCAGCCGGAGGATAGCTTAATAGCGTCGTTCCACCATTCTGACTAAGAAAAGAGCCTTCAGTCGCTCCGGTGAACTGCAGCAGTTCGGGAGGGTAGTAAATCGTCATGGGAGCCGAAAAAAGATCCTCGACGGCCATGACATTGACTTTGAAGGTAATATCATCCCCCTGCTTGAGCTGACTCGGTCCAGCGATAAAAACCATGGCAGGAGGAGCTGCCCCCGGGACTGAACCTGTCTGATCGGCAGGGAGCTCGCTCACCGGAGAGACGGAGGATCCGGAGTCCCTATCCAGTGAAGGTTCAGCTGCGACAAACTCTGCCTCCCCGGAGAATTCTGCGCCTCCCGATACTCCCTGGCAAAGGTCCCGAAG
>LQAG01000382.1_pt1 | contig 13759 bp, 20 predicted proteins | sample 1535801 | NCBI WGS metagenome assembly LQAG01 (sample SAMN04331584, study PRJNA305678) | bioreactor metagenome | isolation source: bioreactor_3 inoculated with Wadden Sea sediment 1st replicate of a... | place: Germany:Bremen | reverse complement strand
ACACCCCTGGAGCAGTTCATGGAGCTGGTGGACGCAGTCCATTACCACAACGGGTACTTGATTCTGGATATCGCCATCAACCACACCGGCTGGGCCGCAGCCATTCATGAAACCCATCCGGAATGGCTGGTGCGGGGAGAAGACGGCAAAATCAAGGCGCCCGGGGCCTGGGGTGTGGTGTGGGCCGATCTCACCAAGCTGGATTATTCCCATACGGATCTGTGGCAGTATATGGCAGAGATTTTTCTGCTCTGGTGCCACCGGGGGGTGGACGGATTTCGGTGTGATGCCGGGTATATGATCCCGGTGGATGCCTGGGAATACATGACAGCCAAAGTCCGGCAGGAATATCCGGACACGTTGTTTCTGCTGGAAGGCTGGGCGGGCCTTTGAAAACCACCCGGGAGATTCTGGGCCGTGGTAATTTCAACTGGGCCTATTCCGAGCTGTTTCAGCACTATACCCGGGAAGAGATCACCCGATACCTCCCCTTTGCCCTGGAGGTGTCCGACACCTGCGGTCATATGGTTCATTACGCGGAAACCCATGACAACAACCGGCTGGCATCGGTGTCCAAATACGTATGCGAAAATGCGGACAGCTTTGTGTGCATTGTTTTCCGTGTCCGGCGGCTTTGGATTTGCCAACGGGGTGGAATGGTTTGCCGCTGAAAAGATCAATGTCCATGAGTGTCCGGGGCTCAACTGGGGCGCCAGGAAAACCAGGTGGATTTTATCCGGCGGCTCAATACGATTCTGAAAACCCATCCCACTTTTTCAAGACCGCACAGCTGACATTCATACACAAAATGAGACCCAGGCCCTGGCCCTGCTGCGGTCCCATCCAAAGACCGGTAAAACACTTCTGGTATTGGTGAATCTGGACTGCGAAGAGCCGTCACCGGTCTTCTGGCAGAGATCGGATATGGGGACTGACCGCAAGGAATGGATGGATCTGTTGACCGGTACTCCGGTCTCTTTGCTGACAGATGGCCCGGCGGCCGGCATCACCTTGGCACCCGGCGAAGCTATGGCCCTGTCTCCGGACCCGGATGAGGCCCGGACATTGGCGGCTGATCCGCATCAGGACGAACACACCCCGGCCCCTGTGCCGGAACAGGTGCTGGATCAGAAGTTCAGGGCCGGGGTCCTGGCGGTAAAACCGCAATCCATGGGTACACGGATGTGGGCGGTCTGGACTTGGACAGGGCGGCCCGTCATCTGTCAGAGGATCCAGTGGAATTCATCCGCTCCTTTTTTCCCGAAAATTCGGAAAACCGGGTGATCCCCTTTGATGTCACTAAGGACCTGAAGCGCCAGGTCATGGTGCCGCCCGGATTTTTTCTGCTGGTGAAAAGCCCGGTGGGGTTCCGGGCGGAAATCCTGGATGCCAGGGATCCTGAACGAAGAATTCTGGGGGATACGAACCAGCAATCCCTGGGATATGAAGAAGGGCTGCCCTTGAAAACCGGCGGGTTTTTTGCCCTGTTCATGCCCAGAACATTCCGGAAAAACCATAAACCCTGCCGCCTGAATCTGCGAATGTTTTATCCCGGAAAATCCAGGCGGCCTCGGCCTCCCTTCTGTACCTGGCCCTCTTTGACACTCTGCACCTGAAATCCACCTTCACCCGGCGCAAAATTGCGGCCGATCCCGGACTGACCCTGCTGGGAGCCACCTGCACCGGGGGCATGATGCGTGCCCCGGAGACTGGGGACAGCTGAACAGCCGGTATGACGCGTTGATGGCAGCAAATCTGAATCCCGGCATGCCTGAGAACCGGTGGATGACCCTGGCCCGGTGCCGGATCTGGGCGATTTTCCAGGGCTATTCCAGGGAGCTGGCCAAGGATTGTCTTCAGAGTTTCATGTTTTCCTATGACAATGCCGGCCGGTGGCGGTTCCATGTGCCGACCTCCGAGGGAAAATATTATGTGCTGGACCTGATCATGATGCTGTCGCCCCGGGACAACCGGGTACGCCTGTCCATCACCCGCCCGGAGGTGAAAAACAATCGGGAGCGGATCCTGTCCGATGACCTGTCCGTGACATTGATCATCCGGCCCGATGTGGAGGACAGAAGCTTTCACGACACCGTCAAGGCGTTCACCGGTCCGGAGACCGACTGGCCGGCGAAGGTTCGTTCTCATGGCACCGGGTTTGATTTTTCCCTGTCAACGGGCCACACCTTGTCCATGGGGATTGAGGCTCCCGGCCGGTTTGTCCATGCGCCCGAATGGCAGTACATGGTGCATCGGCCTTTGGAAACGACCCGGGGGCTGGATCCGGGCTCGGACCTGTTCAGCCCGGGATATTTTTCTTTTGAATGTACCGGGGCCACACGGCCGAGCTGACGGCCTTCGTGCACAACGGCCGGATTCCGGATCCGGATGTGTGGCCATCCCCTGTCTTTGAATCCGGATTTCCTATGGAAAAGGCCTGATCCGGGCCATGGATGTTTTCTGGTGGACCGGGGGCCGGACAAAAGCGTGATAGCGGGCTACCCCTGGTTTCTGGACTGGGGCCGGGACAGCCTGATTTTCTGTCGAAGCCTGGTGGAACTGGGCCGCCAATCCGAGGCCAGAGCCATCCTGCATCTGTTCGGCCGGTTTGAGCGGCAGGGAACACTTCCCAACATGATTTGCGGCGAGGACGCCGGTAATATCGAAACATCGGATGCGCCGTTATGGTTTTTGGCCTGCTGCCGGGATATGCTAGAAAAAACCGGTGATACCGGGTTCTTGGCCCAGGATCTGGATGGCCGGACCCTGAAACAGGTGGCTCTGGATATGACACGGTCCATTGAAACCGGCACTCCGACCGGAGTGAAAATGGACCAGGAAACCGGACTATTGTTCAGTCCCTCCCATTTCACCTGGATGGATACCAATTTTCCGGCCGGGTCCCCCCGGCAGGGGTATCCGGTGGAGATCCAGGCCCTGTGGCACAATGCCCTGACTTTTCTGGAAATAATCGATCCGGGGAGCGGATGGGGACGGAAGGCAGACCAGGTCCGGCTGTCCATTGAGTCATTGTTCTGGAATGAGGCGCAGGGATATTTCAGCGACTGCCTTCAGGGTGACGGGCCTGCCAGAAAGGCTTTGCCCGATGATGCCCTGCGGCCCAATCAGCTGCTGCTGTTCACCCTGGGCGTGATGCCGCCGGGTGAAAAAGCCCGGAAAACAGTGGAGACCTGCCTGGAACTGCTGGTGCCCGGGGGGATTCGAAGTCTGGCCGACCGGGAATTGGCCGTGCCGCTGCCGGTGGTTCACGACAAAAAGTGCTCAATGATCCCCATCATCCGTATGCCGGGGTGTACCAGGGCGATGAGGATACCAAAAGAAAACCGGCCTATCACAACGGCACGGCCTGGACCTGGCCGTTTCCCGTATTTTGCGAAGCCTGGGCAACGGTGTATGGTAAGTCCAGCCACACCGCCTGCCTGGCCTGGCTGGGCAGCATGAAACATCTGATGAGAACCGGGGCTGCCGGATATATTCCCGAGATTCTGGACGGGATTTCCCCACACCCCCCGGGGGTGTGATGGCCCAGGCTTGGGGGGTGAGCGAGGCAACTCGGGTGGTTCATAAATTATCCCCAAGGAGATCCTGACGGTCATGAAAACCATACAGATTTATAAAGTATATCCCGCCATTCCCGAACCATTGAGGTTTCTGGGGGATCTGGCCAGAAACCTTTGGTGGTGCTGGAACGATGACGCCATTGATCTGTTCCGCCGGATCCGTCCGGAACAATGGGAAAAAGTGGGGAAAAATCCGGTGGTTTTTCTGGCCCATATTTCTCAGCACCGGTATGAAATCCTTTCCAGGGATGAAAGCTTTCTGGGGCACCTGGCGCGGGTAAAGCCAGATTTGAAGCCATGTCCACTGAAATGTCCCGGGTTCCGGATCTGACCATGGCCATGGGGTCCGGTGACACGGTAGCCTATTTTTCCATGGAATTCGGGTTGCATGAATCACTGCCTTTTTTGCCGGGGGCTTGGGGGTGCTGGCCGGTGATCATCTCAAGGCCTCTTCCGCACTGGGCCTTCCGTTGACCGGCATCGGCCTGCTTTACCGGGAGGTACTTCCGCCAGTACCTGGACCACAATGGGTGGCAGCAGGAACCTACCCATTGTCGATGTGTTGATCTGCCGATTCGAAAGTCACTCAGGCATCCGGCAACGATCTGGTGATCGACATTCCGGGGCACGGCGGAATAATTCATGCCTGCGTCTGGGAGATTCATGTGGGAATGATCCGGCTTTTGCTGCTGGATACCAACCTGCCGGAAAATCCGGAACATATCCGGAACATCACCTCCCGGCTGTATGCCAGCCACGGTGATATCCGGGTGACACAGGAAGCCCTGCTGGGAATCGGGGGTACCCGGGTTCTCAAAGCCATGGGCCTGTTTCCGGCGGTTTGTCACATGAATGAAGGACATTGTACCTTTGCGGGGCTGGAGCGGATCTGTCAGATCATGGAACGGTTTGACCTCAATTTTCAAAGTGCGTCTCAAATCTGCCGCCGCACCACCGTGTTCACCACCCATACCCCGGTGGAGGCCGGGCATGACGAATTTGAAACCCATCAGGTACGTCCCTATATTGCGCCGTATGCGGAAAAATTCGGTATTTCCGTGGATGAACTGTTGTCCTGGGGAGAGGTTCCCGGAAACGGCAAAAACGCAAAGTTTTCCATGTTCTGTTTAGGCGTTACGTTCTCAGGATATATCAACGGGGTCAGCCGGCTTCATGGCGAGGTGGCCAGGAACATGTGGCAGAAATTGTGGCCGGGCCGGCAAAAAGAAGAGATCCCCATTGATCATGTCACCAACGGGATACATATCAATTCCTATATATCCCGCCACAAAAACGCATTGCTGGAGCGCTATCTGGCGGCCGACTGGATTGAGCGGCAGTCGGAACCGGCCCTGGTTTCCCGCATTGACGACATCGAGGATGTGGATCTGTGGCATGTGCATGAACTGGACCGGTCCAACCTGATCCGAAAATGCCGGCAGCTGCTGATGGCTCAGTATGAACGGCGCAATGCGGCTCGGAACCTTCGGGATGAGGTGGCCGGCGCCCTGGATCATCGGGTATTGACCATCTGTTTTGCCAGACGGTTTGCCACCTATAAACGGGCCGGCCTGCTGTTCAGGGATCCCCAGCGGCTGACCCGGCTGATCACCAGTGTGGATTATCCGGTCCAGCTGGTGTTTGCAGGAAAGGCCCATCCCAATGACAACGACGGCAAAGACCTGATCAGACGGATCGTCGAATTCGCCCGGCAGCCGGCCGTGCGGCATCGGATCGCCTTTTTGGAAAATTATGATATCAATGTCGCAAGATACATGGTTCAGGGATGTGATGTGTGGCTCAATACGCCGAGACGACCGTTTGAGGCCTGCGGGACATCCGGAATGAAGGCGGCGGCCAACGGCGGTCTGAACCTGTCCATTCTGGATGGATGGTGGTGCGAAGGATATGATGACAGCCGGGGGCTGGCGGATTGGAAACGGGATGGATTACGATGATCCGGATTATCAGGATGAAGTGGAAAGCCAGGCATTGTTCAATGTCCTGGAAAATGATGTGATTCCGGTTTTTATGACCGGAAACGGGGAAATCCACCCAAAAAATGGATTCAGATGATGAAAGCGGCCATGAAAATGGCCATTACCGATTTTCCAGTGACCGGATGGTGAGAGAATACACCAACCGGTTCTATCTGCCGGCAGCCGGACACCTGCGGGATCTGACAGAGGATTCAGCCAGAAAAGCCAGGGATCTGGCCTTGACCCAGTCCCGGCTCAATGCCCTGTGGTCCCATATCCGGGTGTCTGAACCCCGGATAAAACCCGGAGGGGATTTTGCCGTGGGAGATACGTTTAGCGTGATGCTCGAGGTATTTCTGGGAGAACTGAGCCCGGACGAGGTGGAGGTTCAGATATATCACGGTCGGCTTCGGGGTACCGGAGAGCTGGAAAACAGCCGCGCCGAAACCATGAAGCTGCAAAGTACCATTGCTCCGGGGACCCATGTCTACGGATGCCGGGTGATGTGTTCGGATTCCGGGCGTTCGGGTATACGGCCCGGGTGATTCCCAGGGGAGATGTCGTGTTGCGCATCACACCCGGCCTGATCACCTGGGTGGCGGGGGGTGAATAACCCATCCACGCCGCCCCATGATGAAGTGACAGACGATCAATCAACAGGAGTGGGCAGATGGCACAAAACCCAGAATTCTGATTGTGACGCCGGAAGTCAGTTATCTTCCGGAGGATATGGGCAACCAGTCCAACTATTCCGCCAAGGCGGGAGGCCTGGCGGATGTGTCTGCCGCCCTGATTTCCGCCCTGTTCGATCTGGGGTGTGATGTCCATGTGGCCCTGCCGGATTACCGATCCATATTTGACGGTGCCACCACCAAAACTCACAGCCGGGAATTGGCAAAGATCCGCAAAAGGCTGGATGAAGAGCGGATTCACCTGGCTGCGGACCGGGCGTTTTTCTATTTGAACAATGTCTATTCCGGGTATTCGGACATGGACTTGAAGGTGTCTCTGGCGTTTCAGCGTGAAGTGATCAATAACATCATGCCCAGAGTGGGGCCGGACATCATTCACTGCAACGACTGGATGACCGGGCTGATTCCGGCCATGTCCAGGAAACTGGAGATCCCCTGCCTGTTCACCATCCACAACATCCATACCATGACCTCCACCATGGCGGAGATCGAAGACCGGGGCATTGATGCGGCGTCCTTCTGGCAGTGGCTGTATTTCAAAAAGCCGCCCGTGAATTACGAGGAAAGCCGGGACAGAAACCGCGTGGATTTTCTTTCCTCCGGTGTGTTTGCCTCCCATTACGTGAACACGGTGAGCCCCACCTTTTTGCGTGAGATTGTGGAGGACCGGCATCCGTTCGTGGAAAACTGTCTCAAAACCGAACTGTCCAACAAATATTTTGCCGGATGCGCCACAGGCATTCTCAACGCGCCGGAACCGGAATTCAATCCGGCCGTGGACGAGATGATCCGGTACAATTACGGCCCGAAAAATCACAAACAGTTCAAGGCCGCCAACAAAACCTATCTGCAAAAGATCCTGGATCTGGAGGAAGACGATAACGCGCCTTTGTTCTTCTGGCCGTCCCGGCTGGATCCGGTTCAGAAAGGGTGCCAGCTGCTGGCTGAGATCATGTATCAGGTGGTGGAACGGTACTGGGATCAGGGGCTGCAGATCGTGTCTGTGGCATCCGGGGCGTATGAAAAATATTTTCACGAGATCGTCCGGTTCCATGGGATCGGCCGGCGGGTGAGCATTTGCGGGTTCAACGAAGGGTTGTCCCACCAAGCGTTTGCCGCCGCTGATTTCATTCTTATGCCCTCGGCGTTCGAACCCTGCGGCCTGCCCCAGATGATCGGAAGCATTTACGGGGCCCTGCCCATCGTCTTTGATACCGGCGGACTGCACGATACCGTGACTCCGCTGGATTTGTCAGCCGGCACAGGCAACGGATTCCTGTTCAACGTGCATGATGCCCAGGGGCTTTCCTGGGCCATGGACCGGGCCATGGATTTTTATATGATGGATGAACAGACCAAAGAACAGCAGATAAACCGGATCATGATCGACAGTGTGCTGGCCTTCAACCACTCCCGGTGCGCCCAGGCGTATATCGATCTGTATGAAAAAATGCTCCAGAGGCCTTTCCTTGTCTGATTCCGGGATATTCAACGATCCTGGGCTGTTGCCCTATGCCGGGATTATTCGTTTCAGAAACCGGGCCGCCCGGGACCTTGAAAAACGGATCCGGGCCGGGCATGACGGATCCCTGGCCGGATTTGCCGATTACCATCTCCGGTTCGGGCTGCATCCAGATCCTTCCCGGCAGCAGTGGGTATTTACGGAATGGGCCCCCAATGCCATGGACATGTTCATCCTGTGTGACAAAACCTTTGGCAGTGTGTCCCGGAATTCCGCGTTCCCAAAATCGATGAACAGGTGTTTCAGGCCCGGTTCGAGTCAGACATGTTTTGCCACGGGGACCTGTACCGGCTGAAAGTGATCTGGCCCCATGGACAGGGGGACCGGATTCCCACGGCAGCCCGGCGGGTGGTCCAGGATCCGTGCACCCTGATTTTCAATGCCCAGGTGTGGGAACCGCCGGAACTTTATATGTGGCAGACCCAGTCACCCGCAGGGCCTGAGGGGACGTTTCTGATCTACGAGGCCCATCCCGGCATGGCCCTGGAAGCCGAGCGCATCGGCACCTGGAAGGAGTTCCGGCGCCATATCCTGCCCAAAATTGTCGATGCCGGGTATAATACCATCCAGCTGATGGCGGTGCAGGAGCATCCTTATTACGGATCCTTTGGATATCACGTGTCCTCGTTTTTGCCCCTTCTTCCCGGTTCGGCACACCCGAGGACCTCAAGTCTCTCATTGATGCGGCCCACAGGCAGGGTATCCGGGTGCTCATGGACATTGTCCATTCCCACTGTGTGAAAACGAGGTGGAAGGGCTGTCCCGGTTTGACGGCACTCTGCACCAGTTTTTCCATGACGGCCCAAAGGTTCCCACCGGCTGTGGGATTCCCGGTGCTTTGACTATGGTAATCTATGGTGATCCGGTTTCTTTTATCCAACCTTAGGTACTGGATCGAAGAGTTTCATGTGGACGGGTTCCGGTTTGACGGGGTCACTTCCATGTTGTTCGAAGATCACGGTCTGGGCCGGGCTTTTGTGAGTTATGCCGACTATTTCGGACCAGATGTGGACACCGATGCCTTGAGTTACCTGTATGTCGCCAATCAGCTGGTGCACGACCTTAATTCAAATGCACAGACCATTGCCGAGGATGTGAGCGGGTATCCCGGTCTGGCTGCCCCGGCTTCTGACGGTGGATATGGATTTGATTTCCGGTTTGCCATGGGTATTGCCGATTTCTGGATTAAACTGGTCAAGGAGACCCGGGACGAAGACTGGCCCGTGGGACGTCTGTGGCATGAACTGACCAACCACCGGGCCGAAGAGGCCACGATCTCCTATGCCGAATGCCATGACCAGGCCTGGTGGGGACAAGACATTGATGATGCGCCTGATGGGCGCCCGGATCTATACGGACATGCACAAGGAACGGGCCGGTATCGAGACCTTTCGGGCCGTATCCCTGCACAAGATGATCCGGCTGGTGACCCTGGCCGCGGCCAATGCCGGATACCTCAATTTTATGGGCAATGAATTCGGTCATCCCGAATGGGTGGATTTTCCCTCGGAACGGAACCATTTTTCATTCAAATATGCCCGGCGCCAGTGGTCGTTGAAATATGATCCGGACCTGCTGTATCATGCGCTGTATGTATTTGACCGGCAGATGATCCGCCTGGCCGAAGATTTCACCCTGTTTGAATCCGGCGACCCGGTTCTGACCTACATCCATGAGGACCAAAAGGTGATGGCTTTTGCGAGAGACAGCCTGTTTTTGTGTTCAATTTTCATCCTGTCTGCTCTTTTTTCGACTATCAGGTGGATGGGCCGCCGGGCAGATACCGATCGATTCTGGATACGGATCAAGCGGTTTTCGGAGGCCATGACCGGATAGGGCCGGACCAGGTTTTTTTCTCCGTTCCGGATGGCGATGCCGGTTCAAGCCGGCACCGGCTGTCCTTGTACCTGCCCTCCCGCACCGCCCTGGTGCTGGAGAAGAGACCGTAAAAAGCGGTCACCGCAGATTTTTTGCACCATGGGCGCATTGAACCGCGGGCGGTGGCAGGCAGCCGGAGATGCCTGCTTTTACCAGAGGTCTTTTTCCTGAATCTGGGATTTGATTCCCCAGATGTCCTCGGCATAGGCTTTGATGGTCCGGTCACTGGAAAAGAATCCGGTGCGGGCGGTATTCATCAGTGCTCTGGCGCTCCAGTCGCCGGTCTGCTGATAATCTTGGGCAATGGCTTGCTGGGCAGCAGTATAGGCCCCGAAATCGGCCAGGTTCAGGAACTGATCCCCCGGAGACATGAGGATGTTGAAAAGGGGCGAAAAATACCTGGCTCCGAAGCACTGAACTGGTCGGATCTCAGAGCGAAGATGACCCGCCTGAGGCGGTCGTTCTTTTCCAGAATTCCCGGGGCTGGTAACGGGCCGTAGCGCCACCACTTCATCCACGTTCAGGCCGAAAATGTACATGTTTTTTCGCCCACCTGTTCGAGAATTTCGATATTGGCCCCGTCCAGGGTGCCGATGGTCAAGGCGCCGTTCATGGCGAATTTCATGTTGCCGGTACCGGAAGCTTCCATGCCGGCGGTGGAAATCTGCTCGCTGACATCGGCTGCCGGAATGAGCCGTTCCGCCAAAGATACCCGGTAATCCGGGAGAAACACCACCTTGAGCTGCGGGTTCACGGCCGAATCCGAATTCACCACACTCGCCACATTGTGGATCAGCTTGATGATCAGTTTGGCCGTCTGGTATCCCGGGGCTGCCTTGCCCGCAAAAATGAAGGTCCGGGGAGACCCGATATCCTTATTGTCCTCTTTGACAGATAAATACAGGTGGATGATATGCAGGATGTTGAGCATCTGCCGCTTGTACTCGTGGATCCGTTTGGCCTGGATGTCAAAGATGGAAGACGGATCCACAGTTTCGGACACCGCGCGTTTGATGTAGTCTGCCAGGGATTGTTTATTGCCCTGTTTTACGGCCCGGTACCGTTCCAGGAATCCGGGATCGTTTTGAAACGCTTCCAGCTCCCATATCAGGTCCAGGTCCGCGATCCATCGCCGGCCGATGGCATCGGTGATCAGTTTTGCCAGTTCAGGGTTGCACGCCACGATCCAGCGCCGGGGGGTGACGCCGTTGGTTTTGTTGTTGAATTTCTCAGGCCACAGGGAATAGAATTCAGGCACCAACTGTTTTTGACCAGTTCGGAGTGAATTTTGGCCACGCCGTTCACCGAATGGCTGCCAACGATGGCCAGGTGGGCCATGCGCACCTGCTGTTCATGTCCTTCCTGAATGATGGACATCTTTGCGATCATCTCATGGTTGTCGTTGCCGAACCGTTCTTTGACCTGGACGATGAACCGGCGGTTGATCTCGTAAATGATCTGCATGTGCCGGGGCACGACCCTGTTCAGAATAAACACCGGCCAGGTTTCCAGGGCTTCAGGCAGAAGGGTGTGGTTGGTGAACGCAAGGGTTTTGACCGTGATGTCCAGGCGGTTTCCCAGGTGAGGGTTTTTCGTCCACCAGTATCCGCATCAGTTCTGCAACGGCCAGGGCCGGATGGGTGTCGTTAAGCTGAATGGCCACATAGTTCTGAAGCTGTTCAATGTTGTCATGCCGTGTTTCAAACTCCTGGATAATATCCCTCAGGGCACAGGCCACCAGGAAATATTCCTGAACAAACCGAAGTTCTTTACCCATTTCTTTGGAGTCGGACGGATACAAAATTTTGGTAATGCTTTCAGACTGGATTTTCCGGCTGACCGCCTTGATATAATCTCCGTCATTGAAAATATCGATGTCAAAATCTCTGGATGCTGCGGCTGAAAAAGCCGGAGTCGGTTTACGGTTCTCCCCCGGTGGCCGGATACCATAATATCATGGGGCCGGCCGATGAAAAGTTTCTTTCGGATCCATTTGGGTGTATAGTACCCCTTCTCATCCTGACGTTCTTCAATTTTTCCATAAATGGGCAGGATATATTGATCTCCGGATCGGCGAATCAGCCAGGGTGAAGAGCGGTTGGGCCAGTAATCCGGCCTTTCACGCTGATATCCGTTGACAATGATCTGGCGGAACAGTCCGTAATCATAGTTGATTCCATAGCCGCAGCCGGGCATGTCCAGGCTGGCCATGGAGTCCAGAAAACAGGCGGCCAGCGCCCCAGACCTCCGTTCCCCAGGGCCGGGTCCTGTTCCTCTTCCACCAATTTTTCCAGTTCCATGCCCTGTTTTTTCAAAAAACGGGCACAGACGTCGAAAATACCCAGGTTCAGCAGGTTGTTGGTCAACAGCCGCCCGATAAGAAATTCCATGGACAGATAATACACCTGTTTGGCATCGTTTTTTTCATACCGTTTCCGGGTGTCGAAATGAATATCCATCAGGTATTTGCCCATAGCATAGCAGACGGCGTTAAGCTGGTCTTTTTTCGTGGCCTCGGACAAGGGTTTGCCCAGCGTATATTTGACATATTGCTGAAACGAAATTTCGAAACTGGTAAAATCAAAATAAGCCATCTCTGCCCCCTGTGTGTCTAAAATCTAAGCGGCCCGGCTGATGCCGGACCTGCATCGTATTCGACGGCAATCTCTGGATCAGCCCTCTGCGGTCAGGGTCCTTAGAACATCTTCCTTACCGATGATCCCCACCAGTTTTTTATCTGCCACCACCGGGATGGTATGAAAATGTTTTTCCACCATCAGAGTGGCGATCTCACTGATCGGCGTGTCCGGGGTAACGGTGACTACATTTTTGACCATGGCCTGGGCCACAGTGGCAGCGGCAAGCTTTTGAAATTCGTCATCCAGCTTTTTGAGGAGAACAACGGGAAAATGGAATCCAGAATGGTGAAGATCGGGGGGGCAGGCATCTCTTTCTGCTGAAAGATCAGATCACTTTGGCACAGAATCCCTTTCAGGTCTCCCCGGTCATCGACCACCGGAACCCCGTTGATATGGTTTTCAAGCAGGATTTTACCCGCCCGGGTAATATCAGTGTCCGGGGTAACGGTGATGATACGGGTCTGCATAATATCGCGGGCTTTGAGCATGATGGTCTCCTTTCCGGATTATGGGGATTGATGGTATAAACAGTGAACTGAATTATACGCTAAACGCCCATTTACAACAAGCACAGAAAAACAGTCGGAAAAAAATTGACTTTCCTGGGAATGGTGGTCATTATCTGTTAAGGTGAATGTGGTGTTTCAATCAACCCTCATACAAGGAGGTTTTATGCAGCTTTCCATAACATTCAAGCAGATGGAATCCTCAGACGCCCTGAAATCCTATGCCCAGGAAAAACTGGACAGACTGGACAGAATGCTGGACGCACCGGGTAAAGCAGATATAGTGCTGTCCATTGAAAAAATTCGTCATATCGCAGAGATGAACCTGATCAGTGACAAACTCAGAATCAATGCCAAAGAAGAAGCGGAAACCATGTATTCCGCCATTGACGGTCTGGCGGACAAAGTGCAGGCCAGATAAAGAAGAACAAGGAAAAAGCCCGGCGGCATCTGGCCGGTGACAAGCAGACCATCAAAAACAATCCCGAGCTTGAGTCCATGGCAAAATAACTTAAAAAAAAATGCGGCAGTTTTATGCTGCAGCGTCAGATCTGACAGAAACCGCCGGGGCATTGAAAGTCCGTTTGCTCCGGCGGTTCAAGTAAGCGCTACGCGCAGGCTCCACCAACAGATTAAGTATTGACAGCAGTAGCATATTCTTTCATAGAGAAAGTATGATCTTTTTTACAGTGCCAATATATACGGCCGATCGCCATATCAATCTATATATCTGAAATTAAAGAAAAATTACAACCACGAACCCTATAAGGCAATTATTGTGCGAAGAGGTACCGCGCTTCATGAATCAAGGATTAGTAACCGAGCTTCGTGCCTCAGCACGGTTACTAATCCTTCATTTGTTGGACAATTAAGCTACCTTATTTCCATGCTTACTGCATCAACAGGGCAATTCGTTACACAAACTCCACAGCCGAAACATTTTAACTCACATTCCACACCCC
>LQAG01000381.1_pt1 | contig 13786 bp, 20 predicted proteins | sample 1535801 | NCBI WGS metagenome assembly LQAG01 (sample SAMN04331584, study PRJNA305678) | bioreactor metagenome | isolation source: bioreactor_3 inoculated with Wadden Sea sediment 1st replicate of a... | place: Germany:Bremen | reverse complement strand
AACCCGGCTGGACCTTTCCAGAAACACTGCCTATGACGTGATGGAAGAATTTCTAGAAATCATCAAAAGCACCATTGAAAACGGTGAAGATATCATGATCAGCGGTTTTGGAAAATTCTGCGTCAACGAAAAGAGCGCCCGAAAAGGCAGAAATCCGGCAACCGATGAAGAGATGACCCTTCCGGCCCGGCGGGTGGTGACGTTCAAGTGTTCAGGAAAACTCAGGGAAATGATCAACGACAGTCCACCACCACCCCGCCTTTGTGATGCATCGGGTTGTCATTCATTGTTTCCAATGAAATTATTTATTACTGCGGATATTCACGGCAGCCTCAATACGTGGCTGACCATTCAGGCATTAACGGAAAAAACCGACGTCCTGGTGATCGCCGGAGACCTGTTTGACACCCGGTACGGCAACCCCTGCCATCCGGATTTTCAACCGGAAGCGATTCGGCAGAATCTTAAAGCGGCTGACAGGGCTGTCTATTTTGTCTACGGCAATTGTGACGACCCCTCCTTTTCCCAGGCCATGCCAATGCTCTGACCTTTTCCGCCAACGGCAAAACCCTGTTTGTCCACCATGGATTTCCCCGGGTGCCGATCCCATCTGACGCGGATATTGTCATCCAGGGTCATACCCATGCCTGGTCTCTTGAAAGAAATGAGGGGCAGATTCACCTGAACCCGGGGTCCATGGCCCGTCCCAGAAAGGGATCGGCCACATACGGCATCCTGGATGACACCGGTATTTCCATCCGGTCCCTGGACACGGGTGCCCCGTTGAAAACGCTGACTTTGTAATATTGATACCCATTTCAAGGAGCTGCCATGACCCATGCCCGATTCATCCCCGTCACCTCCGGGAAAGAACCGCATCAGGATGCCTGGCTGACCGCTTTTTTTCTGGAAAACCATATCGATCCGTTTGCATATCCCTACAAAGTGGCAACCATGGAACAGATCGAATTCATGGTGTACCTGGAAAACGGGGAACAGTATTTTCCCTGTTCTGACGAAATGTTTTCCGCCATCATGTCCCGGTCCTCCCGGGATTACCTTTTTATACGGTATCAGGGCGTTTATGACAAAATTATCCGGATGGTTGATGAATTCATCGAGTCTGTCTATGACAGAAATTTTGACGGCATTGATCCGGATCAAGTATGACCATGAAGTCGAATCCCTGCTGATGATTCCGTCCCGGCTCGAAAAAAGGCTGTGTAAGATATTTCTGAGCCAGACCCATATCGAAAATCCTTATGCCCGAAAAAAACAGCAGGAAAACACCCGGGCACAGGCCCTGCTGACTTCCGCTTCCTTTACCACCGCCTTAAATCATATTGACGGGGCGATTCAAAACCTGGAACAGTTTTCCTTAAGTTCTCTGAGAAAAAAAAATCAAGGAAATCGAACTGCAGCGGCTGCTGACCATGATGTGTGCCGGCCACCTTTGGGAAGAACCGCATGAGACCGAACTGACGGTTGAAACGTTTCATCACCTGTTTGAAACAGAGGTTTCAGGAAACGGGCTACCAAAACTGATGGAACTCATCCATGCTCAGAAACGTAAAATTCTCTGGCTCACGGACGAATCCGGCGGAGTGATGGTGGATGTGGCCATTGCCCGGTTTCTGGCGGATTTAGGCCACCTGGTAATTCTGACGGTCAAGGAAGCTCCGGTGTTCAAAAAGTAGCCATCACCGACACCCGCAATGACCATGCCCTGTCAAAAGCCTTGGAAGGAAGCCATTTCATCTTTGAAAAAACCATCAGCAAGAACCGGCTGCTCCAGCTGCTCAAGCAGGATGAAAACATTTATGTGGTGTCTGACGGCACCAAAGAAAACCTGAACCTGCTTCTGACGTCCACCACCTTTGCCCGGATTTTCAAGGAAGTGGACTTTGTCATCTCCCGGGGCCATGACCAGAAAAGACGGTTGATCCAAACCCATTTTCAATTCACCCGGGACATCATCAATCTGACCGTGGAAGAACATGAAGGCAGGCCGGGCCTGTCGGCGGTCTTCAAACCCCGGCATCCGGAATGCATCTATTTTTCCCACCGGGATCTGGAAGAGCGCGCCGACCGCATCATTGATGAGATGAAGGCGGCAAAGTCCAAAAACATGACCGTAATGTTCTACAGCGGCATCATCGGCTCCATCCCCGGAAAATCGATGTGGCCAAAAAATCATGAGCCGGTTTATCGATTATCTCAAAAACAGTATCCGGATCTATTTATCATCAACCCGTCCAAATATTATGAACACGGCATGGATGCGGACGACCTGATGTATATGTGGGAAATCGTCCAGACCAGCAACCATATCGATGTGTGGCGCTTTCAGACCGCAGAGGATATTACCAAAAGTTTTGTGCTGATGAACCAGAAAGTCCCGCCGGAGTGGATCGGTAAAGACGCCACCTACAGCACCGGATGCACCAAGGAAATGCGCATCGCCCAGGAAGTGTTGAAAACCAATCCTGAAATGCAGATCATCGGGCCGTCCTTGGACAAATTCATGCGGCGAAACGAATACGGCGTGGGCAGCATGTATGACCAACGGCTGGCCGACGGTTGACCATAAACAGAGAAAAGTCACATAAAAACAGCAAAAACAACAAGTTTGCATTGACAATAAAACAGACGCTGTTCTAAAGTCAAACACACAGCTTACAAAACAGATGAAAAATGAAATCTGAACTAACCCAAAGCCTGCTGGCACAATGTGATGAACTCAACAATCAGTTAGCCGCCCTTCTTTCTGTGGCGTCGGATTTGGCTTCAGAACTTGATTTCAAAATCCTGTTTCCATTAATTGTCACAAAAATCTCAGATGCGATGAAAGCGGAACGGACCAGTCTTTATCTGCTGGATCAAGATCGCAATGAATTATGGACCAAGGCTGCGGAAGGAATCAGTACCATCCGGGTCCCGGTGGGTGAAGGTATCAGCGGCCGGGTGGCCCGGACCGGTGAAATGCTGAATATCGAAGACGCATGGAAACTCTCTTATTTCAACAGGGAGTTTGACCACAAGAATAATTTCAGAACCAGATCCGTCCTGTGCATGCCCATCAAAAACCACAATGGAGATAAAATCGGGGTTCTCCAGGTGATCAACAAAAAAACAAATGCCGATTTGATTCCCAGGATGAATGGTTCTTCAAAGGCCTGGCCGCTCAGGTGGGCATCGCCCTGGAAAATGCCATTCTGCACGATGAAATGAAACTGGCATTTAAAAAATCTATTGAGACACTGGCTGCAACGGTTGATGCCAAACATCCTTTAACTGCGGGTCATTCCCGTCGGGTGACGGAATACAGCATGAAGATTGCCTGCAAAATGGGCCTTCAGGGTCATTCACTGGACAATTTGTATTATGCGGCCCTGCTCCATGATATCGGAAAAATCGGCATTCGTGATGCGGTCTTACTTAAAAACGGGGCTTTCACTGCTGAAGAACGCCGGGAAATGAACACCCATTCAACCAAAACCGAACATATTTTGAAAAATTTTTATTTTCCCACGGGTACTGCGCCGTGTCCCATGGATTGCAGCCTGTCATCATGAAAAAGTCGACGGCACCGGGTATCCCCGGGGGTTGACCGGAGAACAGATTCCTCTGGAATCAAAAATAATTGCCGTGGCAGATGTTTTCGATGCCTTGACATCGCCCCGGGATTACCCCCAAATATGCGGCTGGCAAAATCCTGAAAGAAAAAACCCTTTCCTTGGAGAAATCAGCTTGCATTTTAAAAAAAGATGCCGGCAGCCATTTTGATCCTGAGGTGATCGACGCTTTCCTGCTCTGCCTGCCTGAAATCACCCTTGAGACTCAATAAGAGATCCGCCTTACCCAAACAAACCACTTCACCAAACCGAACAGCTGTTGAAAGGGGTTTTTTCAACACCCATTCCATCATTTTCGGCACAGGTAATGAACGTTAAAGGGATCGTGTGCCATCTCCAAAACCTGAATATGACGGAACCCGGCCTGGTCGAGCAGGGATACGGCCTGTTCCCGGCCCCACATCATGCCCAGCCCCCGGCCCTGATCAAAAAGTCCCACAGGCATGCAGTGCATGAGGCTGACCGTATATAAAACGGTCCCATGGGATGGTCCATGTTGCCGGCCTGTTGGCTGGCCGCATCGATATCGATCATGGAAACAAGCCGTCCGGCCGCAGCATGTGCCGGACTCCTCTGAGGGCGGCCAGGGGATGGGACTGGTCATGAATGGCGTCAAACGCGGTGATATAATCAAACCGTTCGGATAACGCCGCATCATCCTCAATGACAGCCGCGTCTTTGACCTGAAAAGTCAAGTTTGTCAATCCCAGTTCCGCCGTGGTTTGCCTGGCCTCGTCCAGGGCGGAGCCGTCAGTGTCAATGCCCACAAAAACGAGGCGGGAAAATGCTGTGCCATCAGCTGCAGGGCAATGCCCTGACCGCAGCCCAGGTCACAGACAAAGATCCCTTTTTCCAGCCGGGTGATCAACCGTCCCTCATCCACTTCTGGCAAAAAATGCGGAATCAGCACCTGCCGGTGTTTGGCATGGGACAGCTGGGACATGAACGCCTGGAACCGGGGGTAAGCGGGAAAATTCAATGCCTGTACCGTTTGAAAAATCGTCCACCACCCGGGCCATGGCGATCTGGGTGAGCAAAGGTATTTCCTGGGTGTACACCCCATATTCCCGCTGCCGGCCTTTCGGGTAAGAAGCGCTGCATGGTCCAAAGGCAGATAATAAAGCGGTTCTTCCGATCCGTTCTCAATTCCAGAAGGATCAGGCATATGAATTTCGATGATTCGGCCGGTACACATGATGCCTAGCCATTCTCTCACATACCGTTCATGAAGCCCGGTTTTTGTGCCAGATACCGGCTGGTGACCGGCGGTCCAGATCCGCCATCGCATCAAATATTTTAATTGATATCCCAGAGCCAACCCCAAATTCAATGCCCCGTGATTGAGAATATCCGTCAACCGTTGACTGAAATCAGCCTGTCTGTCCTGTTTCATTGTTTGCTTTTGTCCTTTACCGTATGGCGCTTCGTTTACGGAGTTTACCGTCCAAATATTTAGGTGTCAGTACTATACGTGATTTGAGCTGAATTTCAACTCCCGGACAGAGGGCTTGATCTTTTATTTTGTTGATTTTTTCCGGTATTTCAGGTAAGTTATGAACTCTGTTTGCATTATTTTGCCGAGGGGAGTCATGCCGGTCGTTTCTTTACAAAACATTTCCAAATCCTTTAATCAGCAGATGGTGATCGATGACCTGAATCTGGACATTCACAAAGGGAATTTCTGACCCTTCTAGGCCCGTCCGGATGCGGCAAGACCACGGTCCTAAGGCTGATTGCCGGGCTTGAAACCTGTGACAGCGGTGCAGTGTTCATCAACGGACGGGATCAGACCCGGCTGCCGGCATGCGACCGGGACGTCAATACCGTATTCCAGAGCTATGCTTTGTTTCCCCACATGAACGTGTACGATAACATCGCTTTTGGATTGAAACTCAAAAAATGCCCCCCCGGCAGATCCGTGAACGGGTCAAAGACACTCTGGCCTGGTCAAGCTGGAAGACATGGAAACCGCCCCATTCAGCAGCTGTCCGGCGGACAGCAGCAGCGTGTGGCCATTGCCAGGGCGATTGTGAATCACCCCCTGATCCTGCTTCTGGATGAACCATTGAGTGCACTGGACCTTAAATTACGCAAACAGATGCGCCTGGACCTCAGGCAGCTCCACCGGCAGCTGGGCATCACCTTTGTGTTTGTGACCCATGATCAGGAAGAGGCCCTGACTCTGTCCGACCGGGTGGTGGTGATGAACCACGGTACCATTCAGCAGACCGGCACCCCCAAAGATATTTATGAAACCCCGGTGAACCTGTTTGTGGCAGATTTTGTGGGTGAAAGCAACCTGTTCGATGCCCGGGTGGTCCATACCCGGGGCAGGGACATGGATATCCGGTTTCAGGGGATCACCAGAACCGTGAGGAACCGTCGCGGTTTTCAAACCGGCCAGGCCGTCAGAATCCTGCTGCGCCCCGAGGACATGACCGTTGAACGGATTAAGGGGCCCTGCCCGGCCGGGGCCCTGCCCGGCCGGGTCAGAGAGTTGATCTACAAAGGTACCACCGTGGATCTGATCATCCGCCTGGAAAGCGGCCAGGACGTCTTTGTCACTGAGTTTTCAACGAAGATGACCAGGATATCTTTATGACATGGACGAGCCGGTGCGTGTTCCTGGATCAAAGGATGGGAGGTGACCCTGGCAGATGAATGAACGGCAGGGATTCAAATTGATCGCCGTTATTCTGAACATGGCCTGGTTTATGGTGTTTGTTCTGGTTCCCGGGCTGATGGTGATCGGCGTCAGTTTCATGACCCGGAGTACGGATACGTTCTTCGGTTTGCCCGTCACCCTGTCCCAGTACCGGGAGCTTCTGCATCCGGTGTATGCCGGAGTACTCGGCCAGTCGCTGATCTATTCGCTGAACACCACCTTGTTGTGCCTGTTGATCAGCTATCCATTCGCATGGGTTTTGGCCCGGTCACCCGGACATCGCCGGCCCCTGCTGCTCATGCTGGTGATCATTCCTTTCTGGACCTCTTCTTTGATCCGTACCTATGCCCTGGTGATTCTGATGAAAGCCAACGGCATCGTCAATACCCTGCTGATGAAAACCGGGATAGTCTCTGAACCGGTGGGCCTGCTGTACACGGATTTTGCCGTATATGTGGGTTTGGTGTATTCTTTGCTGCCTTTTATGGTTCTTCCTTTGTACGCGGTAATGGAAAAACTGGACATCCGTCTGATGGAAGCGGCCCGGGACCTGGGAGCCAGCGGATCTCAGGTATTTTTCCGGGTGGTTCTGCCCCTGTCGCTGCCCGGTGTAACGGCCGGGTGCATCATGGTGTTTCTGCCGGCCATGGGACTGTTCTATGTGCCGGATCTATTGGGCGGCGCCAAAACCATGCTCATGGGTAATTTCATTAAAACCAGTTTCTGACCGCCATGAACTGGCCGTTCGGATCGGCGGCCAGTGTGTTTCTGCTGCTGATCATGGGACTGATGCTCGCCATTTATTTTGTTTTGTCCCGGCGGTTCAACCGGTATCATCAGATGCCATGAAGCGCTGGGTCAAGATTTCCTGGGTATCAGCGGTATTTGCTTTTCTGTACGCCCCGCTGCTGGTTCTGATGGTATATTCCTTTAACCGGGCCAAATATACCACCTCCTGGCAGGGATTTTCTCTGGAATGGTATGCCCGGCTGCTGGACAACCCCCAGCTGGTGGACGCATTCGTCAATTCCCTGACCGTGGCCCTGGTGTCAAGCCTGGCCGCCACCGCCTTAGGCACGTTAGGGGCGTTTGCGGTTTCCCGGTACCGGTTTGCCGGCAGAAAACTGTTTTTGGGCCTTGTGTATTCCGTGATGATGAGCCCGGATATCGTTATGGGCATCAGCCTGCTCATGCTGTTTGTGCTGGCAGGGCTGACCCCGGGATTTCTCACACTGCTGGCCGCCCATATTACGTTCTGCCTGCCGTTTGTTATTGTTCTGGTCCATGCCCGAATATCCGGCTTTGACCCATCCATGGTAGATGCGGCAAGAGATCTGGGTGCCCGGGAGCATGACGTATTCGTTAAGATCATTTTTCCCATGATTCTGCCGGCGGTGCTGGCGGGATGGCTGTTGAGTTTCACCCTGTCTTTGGATGACGTGATCATCAGTTTTTTTGTCACCGGTCCGGGGTTCGAAATTCTTCCTCTCAAAATCTATTCCATGGTAAAACTCGGGGTCACACCGGAAGTCAATGCCTTGTGTACTCTGTTGTTTCTATTCACCCTGCAGCCGTATCCGCTGCCCATATTCTGACAAAGGAGATCAAAAAATGAAATACTGGAGGCTTTTGTTATTACTGATCATGTTTTCCGTACCGGCATTTGCCGGAGAACAGCATCTGTATATCTATAACTGGACCGAGTACATGCCCGATGAGGTATTGACCGCGTTTCAAAAGGAAACCGGTATCAGGGTGATCTATGCCACCTATGACAGCAACGAATTCATGTACGCCAAAGTCAAGCTCACCCGGGGAAAAGGCTATGACGTGGTGTTTCCTTCCACCTATTTTGTACACAAGATGCGCAAAGAAGGACTGCTCAGCCCCATCGACCATGAAGCTCTAACCAATTACCACCACCTGGATTCTGCCCTGATGGACCAGCCCTATGATCCGGGCAACTGGTTTTCCATCCCTATGTATGGGGATCCACAGCCCTGGCTTATAACAAGGACCAGGTGGCGCCGGAAATGATGACGTCCTGGAAAGACCTGTGGCGGCCGGAATTCAAAAACCGACTGGTCATGAACGATGACTTGAGAGAAGTTCTGGGAGTCGGGCTGATCGTCAACGGATTTTCCGTGAACGAAACCGATCCGGACCGCATTCATACAGCCTATGAATCGATCCGGGCTCTTCTGCCCAACATCCGTGTGTTTTCCGGAGATTCACCGAAACAGCCCCTGCTGAACCTGGAGGCTTTTGCCGGCATGATATGGAACGGGGAAGCATATATGGCAGCCCAGGAATTTCCGGCCATTCAGTATGCCTATCCAAAAGAAGGAGCGATTTTCTGGGTGGATTCCATGGTCATCCCCACCGGTGCGGAAAACAAGGAACAGGCCCATCAATTCATCGATTTTATCCTGAAGCCAGAAATTGCGGTTCAGGTATGCGAATATATCGGATATGCCCCGGCCAACCGCACTGCCGTTGATCTGATGCCCGAAGCGGTAAAAAACAATCCCATGATTTTTCCGGATCTCAAAGAGGTAAAAAAGGAGAATTTCAGACCGATGTGGGGGATGCCATTCTGGTGTATGAACGCTACTGGGAGCGTCTGAAAACCGGAAAGTAAGCGGTTTTTCCCTTTTAAGCAACGCCACAGAGTTACAGTCCGGTCCGGTTTGATCTGGTGCCGGGTACTGCCCGGGCAGGAAAACTATCGACGCAGTCGCAGGGTGTGGGGAATCAGGATCTTATCCGGATCATAGGATTTTTGGCCTGGCGCAGTCCCTGATTCCCAAATCCTGTTCCCGGTTGATATACCGGCACCGGTCTCTCAAATGCAACGCGGTCTGCTGATTGATCACCTGGGCCGCTCCTTTATAGTCATAGTCGGATTTTTCAAACTGAATGTTGTAGGTCTGCGGATTCAACTGGCTGAAAACGGAAAACGCTGCCATCTGATCCCCGACCATCAAGGCAAGTCCTTCCAGTCCCAGGAGATCGAAACAGGAAAACGCCTTTCCAAGGCTTCAAACTCCATGGCCAGCCCGGATGACAACGGTTTCTGCCGCTCCAGCTGAAGTCTGACCATGGTCCTGGCCAGTACCTGCTTCTCCGGGGTCAGCGGTGTGACCCGGTAATCCGAAAATGCGCGCTCGAACTGGGATATCAGATTTTTCTTTTTGTGAAGCTTCGGGGTGTTCAGGCGGCTCAGCCGTTCCACATCATAAATATACTCCGCATAATCCCGCTCCGGGAGAATGGAAAAATACTGTTCACTTTTCGGGTAAACGTCTAAATAGGAACGTTGAACCAGACCAATATCCGGCACCAGGCCATCCCGCATCAGTTCCCGGGCCAGTTCCACCAATTCCGACGGGGGCAGCGGTTCTCCCAGCGGCATGAACGCGCATTGATTCACGCCGTCATAAACCACCAGCCTCCCTTTGAACAGCCGCCAGTGGTAGTTGTATATTTCCTGCCAACAGAACAGATTGGCAAAGTTGTATTCACAGGACTCAGGTGCATATTTGTCGATATAGATCTGAACCATTTGCCGATCGGACAGCTCAAAACGGCCGGCTGTCGGAAAACAGATGGTCTGTTGAAGATCAGGGGAAATACCGGTGTCACAACGGTGATACATAAATCAATCCTTCAGTCTGTAGGGCGTGTGGCCGGTCATCGGCCCGAATCCCAGAGATTCGTAAAAACGGTGGGTACCGGGTTCACCGATCAGACCGATCCAGTCTACGCCATGTTCTTTGAGACAAGTGATTAATGTGCGGATAATCTGCCTGCCGATACCGCGACCCCGGTAATCGCGCAACACCACCACATCCTGAATGTAGGCGTCACTGCTCAAATCGGACAGGGCACGGCCCATACCGATCATTTGTCCGGTCAAACGCCCCCGCAAACAACGCGGAACCAGAAACGATCCGGGAAAGAAAATCCGGATGCCGTTCACAGGCTGATCCCACCATCCAGCATCCTGATACAGACTTTTCAGGTCAGTAATATCCGCTGTCTGCACCAGGCGGCAACTCACAGAAGATAAATCCGGTTCATCCATATCAGAACGCCTTCATCAGGGATTTGAAACACTCGATTTCCGTGGCACAGGGAAAATGACGCTGTGTCAGCTTTGCGATCATCGTTTTGTCGTTGAACCGAAGAAAGGGGTTGATCCGCAGTTCATCCGCCAGAGTAGAGGTCACCCGGTCCGGGTCATAATTGTCCAGGTATTCAGCCACACCCGGTGTTTCCGGATCAATGGCCTGGGCGATTTCCACGGAGTCCTTCACATAATCGTGGCCGGCAAACACCCGGGTGGTCCCTGGAAATGCCAGCAGTTTTTCAAGGAATGATAGAAAGCGGCAAGGTCTTTTGAAAAACAGTTTCCCACCGTGCCATTGAACAGAGTATCTCCGGTCACCAGAAAATCATGGCCGGCAAAACAGACATCTTCTTGGGTATGTCCCGGGGTCTTGATGACAGTCAATGTCTCGTTGTCCAGGGTGAGAACGTCGTTGTCCGAAAAGGTCCGGCAATCCAGGTACTGGGCGCCGGTTTTTCCAGCATTTCGGCATTGCCGCAGGTGTGGTCCGGGTGAAGATGGGTATTGGTCACCTGATCGATGGAAATGTCATGTTCCCGGGCAAACCTCACCATTTCGTCTGCCGCACCCGGATCAATGGCCACACCTGACGTGCCTGAGAAAACCAGGTATGCCAGATTGTCTGTTCCGTATCTGAACTGTTCAATCCGCATCGTCTTCCTCGATGTCATCCCCTTCTTCATAGGCATCCATATCGACCCGGTGTTCGATGCTGTCATCAAATTTGTCATTATAGATATCAGTCAGATCGTCCTCATCCACGTCCGGATCGTCAAAATCCACTTCCGGCAGTTCCCCTAAATTGAACTCTTCGAACAGATACCCGATGGCATCCCGGAGATTCCGCTCAAAACTTTCCGCATAATCTCCGTCCGGATCTGCGGAAAATTCATATTCCTCTTCATGCTCTTCCAGCAGCTCCGTCAGCTCGGACGCAATGGCATCCGGATCATCCATTTCCTCACTGTAGGAGTCGATGATCTCACTGAACAGGTCATACAGATCGAACTCATCAACTGCCTCACTGATTGTCATCCACTTTGGCATAACACAACCCCTCCACATTTTTCAAACAGCCCACCCGTGAATATTCAATGGCTTATTTAGTATCATAACAATAAACCGGTTTGTGTCAAAATGTCAGATGTTTTTTCGGAATGATAATGGTAAATTCTGTGAATTTTCCGGGGACTGAATCCACAAGGATTTCACCTTGGTGCTGCTGCACGGATCGACGGGCAATAAAGAGGCCCAATCCGGTGCCTTTTTTCCCCTTGTCCGAAAAAAACAAAGAAAAAATCTTTTGCCGGTATTCCCTGTCAAGGCCTTTACCGTTGTCACGGAATTTAAACACCACCTGTTGAGACATGTTTGTGACCTGTATCTGAATGGTCAGAATTTCCCGGTCATTTTTTACACTGACACAGGCATCCACGGCATTTTCCAGAATGGCCAGGCAGGCACCGAACAGCATGGTTTTGTCCATCATGACATCAAAATCGGTATTGGGCGTCGGTGTGTCCAGAATCAGGTCAATATCTTCCTTGCGGATCCGGTGCTCCACGGTGGTCACCAATTCCTGGATAAAGTCGAACACAGACACCGGTTTCATGTCCGGGGTCCGATTTTAGAATGAAACAGAATGTCCAGCACCATCTGACGGATCATGGCGATATTTTCCCGGATAATATCCCAGCCGTTGGTAATCTTTTGAAAATCTTTTTTTTCCAGACCGGACCGAATCAGATAATCCCCGCCGTCCAGTCCCGTCAGCATCCCTTTTATCCCGTGGGAAATGGAGGATATATGCAGGCCAGTGCTGCTAGATGATCTTGAAGCTGATGAACGACCGTGACATCCGTCGACATTCCATGACATGTTAATCCGGCCGTTGTCATCGACAATAGCAGACGTCTGGATGAAAACCGGCGGATACTGCCGTCTTTCAGGGTGACATCCATCTCAGCGGTGTGGGACCGGCCGTCGTCAAAGGTCTGCTTGACCGGACAGGGTCACAAGGGGCTGTACGCTGTTTGTTCACCTGATAGCAGTACAGGTTCGCATGGTCTCCGAACTGTTCCCGGAACCGGTTGTTGGATTCAACGATGTGGAAATTCTCATCCAGAATCGTGATAAAAGCCGGAGATTCGTTGAACAGCTGAACATACCGTTTTTCAGATTCCGCCAGTTTCCGGGTTTTTTCCGCGACCAGAAATTCCAGATTCCGGGTATGATCCGCCAGCTTTTCCCGGGTACGGATACGGTCATTCGCCCGTTTCAAAGCGATCTCAAGCACATCCTGATTCACGGGTTTGGAAATGAAATCCACGGCCCCGATTTTCAGGCTTTCAATGGCCAGGTTGGCATCCCGTATCCGGTGATCATGATCACTCGATATCCGGAAACGACTGTTTGATCAATTTAAGGAGCACCATGCCGTCCATGCCGGGCATGCGGATATCGGTGAGCACGATACCTGGTTTGTGCATTTTGACCATGTCCAAACCGATAAAGCCGTTCTCAGCCGTCAACACCTCATATCCGGCATCGGTCAGGGTGATGTCCAGAACTTCCCGGATTCCTTCCTCATCATCGACCACCAGGAGTTTATTTGTCATAACTGTGTAACAATCACACGCCCAAACCGCCTTACTTTGGCAAGGATTTCTTCGGCATTAAAGGGTTTGGCAAAAACGCTTCTGCTTTGGGAATGGAATGCGTCCGCCCGGACAATCCGGAGATAACGATCACAGGCGTGGTATACCCTTTTTTGGAAATCTTTCTGAAAAACCGGGGACCCCATTCTTCAGGCATTTCCAGATCCAGGGTGATCAGATCCGGCTGCTGGTCCAAAAACACATCCATGGCCTGTTTGCCGTCATCCGCGATACAGGTCTCAAATCCATTGTCTGTGAACAGTATTTCCAGATAACGGGTAATGGCCGGATCATCATCCACGATCATTATTTTTTTGTCATGGCTGTCTCCTTATTCCTTGATATGGCATTCACCGCACAGCACCGGCCCCGTGCCCCGGTCAAAATGACAGTCCCGGCAAAGGTTGTGATAGGCTGCCTCCAGGGGCATGGGATTGTCCGGAACCGGTTTGAGGCTGTGGCAGTCTGAGCAGTAACTGTCCTCACTGCTTTCTCCGGATACCCGCTCGCCGTTTTCATAGACATGGTGGCACAGACTGCAATCATCATCCAGTAACATCATATGGTCATCATGGGAAAATACGGCTCCGGGCCGTCTGGGTGATTCAAACGCCCAGGGGTCCAGCCGCTCAGGATCCTGTCCGGCATAACTGAAAAACCCGGCCATCAGTGAGGCAGCAATTGCAACCAGAACTAT
>LQAG01000380.1_pt1 | contig 13815 bp, 19 predicted proteins | sample 1535801 | NCBI WGS metagenome assembly LQAG01 (sample SAMN04331584, study PRJNA305678) | bioreactor metagenome | isolation source: bioreactor_3 inoculated with Wadden Sea sediment 1st replicate of a... | place: Germany:Bremen | reverse complement strand
AGAAGGTTCAGGTCATGATCGAAGGGCCGGGCCACGTTCCCTTGAACGAAATCCAGATGAACATGGAGCTTCAGAAAAAACTCTGCCACAATGCTCCCTTTTATGTGCTGGGCCCCCTGGTCACGGACATTGCACCGGGCTACGATCATATCACCTCGGCCATCGGGGGAGCCGTTGCCGCCATGCACGGGGCGGACTTTCTCTGCTATGTCACCCCGGCCGAACACCTGCGACTTCCCGACGACGATGATGTCAAAGAGGGAATCATGGCCTCGAAAATCGCCGCCCATGCCGGTGACCTGGCCAAGGGGATCCCGGGTGCGGCCCAAAGAGACCATGCCATGGGAAAGGCCCGACAGAACCTGGACTGGAGGCCCAATTCTCCCTGGCCATAGACCCGGAAAAGGCCAGGGCCTATAAGGAATCCTCCCAACCCACAATGGAAAAGGTCTGCACCATGTGCGGAGACTTCTGTGCCGTAAAACGTCTGGAAGAAATTCTTTAGACGTAAGAAACGCGAAAAAAGCTTATTCTGAGAGATCTTTCCGATGCCACGCCCATGTTGGGATATGCAACCTGTGCAAGACCTCTTGTGACGGCCTCAGCCGTCATCTTTGACTATGGTTCCAAGCACAACAACCGGGAACTGCCCGTGGCACAGGCCCTTTGCAGCAGCCCCACGGTGCCCCACACTCTCATCCCCCCTCTGTCATTGATCTGTTTTATCCAGCCTGCTCCTGAGCGGCCAGGAAATCCCCGAAGGTCTACGACGTACAGTTTTCATGCATTAAAGACTGTTCTTTAACTGCATCAATTGATACTGGGGCGTTTTTCAAAAAACGGTGAGGCTTCATGAATTTATAAAACCACAAAAAGTGCTGGTTTTGCTGCAGAGTTCACAGTTAACCTGGAATTGTAACTTTCCATCTGCTGCCCGGGGGAGATTTTTTCCTTCAGAAATTCCTTTTGACGGACCCGGACTCTTAATGTATAATACTTTGCAGCCTTGAATTCCATTACAATTTGTCTGATTTCCCGTTGATCGTCAGTTGTACGTCCAAAAGTTACGAAATTCGCACCATAGGATCGGATCTCATTTTTCACGCCATCCGGTCCCGATTCTACGAGGAAAGGAGCAGGTATGAAAGATCAGACGTCTCAGGTTTTTCTCCAGCGGGCCAGGGTGATCACCATGGCCAGGCGGACCGCATTCATTTGTTTTATCATTGCCCTGTTTTACTCCATGGCAGCTGGGGTCTATTCCACCCAGGTGATCTACAAGGTAAAACTCAACTACGCCGTCATCCTTGAACAATTCGGAGGGAAACGTCAGGCCATCACCGAGGTGGGCTGGCATTACCGGCTCCCCTTTTCACCCGCCTGGAAAAAGAAGTGCCCCTGATGAACCAGAACATGTACCTTGGCGGTTCTTCAGCCCCGATCAAGATCATCTCCCAGGAAATGTCGCCCTGTGGACCTCGGCTCTAATGACCTTTAAATCAAGGACCTGAAAAATGGGGCATCGAGAACCTGTCGCCTGAAACCCTTCTCCAGGGGGATTTTGACGGTATTGCCAAAGACATCCTCCAGGGAGAGGAAGTCAACAAGCTGATCTCTGACAGGGAAACCATCAAGGAAGAGATTTTCAAGGCCCTAAAAAAACGGCCCATTAACCAGAACGGCCCCACCCTGGAAGGCAAATACGGCATAGAGCTGGTCAGTTTCGTCCTTAACGAACCCGGTTCGGGGACAAGCTGGTGGAAGCCACCGAGGAAAAGAAACGGCGTCAGCTCATCGCGGAGGCGGAGAATTATGCCGCAGATCAGGAATCCGACCGAATCAGAAAGCTTTACAAGGCCTATTTGGATGGGATCCGATCCCTACACCTTGCCCTGGGAGGTGTGGAAGGGCAGCAGGTCAGTGCCGACCTACTCTCCTTTCTCTCCCAGCAGAAATGGGCCACCGCCTATGAAAAGAACCAGACCGACCAGAAAACGTTTGTGCTCCATGGCAGCAGCCAGCCACCGGCCCTGACCCTGCCCTCATTTACCACATCGCCCATGAACAAAGAGGCGGCCCGGAAGGGTCAACCCGCCAAGAAGCCAACACCCTAAGCGCGGAAACTGCAGGAGACGACCATGGCCAAACGCATTACAAAAGAAAGGAAGTATATCACCCTGCCCGAAGAGACGATCCGGAGGGTCGACTCCATGGTGGCGGGATGGAGTTATGATACCAAAGCTTTTGTCCGCTCCCGCCTGAACCAGTACTCTCCGCCCCATCCCCTGATTTCTTCCGTCAAAGAGGGACTCCACCTGATTTTTCTCATGCGCCGGCAGAAAAAGCGGATGAATGTCCTCAACAATCTCTTCATCCTCAGGGACTGGAAAAAGCGGTTTCTCTACTCAGGGGAGACCAATCCCGGCGCCTCATGGAACCGGATCATCGAAAAGGAACTGACCAAGGCGGAACTGCTCTATCTCATTGCCGTTCTGGACCGGGAGCTCACCGATCTCCACGTGCCCGTGGAGCTGGAAGAATCTTCGACAAGATTTACCGGGCCCATATCCGCAAGGAGCACATCGAAGACCCGGATGTGCCCAAAGCCCCCATCATGCTGGTGGAAGGGGCCTCAGGCTCCGGTAAGAGCGCCACGGTACGGGAGGCTCTGGAAACCGTGGTCTTCAGAAACGAAGTCATCCCTACGGTGGACTGGAAGAAGAAAAAGGGGGAAATTCTGGCAGACCACAGCCTCTTTGCATCCCTGGAGGATGTGGATCCTGATTTTGCCATAAAAATCGCCAGGAAAAAAAAGCTGGCCTTTTACCAGCGCCTAGCCGCCATCCCCATCCTCCGCCGGATCTTCAAAAGCGGATCATGAACAACCTGACCAGCTTGAGGAACAGGGCATTGAGGTGGACGCTCCATCATCACCCCCAATGACTACCAGACTGCGCTTTCCGGAGAGCCGGGCAATTATTTTAAGCGGGCCATGGGGCACCCGAAAGTCACCTCCATCCGCCATGTAGAAGAGGCCCATTCCGCCTTTGGCAAAAGCGAGAGCAGTCCCGGATCCGGTGGAGCAGAAAAGCAGCAGCGCACCCTCATCGATACCACTAATATTTTGCTGGACGAAATCATCGACGGCCGACGGGATTGTTTTCTCATCGCCACCACAGACCAGGCCCACCGCTTTGACTCGGCCATCTACCGCCGTTTTGTGGAAAAGGGCGCTATCATCGACATATCCAAGTTCTGGATGAACAAGGAGAATTTGAAAAAAATCATCTTTCTGGAAATCAAAACGCCACCAGATCCCCACCCAGTACACCCCGGAGTCTGAGGAGCTGGACTTGGCCGCCGAACGCATCTACACTGTGTTTAAGGAGCGAAGCCTCAAGATCTCTCCCGCCTATGTCAGAAAGCTCATCGAATCTGTCATCAATATCCGGGGGACTTCATCGTCAAATTCCTGGACAACTCCGTCCTGGTCCGCTCGGCCTTCCAGCTGGTGGCCAAGAATGTCTACGGCGAACTCTACTCCAAAGTGGTGGACCGCATGGACCGGAACGTCTCCTGGGATGAATACGTGGGGGATAATAAAAGACAAGTTTTCAGAAATGGCCAACAACTGCTTCAACTACGGGGTCAGCGAGGACAAGGGTGTGGTCCTCACCGGCCCTCCGGGCTCGGGAAAGACCTTTCTGGTCAGAACCTGGCTCAGTTCCAATCTCAAGGTCCATGACATCGCCACCTCTCCCTCGGCCCTCCAGGATCCTTCGTCCCCGGTTCACGGGGCGGTCTCCAACCTGGAAAAGTCTATGACATCGCCAAGATGGTAGCACCCACCATCATCTTCTTTGACGAGGGCGATGCTCTGGCCCCAAGCGCAGCGGAACCGGCGGCCAGCCATCGGACGTCCTGACCAACAAGTTTCTGAACATCATTGACGGCGAGATACCCCTGAACAAGGTCTTCACCGTGCTCACCACCAACCGCCTGGATATCCTGGACCCGGCCCTGATCCGGTCCAAGCGCCTGAAGGCCCTGGAAATATCAGGACATATGCGCCAGAAGGACATCTTTGACATCATCAAGAAGCAGTTCGACGTCATCCCCCACAAACGGGAGTTTGAGATGGAAAAGATCATCGAAACGGCCCAGGGCATCTGCAACACCCCGGCCGACTACTCTTCGTTCACTGAAAAGGCCATTGCCCTGTGCTCCACCGAATACAAGGTGCTTCAGAAACTGCGGGACCTTGAAAAATCCACACGGCAGGAGAAGTTCGACTTTGTAAAACTCAACTTCAAGACCATTCTGGGCGTTCTGGATGCAGTCAAAGCCCCGCCCCTTCTCAAATCCAACATAAAAAACGATCTGCAGAACTTTGTCACCACTATGACCAGATCCTGAAGGCGGTTTCCCATGTCTCCTCAGAAGAGAGTTATCCCCTGGTGGAAAACCATCTGGAATCGGCCCGGCCGGGAAATCTCATCCAGTCCGGTGAGAAAGGGCAGCATCCAGCTCAACGAATTTTGGAAACAGAGCTCAGCAAAGAGCCCAGGTGGCTCATAATCGGTGTGGGGCCAACGACATGACCGGTATGCTCCTGCCATCGCCACCAGTCTACCGGAAGAATCCAGGCCGAGCCAATCATGGTCACCGGAGCGGTCTCTTCTTCCGCCCCAACGCAGCCCAGATGGACATGGCTGTCCAGATGACCAAGCAGTCCGCCCACGAGGCCCTTACCATGGTGAAAACTATATCCAGGAGCTGACCCCGGACATCAGTATTCCCTGGCTCTTCGGGGATTTTCTCCAGCGCTATACCCTCCACCACCAGCTGCTCTCCGCCTCTTACAACGTGGGCGGCCCCTCAGCCGGCTATGCCCTGGCCCTGAACACCCTGTCCACCCTTCTGCGCATCCCCCTGTGCATTGATTTCGGCATCACGGCGCTCCCTGGACCAAAGGGGTGAGAAAAGATGAGGTGGGCGGTTCCGTCATCATCGGCGGCCACAGGAAAAGACGGAAAAGGTCCTGCTCTATCTGCGGCGCATGTACATGCCCCTGCAGAACTACAAGGACCTGGAACCGGAGTTCTCATCGGCTACTGGCAGCGGGGAAAAGACATCATTGCCGTGACCCATTTTGCCGACCTCATGCCCGAGGTGCTCTTCCTGGACGACACCCACAACGATATGCGGGAAACCCTCATTGAAAACCGGATCACTTTTAAAACGGACAAATACTATGCCAGGGAACACCCCCCCGGCCTCAAGGAGGAGATCATCACTGCAAAGCAGAGGATGCGCCAAAGGGCCGAGGAGGAAATCCTGCGACGGGTTAACGCCATCCGGATGTACCTTCTGGACCCCAAACGGGAAATGTATATCTCCCACGAGCAGATTTTCAATACCTACATGGAAAACTAAGCAGGGACAATATAAATGGGGAGTATCAACCGCACCGCAAGTTTCCAGGATTGGGAGGTCTGAAAAAACAGTGGTTCCGAGCCATATCGGAGATTATCTCCCCCTGATATTCTTTGACAATGCCATGACAAACCCACAGTCCGGTTGAATGTCATGGAGAATTTCAATCTCAACGGAAATGGCGGCCAGGCAAAGCGTTAGCACATCCTGCAATACATGCTGTATGCGTGTGGGCATCGGCCCATGATCTGACTGAAGGGATTTGAAAATCGAAAAAAACGCAAACCAAATCAGAATTTGAAAGCAGCCATTCACCGGACTCAATGACCCTTTTCTGGTAGCAGGAAGGACAGAACTGTCTGCGTTTACAGGAGAATCCCAGGAGGTATTCATAGCCGCATTCGTCGCACCGGGCCCTGGCAAACGCCATGTGGAGATCTCCGCAGTCCAGATATTTGGGAATAACAGCCATGACGTCTGTCCGCCGGAAGCCCAGGCAGGATATGTCCATGCCCTCCCACACCCGTTCCAGTTTCCGGATGGACCGGCAGATCCAGATCAAAAACCTGCCTGCCATCAAGGTGATTTACCAGCGATTCAGAGGCGATTGCCAACAGCTTCCCCCAGTATGGGCGGACTTCTGCGGCCGAATGGCGGCATTATACCCCGGTATCGGCCTTGAATACTACGGCAGCTCCTATGACGACCCCATGATCGCGGGCCGGGAACGGCCTGAACATCCTGCTGGATTATCTCTTGATTGCCCGCATGGGGCTGGGGCTCCGGGGGCTCCGCCCTGGCCTCCGGCTGTGTCGCAGACGTCCTCTGCTGGATTGTGGTGCTCTTTTCCGCCACCGGCATTGCCACCCTGTTCTCGCCGGGGAATCCCCATATCTAGCTTCTGGCTCAATCCGGATTCGGCATGTTCGCGGCGGCCTTCCTGTTCAATGGGTTCAATGTCCCGGTTTCTGCCTATTTCACGGCCCTGGGCAATGCAAAAAAATCCGCCGCAATCGCAGCCATGCGCGGTTTGTTCTTAGCCAGCCTCTTCGTCCTGACCCTTCCCCGGATCAAGGGAAATACGGAATCTGGCTGAGCTACCCCCTGGCAGAAGCAGTCACCCTGATTTTTGCCTTTGCCTGGTTAAGGAAGAGTTTTAACTTTGAAATCACTGATGCTTCTTACCGGTATCTACATTGAAATAGATGCCATTGCCGGTATAGGGGCCGACTTGGCGCAACAGCTCAATCCGGCGTTAAAAAATCTGGTCCATATGGCAGTGCCTGATGGGATGTGATATAATGGCAAAGTACATCCAAAACTTAAGGAAAGACCGTGTCTAAAATAACAAAACCCTGGAAAATTGCAGAAAAAAACCGGAAGAAAGGGCAAAACAGATCTTCGTCCAGACAGTCCCACCCCTTTCTGGCCCAGGACCCCGACGCTGTGGTGGGGCAGTTCCACGACCTGCCTGTGGAGAATTTCTCCGACTATGGTGTCTATTTAAGCTTGGCCGGGACCGGGTGCTTTTGCCCAACAAATACGTACCCGAAGATCTTGCCGAAGGCGGCAAAGATCCGGGTCTTCATCTACACAGATTCCGAGGACCGGCCCGTTGCCACAACCTTGGCGCCGGCCGGGGTGGTGGGGGATATTGTGGCTCTCAAAGTCAAGGACACTGCAGCTTTCGGTGTTTTCATGGACTGGGGACTGGAAAAAGACCTTTTGATTCCCCGCAGTGAACAACAAGGCCGGATGGTGCCGGGTGAAACTCACTTAGTAAAGCTCTTTCTGGATAAATCCTCCCATCGTGTTTTCGGATCCACACTCATGGAAAAATTATGCCTCGGAGATGCCCGGAGCCTTGCTGCAGGTGAGGCCGTGGATTTAATCATCCACAGTATCTCCTCGATCGGCTATACTGCGGTCATTAATCAGACCTGCCTGGGCATGCTTTATAAAAGTGAGACGTTTGAAAACCTGGCCATAGGAGACCGGTTCCGGGATATGTCCTGAAGATCAGAGAGGACGGCAAGGTGGATCTGACCTTAAAGCAGCCGGGGTATGCGTCTGTGAAGGGTTCTGCCTTGAAAATTTTGCGGGTTCTTGAAACCAATGGGGGATTCAGTCCCTGCCACGATAAAAGTAGCCCTCAACAGATTCATGCGGCATTTTCAATGAGTAAAAAGGAATTCAAAAAAAGCCCTGGGCAATCTTTACAAACAGGGCCGCATTACCCTTCACAAGGCGGACGGCATTCGTTTGAAATAAACAGATCTTCAGACAGACTCGCTGTCCGTATTACTGTTTTCCCAAATTCTATCGACCAGGCCGTGCGATGTTTTGGTTTGAATTTAAACACGTTAACGCGGAATCCTCCGAAAGGCCGCATCACCTTGGTGTCTGCCGAAGAAAAGATTCCATCTATTCAATGGGCATGGTATGCTCGATACTCAAAGGGACTCAGAGGGACACACTTACAGCAAGGAATATCATGGATAAAAAAGAACGCGTTCTTCGGCTGATTTATTTGATGAGGGGCTAAAATGTTTCCATAAACCTGACGGGATCGGTGCTGTCCGGGCATTTGAGGCTGTTGTCAAAATGACCTGGCCTACCGTCATGAGGATGGTGACAACCCTTATTTCTATCTGCAAAATTGCCGAAATCGAAGGACGGATCGACGACGCAATTGTGTTTTATTCCAGCGCGTTGATCATAGACCCGTACGATGAGGAAAGCCTGATCGGACGGGGAAGCTGTTATACCGTTAAAAAGGATCACGAAAAAGCCGTTGCCGATTTCAAAAAGTGCTTGATTTTCCGCCTGAAACCAGGAATGCCCCGTTGAAACATGTGCTGTATGCTGTTGCGGAAAACTACCGCCAGCTAAAGGATTTTTCCAATGCCCTTTTTGGGGGAAAAGGCGCTTGCGGAAGATCCCGAAAATTTCCGACATCAGGAATTGGTCGCTGAGGCTAAAACAACGGTCTCCAAACACTCGTGATCAGTTCTTTAGTGGATAACCGACCGCCTATTAACACCTGACAATGCAAATGCACACGGACAAACCGGTGATATTACATCGTTCATCAATACTTGTTACGGGAAGTGCCGGATGAAATACTTCTTAATTCGCCTTGAACCGGTTTTCGGGAGGGAACATGGAACCTGACCCCTGCCTGGGGTGCAGTATTTTTTATTCCGAAAAAAATCTCAGACTCACTGCTCCGAACCAGACTGTCAGCGTACCAGAAAGGCCATATGGCAAAGGCAAAACTGACAAGCGAACTGTGTTTGAAACCCATCGGTTGAACAACATGCACTTTTTCATCAGGCAGATCGCCGGACAGCTTGGGTTGGATCGCGGAACCGTCAAAAAATATCTGGCGCAACCGGATATCTCCTGTCAAAAACGGCCGAACCAGGAATCAAAGCTGAATCCGTTCCGAGACCTGATTCGGCAGATGGTAAAACTATCCACAGACGCGATCCTTATCTATGGAGGGTGACAGTTATCGAAAAAGGTGATCATCGGCACGAACAAAAATTTAACCTGGCCTTAACTCAGGTCTGAACAACCGGTCTTTTGAATCTGGTTTTACCGGACACGGATTGGTGTGTCCGTTCCAAGAGGTGGCTGGTTTTTAAACGATGATTTTGGCTGTTTTTTATCCCGCTGTTCCCAACAGATCCCCTAACACTAAAAAAATAATTGGCTCAGCTCAAAAACTTTATATTTAGGCAGCGTATCATTTTCAACGCGTCACTCCCACAGATTGGTATCGACTTGTGTGAAAATACGATATCCGGTTTAGGGAAATTCTGGTGTTTGTTTCAGCGCCACCCTGGCTGTCAGAAGCGTTTATTTTCGGAATTACAAGTGAAATCACACCGGTGGTGACTATTGATGCCCTCCCAGGGCCGCCGTTGCGGAAGATGTCACCAGGATGATATGAAGATCACACACATTGGTGTTGGTGGGTCCGGTCTTAAGCAGCCCGTCAATCTGTTCGAAAAAGTGATAGGCATCATTGTTATTTAGGTACCCACTAATGGAAAGTCCCTGCTCAGCCGCCCTTTTCAGTATTTTTTGAGACGCAAACGCACCGGCTGCATCCGTGGGTCCGTCGTTGCCGTCAGTGGACGCTGCCAGGAATGTCACGCGGCTGAACAGGGACATATCCCGCTGGATTTCTGACAGAAACACCAGGGCCATTTCCTGATTTCTGCCCCCTTGCCGCCGCCCCTGAGGGGTAACCACCGGCTCTCCGCCGGAAATGATGCACACAGGCGTTTTGGCAAGCATTCCGGCTTGTGCTGTATCGACGGCAATGCCTGCCAGAAATTTTGCTGCATCCGCTGCTTCTCCCGTAACCCGGGATGTCAAGTAGACAACCCCATATCCGAGGACCTCGGCTTTTTCTCCAGCTGCCAACATGGCCAGACGGTTGGTGCCGATAAGAAGGTTGCAAACATTTTCAGCACAGGGTCCCCGGGAAAAGGGTGTCGGGAACATCGCCAGCCGCTCCCATTTCCAGTATCCGGCGGACCGGGGCCGGAATGGTGTCGGCAATCTGGTATTCTTCAGAATGGACAGGGCGTCATGATAGGTGGTAGGGTCCGGTGCTGTGGGACCGGAGGCAATGGCACTCAGGTCATCGCCCACCACATCGGAAAGGATGAGACTCAGGCTGGACGCTGGCGCAATTTGGTGGGCAAGCCGCCCCCCTTGATACCGGAGAGGTGTTTACGGATGCAGTTGATCTCCGTGATATCCGCCCCGCACCGGAGCAGTTCCCGGGTAACCGCCTGTTTGTGGGAAAGGGTCAGGAACGGGACTGCGTCATCCTCATCCGATCTTCCCGGAACATAGGATTCCATGTCCAATTGATTGCCGTCAGCGTCAAACCGCATGGGCAGAGGCAGCAGTGCCGACCCACCTCCGGAAATCAGAGTGATGACCAGGGTGGTGTCATCCGCATCCCCAGCCATGGCCATCACCGCGTTTGCCCCGGCCATACCGTTTTCATCCGGCTCGGGATGACCGGCCTCGATCGTTCTGATACGGCTCAACGGCTGTGTGTGTCCATACTTGACAACGATAAGGCCCTTGGTAATGCGGTCACCCAGGATCATTTCAACGGCCCGGGCCATGGAGCTGTGGCCTTGCCGCACCGATGACAAATATCTGTCGAAATCCGGAGAGGTCGATTTGCCGGTGATTGTCTTCCAGGTCAATCTCGAGAACGGTTCCTGTCAACTGGACATGATCCATGATCATCTGAAACGGATCCACCCGGGCAAGACCAGCTTTGAAAATCGCCTCAAGCTGGCACAAGGGGTCGTCACAGTTCATATTGCTATCATGTGCCACTTCTATGATTCCTTTTCATTTTCGATGCGATCGACTTCCATTCATTATGTTCATCGATCAACGATGGGACGGTCCGATCATCTTTTCCGGCAGCCAGGTAATGATTTCCGGAAAAACGGTACACAGAACCAGTGTCAGCATGATGATCAGAACGAACGGAATCACCCCTTTGATAATATCGGACATGGTGAGTCCGAGTTCCGGAGGGGCTGCACCCTTGAGCACGAATATCGACATGGCCATGGGGGGAGTCTGAAACGCCATCTGCAGGTTGATGCAGATCATCATGCCCGCCCCACAGGGGATTGAACCCCAAAGTCTCCAGGATTGGGGAAAAAATCGGGACAATGATGAACACAATACCGATCCATTCGATGAACAGACCCAGCAGAAACACGATGAGCATGATCATGGCGAACGATGCCCATTTCCCGCCAGGAACAGCCATAATCATGGACGAAACCACATCCCCTGAACCGGCATTCATAAAAATACCCACAAACGCATAGCACAATGCAGCGATCATGACCACAAAAGCGCTGACACGCAGCGTTTCCCTGGTGGCATGACTCAGCAGTTCCAGGCTGAACCGGCCATAAAATACCGTCAACAAGACAGCTGCCAAGCATCCTACGGCAGATGCCTCAGTGGGGGGGCCACCCCGGAAAAAATGGTCCCGAGCACAGCCATAATAAGCAGTATGGGTGGAGCCAGTGATTTCATCAAGCGAAGGAATTTTTCATGTCGAACTTTGAAATCTGATCCGCAGGCAGAGATGGACCCAATTCCGGGTTGAAGTAACACCGGACCACCACATAGGTGACATACAGCCCTGAAAGGATAATGCCCGGAAACACGGCGCCCATGAACATCTGCCCAATGGAAATCCCGGCCTGGGGACCGTACACCACCAGCATAATGCTCGGCGGAATGAGAATCCCCAGGGTCCCTGAAGCCACTATGGTCCAGCGGCCAGGGGTTTATTATATCCCGGGTCACATGGCCCAGAGCGATAAGTGTCAGGATGGTACCGATGCAGCGATCACTCCCAGGCAGGCGGCCAGGATTGTTCCGAACACGATCGTCACTACGGCCAACCCCCCTTTCAACCCCCCCAGTGCATCGTAGAGACTTTCATAAAGTTCCTTGGTAATTCCTGAATGCTGTAGCACCACCCCCATAAAGGTGAACAGGGGAACGGCCAGATAGGGGTAATTCAGGGACAGGTCATAGAACCGGCTGTACAGAATATGAAACGTTGTGACTGGACCGAACACCACAATTCCCACAAAAAACGAAACACTTCCGATAACGAACGCGATGGGAAATCCCGTAAGGACCAGGGTGAGGACCCCGCCGAGCATGAGAATCGCAACGACTTCAGGGCTGAGTTCAACCAATTTCTTCACCTCTTATCAACAGGTACAGGTCACGGATAAATTTGGCCAGTCCCTGCAGAATCAGCAGCAACAGGCCAATGGCGAACAGGCTCCGGTAAGGGGCTGCTGGCGGGTACCAGAAACTGGTGAACATCACTTCATTGATCCGCCAGGCTTTCACCGCCCAGTCCACGGCAAGTTTGAACATCACCGTCATCAGCGGAAACAGAAACAAAAGGGCGCAGACCACGTCCATCAGTGCCTTTTTTCTTGGAGACAGGGCCGTATAAATGATGTCCACCCGGGTATGGGAATTGTGCAGGTAATTATACGACGCCCCCAGAATGTATATCACGCCGCCGGCCATGCACATGGTATCATAGGCCCAGATGGTGGGGGCATTGAAAAAGTGTCGTGCAATGGCTTCGTACGAACCGGCCACCACCAAAACCAGGGCAAACCATTTACCGACGGCTCCGGCTGTTTCGCTCAGCCAGTCAATCATCTTGAGGATCTTGATCAATTTACCCATATTGTACCTCTGACAGGTCTGATAGAACCTTTCTCTTGGGATGCAGCAGACGTCTGCCGCGCCATTTCATCAGGGCAGTGGCAGACATCTGCATCCATCCCCTTTAGTTTAAACGGTCATTTTATGGCGCTATATGCTTCTCCAAACGCCTTCATCGAATAGTAGATTTCGCCAAAAATCGGATCTTCGGATTTAGATTTCTCTTCATAGAACTTATCAGCCTCAGCCGTTAATGCATCCTCGATCTCAGCAGGCACCTTGAACACCTCGTTACCAGCCTCCTTGAATTTATCCACTGCCTTGACCGACTCATACACCAAATATTCATGCTGTGCCTGAGTGTATTTATCAATGCATGCTTTCACGATCGCCTGAAGATCGGCAGGCAGCTTCTCCCAGGCTTTTTTATTGACGAAAAACACCTGAGGATCACTGGGAGCCCTAGTGGGAGAAAGATACACATACGGGGCCACTTCGTTGAAATGCATTTTCCAGTTGGATGCCAGGGTGGAGTATTCAAAAGCGTCAATGGTACCCCGCTGCATGGCCTCATAAAGCTGGCCGCCCGGAATAATAACGGTCGCCGCTCCCATGCGTTTCAGGATTTCACCACCGTCTCCCATACAACGTGCTTTAAGGCCTTTCAAGTCATCCAGAGTTTCCAGTTTTACCTTTGAGTGAAAAAACACCTCTTCCGGCAGTGGAGACAGTGCCCCGGGAAATGTCATGACATTGTATCCAGTCATCATTTTGTTCAACAGATCAGCTCCTCCGCCGTAGTTGAACCAGGTCCTGAGAGCCTCGCCGGGAAGACCGCCGGGTCTGGAACTGATGAGCCCGGCTGCCGGCCATTTGTCTAAATTGTACATCGGACAGGTGTAAGCCATCTGGAGAACCCCGTTGTCAACGGCATCCAGCTCCTTGTAGGCCGGAACGATGGAGCCGCCCACAAACGGTTTGACGGTCAGACGCCCGCCAGTGGCTTCGGTAATGGCATGGCAGAGTTTGTCATGATAGATCTGGGAAGGATCCGATGCCGGGCCATGCCCGGATGATTTCCAGATAATTTTATCGGCTGCCCACACCCCCTGT
>LQAG01000379.1_pt1 | contig 13816 bp, 17 predicted proteins | sample 1535801 | NCBI WGS metagenome assembly LQAG01 (sample SAMN04331584, study PRJNA305678) | bioreactor metagenome | isolation source: bioreactor_3 inoculated with Wadden Sea sediment 1st replicate of a... | place: Germany:Bremen | reverse complement strand
TCAAGCCTGTTCTGATCTCCTCGACGCTGTCGTAAGGAACCCTGATGCCCCGGACCCCCCGCCCCGATTTCGATGGCAGAGCCCGGGTCGCCATGAAAGTCGGACCCGCCGGTTACGATCAGGTTATGCTCTCTGGCCAAACGGATGAGCCGATCGGTTTCCTCCAGGCCGGAACCGTTATTGTAAGCCTCCAGCCCATCCAGCCCGAGAGATACGAGTTCTGCCACCAATTGCTCCAGTTTATTGCGATCACGGGTAATGTACGGCGGGTGGGCCAGAACAGCGATCCCCCACTGTGATGAATCAGGTTAATCGCCTCATCAACCGGGAAATATCGCTTCGGGACGTTGCAAGGAACAAGATAACGCTCGAAAGCTTCATCGTTATTCTTAACATAGCCGACCTGACGCAGAGCCTGGGCAATATGAGGGCGACCAATCGTTCCTCCCGCCAGAGTCTGAACCGTCTCAGGTTCGAGGGGGGCTCTGTGCTCACTCTCGAGTTTGACGTTGACACGTTCAATAATCTGTCGGTTGCGGGTTCGCCGGAACGCCTGAAACTCATCAAGAGCACGGATCAGATAAGGATCGCGATGATCAAAGCCGTAACCAAGCAGGTGCATATCACGATAATCAAACCATTGGGTCGACAATTCCACTGCCGGAATGACCTCGATTCCCTGCTCCTGCCCGGCTCTGATCGCCCGGTCGATCCCATCAATATTGTCATGATCGGCCAGAGCAATTGCCGCCAATCCGGCCTTCCGGGCAAAGGTTATCAGTTCTTCGGGGAATAATAACCATCCGAGCAGGTGGAGTGAACATGTAAGTCTACATAAGTTAATTGCATAATCCTATTATCTCCATATTTTTATCCCGGACACCAGCCTTTTCTTATAAGTTCATCATTTTGCATACTTGACCATTCATGCGCCAACGTGTACACATGAAGAAGGAGAAAAAGTCCACTATGGATCCCAGACTGTCCGTTAAAAACCTGCAGAGTTATTTCTTTACTCGCAATGGCCTGATAAAAGCCGTTGATGATGTCTCTTTTACGATCCACCCGGGGGAGACCCTGGCTCTGGTTGGTGAATCGGGGTGCGGCAAATCAATGACAGCACTGTCCCTGCTGCGCCTTCTGCCGGAGCCGGGTCGAATCGTCGGAGGTGAGATAATCCTTGATGGGCACGACCTTCTCCTGCTCCCTGACAACGAAATACGCCGCATCCGCGGCAACGATATTTCAATGATTTTTCAGGAGCCTATGACATCCCTCAATCCCGTCCTGCGCATAGGTGAGCAGATTGCGGAAGTCATCCGGCTACATCGTGGATTATCTCCTCAGCAGGCCCTTGACGAAGCAGGCCGGCAACTGGCTCAGGTGGGAATTCCCGATCCGCAACGCCGTTTGCGTGACTATCCCCACCAACTGTCGGGAGGTCAGCGCCAACGCGTTATGATTGCAATGGCCCTGGCCTGCGATCCAAAACTCCTGATTGCTGATGAACCGACAACCGCTCTGGATGTCACCATTCAGGCACAGATCATGGATCTTTTGCTGGGACTCAAACAGACCCGCAATATGGCAACCCTGTTAATCAGCCACGACCTGGGTGTCGTTGCAGGAAATGCCGACAAGCTGGCAGTCATGTATGCCGGTCAGATCGTTGAGAGCGGCACCGTTAAGCAGGTTTTTTCAAACCCGTTACACCCCTATACCCAAGGTCTTCTGAACTGCGTCCCCCGGCTTGGTCAAAAGCAGGAACTCCCGGCTATCGCGGGTCAGCTTCCTGATCCGAACAGCAAACAGGATGGTTGTCTCTTTGTGGATCGTTGCCCCTGCCCCTGTCCCCCTTGTGGAAACCAGTTGCCCCGGCTTGAGGAAGTTGAGCCGGAGCATTGGGTTCGTTGCTGGAGAAGATGACCCGTGGATCTCCTGGACGTTAAAAACCTGCGCAAAGGCTTTCGCGTTGATGACGCATTAGGCCGTCAAAGCGGACGCCTGATTGCTGTCGATGACGTCTCCTTTACGATTAACAAAGGAGAGACTCTCGGTTTGGTCGGTGAGTCCGGTTGTGGGAAATCGACCACCGGCAAACTGATCATGCAGCTTCAAAAACCGGATTCAGGTCAGATTTACTTTAATGGCCAAAATCTTTCAGAGCTACCTGCCGGTCAACTGCGGTCGCAGCGCAAGCAACTGCAAATGATTTTTCAGGATCCGTTTTCATCACTGAATCCACGGATGACAGTCGGCGCCATCTTAAGAGAACCTTTCGTCATTCACAAACTCGCACCAGCACGACAAATTCGTGATCGGGTTATTGCGTTACTGGAAAAGGTCGGTTTAAGTGCTGATCATGAAAACCGCTATCCGCATGAATTCTCCGGCGGCCAAAGACAGCGAGTGGGAATCGCCCGCGCCCTGGCGGTCGAACCGAAACTGATTATCGCAGACGAACCCGTTTCAGCCCTGGACCTGTCTATCCAGGCCCAGGATCATTAACCTGCTCAAGGTATTACAGCAGGAGCACAACCTGAGCTATCTTTTTATCGCCCATGATCTGGCTGTTATTGAACATGTCAGCGACCGCATTGCCGTCATGTATCTGGGTCGTATCGTCGAGTTGACAACAGCTGACGAGCTTTACCTCAATCCGCGTCACCCATACACCGAGGCCCTGATGAACGCGGTGCCGGTACCTGATCCTGATGCTCCGCGCCCGGTTGCGCTGGAGGGAGAAATTCCGTCCCCAGTCAACCCTCCAGAGGGCTGTACATTTCATCCACGCTGCCCGTATGCCACTGATCTGTGCCGTAAATCGGTCCCGGATCTGACAGAATCAGGAAACAGTCATCTCGTTGCCTGCCATCACCATGAACAGGTCGGACAATATCTGGTCCATAAATCGCAACGTTGATCTGTCAACAGTCAGGCAGCTCGGTCATAATTAAATTTCAATGCAATATAGGTCAAACTGCGCTAAACTGTTCCCGATTTCAACAACCTGAACATATCAATATCGAACTCTCTGCCGCAAGCATGCCATGAACCCTAAAACAGATCAAAATCGGACCATAGTCTCGGCTTGAGTACTCTGCAGGACATCAGTGCCCTCATCCTGAAATCGCATGACCTCGACGAAACACTCAGCAATATTGTCGATATTGTTGCCCGCCGAGCACAATCTGAGGTCTGTTCTTTATATCTGCTTGAAAATGACCAACAGACCCTGACCCTGCGTGCAACACGGGGGCTTGATCCCTCTGCGATCGGCAGAGTCAGCTTGAAAGTCGGTGAGGGCCTGACGGGCAAGGTCGCCGAAGAACAACGTCTGCTGGCCATCGACGAACCCCAGGAGCATCCTCAATACCGCCATTTTGCAGAAATCGGTGAAGAGCAGTCCACTCGTTTGTCGGCATCCCGCTCTTGATCGCAGCCAGTCAATCGGTTCTGGTTATCCAGACCCGTCAATCCAGAACCTTTACTGAAGAGGACAAGCCACCCTGACGACCATCGCTTTTCAGGTGGCATCCATTGTCGTCAATGCCCGCTTGCTGGACACGATCGATAGTTACGAAACACCTGAAGCGGAGGAGGCCGAACCACGGATCAACCAGCGGCCCGCCGTCGACCCTGCGCGGCAAAGTGGCCTATCCTGGAGTTGTCACGGGCGCGGTGAATATCATAGATCAGAACTACGGTTTTGCTGATGTCTTTGATGAATGCAGTATCGACGTCAATGCCGAAATCAAACGCCTTGATGACGCCCTGCGCAAAACCCGCATTCAGACCCTCTATCTGGAAAAACGGGTCGCCGATCGCCTGACCCCGGAAGATGCAGCGATTTCCACACCCACTTGATGATCCTCGAAGATCGCAGCTTTATCGAGCGCCTGCACGAAGAGATAGAGGAACGGCACAGTGCCCCCTACGCGCTGAAAAAAGTAATTTCCGGTTATCTTGATGCCTTCTCACGCATGGACGATGCCTATCTGCGGGAACGTGCTGCAGATATGGAAGACATCGGTCGGCGCTTGCTGGCCAATCTGGTGGGTAAGAACACAGAAGGGCTACACCTTCATCATGCCGGGATTTTAATTGCCGAAAATTACTACCCTCGGACATGGCCATTCTGGATCATGATAAAATTCTGGGGGTTATTCTCGAATCGAACGAGGCTAATTCCCACTCGGTCATTATGGCCAAAGCACTCGGCATTCCCGCCGTTATCGGCGTCAAAGGTGCTGTTGCAGCGATCAAACCCGATGCCACGATCATCCTGGATGCCAATGCAGGCTGTGTCTACCACAATCCGAGTCCAACCATTATTGAAGAATATCAGCGGCTGGAACAGGATCGACTTCAGGAGCAGCTGCAACTCAGTGCCTTGCGTGATCTCCCTGCCCTGACCAGAGATGGACAGCGGATCCACTTGCGGGCTAATATCGGTCTGGTCAGCGATGTCGGTATCGCCCATAAACATGGAGCAGAAGGAGTTGGGCTTTACCGCACCGAATTCCCCTACATGGCCCGCAGCACATTTCCCGACCGTGAAGACCAGTATCAACTCTACAAAAAAGTCATTGAAGATTTTAACGGCCAGCCTGTAACAATCCGCACTCTCGATATCGGCGGCGACAAGGTCCTCCCCTATTTCACTCCCCCCCGTGAAGATAACCCTTTTATGGGATGGCGTTCAGTCAGGGTGAGCCTGGACAACCGTGAGATTTTCCAGACCCAGATCGAAGCAGTTCTTATGGCCGCAGTTCATGGGACAACCCGTTTGCTGTTCCCGATGATTTCCACTATGGAAGAGATTCGCACCTGCAAATCGATTATTCAAGATGCGGTGAAGCAACTTGAACAAGACGGTCTGGACTATAATCAGGATATTCCGGTCGGGGCCATGATTGAAGTTCCGGCAGCCGTCAGACTGGCCCCTCATCTGGCGAAAGAAGTCGACTTCTTTGCCCTCGGAACCAATGACCTGATTCAATATCTCCTTGCTGCAGACCGCTCAAATCCCCGAGTTCAAAGCTATTACGATCCACTTCATCCTGCCGTTCTGCTCTCCCTTGAGAGTCTTGCCGAAGTGGTTAACAAAAATGGGATCGACCTCTGCCTGTGTGGAGAGATGGCGTCTGATCCCGCCTGTCTTCTGGCTCTGATCGGTCTTAATTTTCGTGAGTTTTCGTTATCGGCTCCCTGCTTACCGAGACTTAAGCGTTTTATCAACAGATCGATACCTCAGAGCCAGAGCATTGGCACAAGAGATTCTGCTGGAATCTGACAGCAGTCAAATTCGGAGCATGCTCGAACAGGCGTTAGAGCAACTCCCCCCTTCAGGTTATTAACCCTCCCGCATCCAGCAATGTCTGCTGGACGCGGGAAGGTTACCTTTTTGGAAAACGCTCAATCGAGAACAACCAGCAAATCCCCCTGCTCCACCTGATCCCCTTCACCAAAGAGCAGTTCCCTGACAACCCCGTTCTTTGAAGCTTTGATATTCGTCTCCATCTTCATGGCTTCCGTCACCAGCAGAACATCGCCCTCCTCAACCTCATCCCCGACCTTAACCGAGAGCTTGAAGATTTTACCCGGCATCGGAGCACCGATTTCGTGCCCATTATCAGGATCGGCTTTAAGGTGGCTGTGCTCATCTGTTTCTGCCGACAGATCTTTCACCGTTGCACTCCGCGGTTCGCCGTTCAGCTCGAAATAGATGTGCCGCGTGCCATCTTCCCTGACCCCGTCCGATAGCATTCAATTTAACAATGAGGGTCTTACCCTCCTCGATATCGATGGTGACTTCATCACCGATATCCAGACCATAGAAAAACACAGGTGTCGGTAAAACCGAGGTATCACTGTAGTCCTGACGGAAGCGGTCAAATTCCTCAAACACCCGGGGTACAAAACTGCGGACAGGACATCGCGATCGCTCAGCTTGTGATCAAGCTTTTGTTCCAGTTCATCCTTTTTAAGGGCGAAATCAACCGGCTCAAGCAATTCTCCGGGGCGGCAGGTCAACGGAATCTCATTTTGAGAATAATCTTCTGCAGCTCCTTCGGAAAACCGCCGTAAGGTTGACCGATCATCCCCTTGAAAAAATCGATCACCCCCTGCGGAAAAGTCAGTTCATGACCACGTTCAAAAACATCCTTCGGCTCAAGATTATTCTGAATCATGAACATCGCCATATCGCCTACGATTTTTGATGATGGCGTGACCTTGACCAGATCGCCGAACATATCATTGACCTTGCGGTACATCTCTTTGCACTCCTCCCAGCGATGCCCCAAACCCAGACCTTCGACCTGTGGTTTATAGTTGGAATACTGGCCTCCTGGAATTTCATGATTATAAACCTGGGCAGTCCCACTACGTAACTCAGACTCAAATGGTGCATAGTAGGTTCGGCAAGTCTCCCAATAATTGGCTAATTGCTGTAAACCGTCCCGATCCAACTGAGGATCCCAGATCGTTCCTTCCAGAGCCGCCAGTAAAGCATTCATATTGGGCTGGGACGTCAGACCGGAAACCGATGACAGCGCCGTGTCGACAATATCACAGCCAGCCTGGGTGGCTGTCAGTAACATCGCCCCACCGTTACTGAGGTATCGTGGGTGTGCAGATGAATCGGCAGCCCAATCTCATTTTTCAGCGCCTTGATCAATTTTTCAGCGGCGAAAGGTTTAATCAGCCCGGCCATATCCTTAATCGCCAGAATATGAGCTCCCATATTCTCGAGCTCTTTGGCCATATTGACGTAGTACTCCAGCGGATATTTATCGCGCTTGGGATCGAGGATATCACCGGTATAACAGATCGCCGCTTCGCAGATGGAACCACTTTTCTGGACCGCCTCCATTGCCACCCTCATCCCCCTGGTCCAGTTGAGGGAATCGAACACACGGAAGACATCGATGCCGCTCTCGGCCGATTTGGCGACAAACTCCTGAATGACATTGTCAGGATAGTTGGTATAGCCGACCGCATTGGACCCGCGCAGCAACATCTGAAACAGAATATTCGGAATTTTAGCCCGTAATCGGTCAAGCCGTTCCCAGGGGTCTTCGCGCAGAAAGCGCATCGAGACGTCATAAGTTGCCCCTCCCACATTTCGAGGGAAAACAAGCCACCACCCAGATGAGCCGTCGCTTCAGCGATCCGATCCAGATCAAACGTCCTGAACCGGGTTGCCACAATCGACTGATGAGCGTCACGCATCGTCGTGTCGGTCACCAGCAACTGTTTATGATTGCGAGCCCACTGAGCCAATCCCTCCGGTCCCTTTTCACGCAGGATATCGCGGGTTCCCCGTGGATGTTGTTGCCCGTAGGCAATTTCGGGCACATCGGGTTCGCGCAACGAGGCGACATGAAGCGCTTTCTCAGGAGCAATGCCGGGATAACCGTTGACGGAGGTGTGACCAATAAAATTGAGAATTTTGTTTGCGCGGTCTTTCTTTATGCGCAGATCAAACACTTCGGGATGCTCATCGAGAAATGAGGTGTCACATCTCCCCTCAATAAAACCGGATGGGTAATCACCTTTTCGAGGAAACCGATATTTGTTTTAACACCACGAATGCGAAACTCCTGGAGGGAGCGATGCATCGTCCGTGCGGCATCCTCAAAGGTCAACCCCCAGGTCGAAATTTTAACCAGCAATGAATCATAATGGGGGTTATGTGTGCCCGGCATATCCAGCCGCCGCATCCAGTCGAACACCAAATCCGGCTGCAGTCCGATAAGCCTTAATCGTCCCGAAATCAGGGGCAAAATTATTGGTCGGGTCTTCGGTCGTAATCCTTGATTGGATAGCATAGCCCCTTAATTCAATGTCCTCCTGGCTGTTGATTCGAATCTCGGGATCTGACAATCGATAGCCCTCGGCAACACGAATCTGCGCCTGGACCAGATTACGCATCGTCACGAGTTCGGTAACCGTATGCTCAACCTGAATGCGCGGATTAACCTCTATAAAATAGAAGTTTCATCTTTATCCATCAAAAATTCGACGGTCCCGGCGTTGATGTAGCCGACCGAACTTGCCATTTTCAAGGCATAATCACACAATTCATTCCGCTTTTCTTCGGTCAGGTAGAGGGATGGTGCGATTTCTATAACCTTTTGATGGCGACGTTGAATCGAACAATCACGCTCGTAAAAATGCACCAGGTTGCCATGCCTGTCACCCAGAACCTGAACTTCGACATGCTTTGGGTTTTCGATATATTTTTCCAGAAAGATGGTCGAATCACCAAAAGCGGCCTGAGCTTCAGAGGCAGCACTCTTGAGTCCCTCAAGCAATTCTTTCTGGTTGTAAGCAACGCGCATACCGCGACCACCACCTCCGGCACTGGCCTTGACAATAATCGGGTAGCCCGACATTTTGGCGAAAATAAGCGCTTCCTCCTCTGCCCGAACCGGATTTTCCGTCCCCGGGACAATCGGAACTCCAGCATCAATCGCGACCTGACGCCCGGAGACCTTGTCCCCCAACCGTCGCTGAATCTCAGGAGTCGGACCGATAAAGACAATCCCCGCCCGTTCACACGCTTCTGCAAACTCAGCATTTTCTGACAAAAAACCATAGCCTGGATGAATCGCGTCAACATTTTTCTTGCGGGCCAGGTCGATAATTTCATCAATCCCCAGATAGGCATCAATGGGCCCTTTGCCATGTCCGATCAAATAAGCTTCATCAGCTTTATAGCGGTGTAGTGACAACCGATCCTGTTCCGAGTAGATGGCCACCGTTGAAATACCCAGTTCAGTGCAGGCACGAAAGATCCTAATAGCTATTTCGCCGCGGTTCGCTGCCATTATTTTCTTGAATTTAGTGATCGCCATAGCGGCCTCTCCTCTTGATAAGCAATGGTTTACCAAATTTGTATATTTTTGAGATTACTAAATTTTTTTACTTAAATTTAATTTCAACTTTAATTTCAACTAGTTAGACAGAATTAAAAACAAATAAGACTAAAATAAAAGGCACCGTGTCAAGCTAGAATGCCGTTCTACCCACAAAAACAAAAAAAACAGAACGGGAGAAAGCAGGGTTGTAAAAAATTATCGACAGGATAGATTACGGATTGAAATAGTTCAGGAATAAACGCTTAAGCGGGCTATGCCGGGACACCCCTTCCGATGTCACGGGAGGGGTATAATCAGATCCAGACAATTCAGAGCCTGTCACCTCAGCATCAGAATGACCTGCTCCTTCTTTCGAGCTTTCGAGCGCCGATGAAACTTCATTTGAAATTTCCATGCGAGCCTTCGCGGCCATGGCCTGGGCCTTTTGTGCAACCTTCATGTCCTGTGCACTCGGCTGGGAAGGAGCCAGAGCAGCAGCGCGGACCTGCTCGGCCTTCTGCAGTGTCGCTTCGGGATCTCCCTTGATTGGAGAGACGTCAATACTGACCTCACCATCGGTGACATAGGTTTTACCATCTGGACCACGCTTTGTCGTATAACTCGGCGCCCCCGCATAAGCCCCCCCCGCCGAAGCGTGAGCGGCTTCATGGGCGCGGACCTCACGGTCACGGATTTGCAGTTTGCGAATCTCTTCCGCGTCACGACTCAGTTCGACGGAATCCTTCTTGCGACCGTCCGCTGCCACCTCATTCCGCCCGGGACAGTTCTCCCCTCGCCCCTTGAACGGCCCTCCTCAAGCTCCTGTGAGCCCCGGACATCACTTGCCTGACCGGAGGCAGGAGCAGTTATCCCCGACCGATCCTGAGGCAAAAAATTAACCACAGATGAAGATGTGTATTCAAAAGATTCAGCACTCTCTTCAGCTCCTCTTCTTTCTTGCCAATATAGCACCGACAAACATTAAAATCAATCAACATGAGATATGCAGTATTTTAATCCTTCATCTAATTTATTGGTTCATTATTTATTTGTATGCTACGCTGACGTCAAACAAATGACGCACGGGGGATCAGTTCAATGGTAGAAAAATCACAAATCCTTCTAATTGATGATGAAGCCGACAGCTGTAAGGCATTGTCTGTTCTGCTGACTCAGGCAGGATACAGTGTCAAAAGCTGCCAATCCGGCGAACAAGCTCTCAGCCTGATGAAACACCGGAGCTTTGATCTGATTATCAGCGACCTGCTTCTTCCCGGTGTCAGCGGCATCGATATTCTCAAGCAGGTCAAAGAGCACTCTCCTGAAATCTGCGTCATCCTGATTACCGGCAACGCTCGGCAGAGACGGCTGTCGAAGCAATGAAAGAAGGGGCTCTCGACTACATCACCAAACCTTTTAATTTTGAAAGACTGAAACTTCAAGTGGCCAAGGCGCTGGAAAAAAGTCGACTGGTCATGGAGAATCAATACCTGAGGCAACAGCTCCACGGCCGCTATCGCTTTGACAACATCATCGGCACCAGTCAGGCCATGCAACAGGTCTTCTCCCGTATGGAAAAAGTGGCCGGAACCGATTCGACCATCCTCATTCTGGGGGCGTCGGGGACCGGTAAAGAGTTGGTTGCCAAGGCAATTCACTACAACAGTCCACGTAAGGACAGGCCCTTTATCGCCATCAACTGTGGTGCGATCCCGGCGGAACTGCTTGAATCTGAACTGTTCGGCCATGTCAAAGGTGCTTTTACCAGTGCCATTGCCGACAAACCGGGGAAATTTGAAGTTGCCAACGGCGGGACGATATTTCTTGACGAAATCGGCAACATGCCCTGCAACTGCAGATGAAATTATTGCGAGTCCTGCAGGAGCACGAATTTGAGCGGGTCGGTTCAAGCCAAAGACACGACTCGATATTCGCCTGATTCAGCAACCAATGCCGATCTTAAACGACAAGTGCAGGTCGGACTCTTCAGGGAAGATCTGTATTACCGCCTCAACGTCATTCCGATTCACCTGCCACCGCTCAAAGAACGCCGTGGGGACATCCCCCAGCTCGCACGCTATTTTCTGGAAAAAATCTGTAAAGAGATGGATCGCCCGCTCATTCAGATCGGTCATGACGCCATGCAGGCGATGGAACTGTATGACTGGCCCGGAAATGTCCGGGAAATGGAAAATATTATCGAACGCACCATCGCCCTGACCGATAACAGTGTCATCAGTTGCAACGATCTGCCACCCGATATCGGCCGACAGGCAGCACCGGCAACCCTGAATGCCCCCAGGTGACAAGTGATGGTGTTGATATGAATGGTATGATCGCCGATATCGAACGAGCGATGATCGAACAGGCAATAGTTCTCGGACAGGGAGTCAAGGCGCGCGCAGCAGAACTTCTGAATATCAATCGCACGACCTTGGTCGAAAAGATCAAACGTCTTAAGATTGTAGATTAATTAAAAGAGCCCATCCGGATATATCTGGATGGGCTCTTTTTTATTTCATTTTCTTTTCCATCTTTTTGCGATCGTTAGCATCGAGATAACGCTTACGCAAGCGGATTGATTCCGGTGTAATCTCAACCAGTTCATCATCGGCGATATACTCAAGCGCCTGCTCAAGCGACAGAACCCTGGCCGGAGTCAAACGAACCGCCTCATCGCTACCGGAAGCACGCACGTTAGTCAGCTTCTTTCCCCGGCACGAATTGACCACCAGGTCATTTTCTTTGGCGTGCTGTCCCAGAATCATTCCTTCATAAACCTGCACCCCCGGCCCGACAAACAAAATACCGCGATCCTGCAGATTGAACAGTGAATAGGCAACCGTCTCGCCCGCTTCCATGGCGATCAGCACACCATTCTTCCGCCCCTCGATCGGCCCTTTGTATGGAGCATAATCATGAAAGCTGTGGTTCATCACCCCGGTGCCACGGGTGTCGGTTAAAAACTCGGTGCGGAAACCGATCAGGCCACGGGCGGGAATCAGAAATTCAATGCGATTAATTCCGTCCATGCTCTGCATAGAAGTCATTTCAGCTTTACGCATACCCAGCTTTTCAATGACCGTTCCCTGGTGCTCTTCCGGAACATCGATCGACAGGTACTCAATCGGTTCGCAACGGACGCCATCAATCTCGCGGTAGATAACTTCCGGTTTGAAACCGACAGCTCAAACTTCACGGCGCATATTTTCGATCAGAATTGACAAGTGGAGCTCACCACGACCGGAAACCTTGAAGGTATCGGTGTTGTCGGTATCCTCAACGCGGAGTGAGACGTTGGTGCGCAACTCTTTCATCAAGCGCTCGCGGATATTACGTGATGTCACCCATTTTCCTTCGCGGCCAGCGAAAGGTGAGTTATTAACAATGAAGTTCATCGACAGGGTCGGTTCGTCGATCGCGACATAGGGCAGCGCTTCCGGCTGATCAACACTGGCCAGGGTTTCGCTGATGCCCAACTCTTCAAAGCCAGCGATGGTAACAATATCTCCCGCTCTGGCCTCCTGCAGTTCAACCTGCTGCAAGCCCTGATAACCAAGCAACTTGCTGATCCGCCCGGTTGTCACCTTGCCTTCACGATCGATACGAGCCACGGTCTCTCCAGCTTTGACGCGACCGTTAAAATCTTGCCGGTTGCGGTTCGACCGATGAACTTGTTGTAATCGATATTCGTAACCAGCATCTGAAACGGTGCATCGGCGTCAGCTCGCGGTGGATCAACCCGCTCACGAATCATCTGGAACAGCGGCTCGAGGTTATCCGACTCGTCCTCCAGTTCCCTTTTAGCGATCCCCAGCTTGGCACTGGCGTAGACAATCGGAAAGTCGAGCTGATCCTCGTTGGCATTCAATTCACAGAAAAGGTCGAAGACCATGTCGACAACTTCTTCAGGACGTGAGCCCGGACGATCGATTTTATTTAATGACAACAATCGGTTTAATGCCAGGTCAAGTGATTTTTCAGCACGAAGCGGTCTGTGGCATCGGACCGTCAAAGCATCGACCAATAGCAGAACGGAATCGACCATCTTCAAATCCGTTCAACCTCACCACCGAAGTCGGCGTGACCGGGAGTATCGACAATATTGATCTTAAGGTCGCCGTGATGGACAGAAAGATTTTTGATAAAATGGTGATGCCGCGCTCTTTTTCCAGATCATTGCTGTCCATGACCCGTTCTGTAATCACCTGATTTTCGCGAAAAACCCCGGACTGAATCAACATGGCATCAACCAGAGTGGTCTTTCCATGGTCAACGTGAGCGATGATGGCAATGTTACGTATTTTTTCAGGCATAAGCTAAACCCTTTATAAATGGTATTTTTTTCAAAAGAGCGGGATTATGACAGAAAGCCCGTGGCATGCCAAGGAAATAAGGACATCCTCCCAAAAAACTGTCGGGCTCCGGCGACATCAGTGATTTCTTGACAGTCCCGCCCCTTCCTGACTATCTTCACGAAATCTGCCGGCTCAAATGTTTTCATAAACCAAAATTGATTAGGGACTGACACGATGAGTCAAAAAAATATCATTCTGACAGGGTTCATGGGAACCGGGAAAAGCACCTTAGGCCGTCGGCTGGCCCTGGAGCTGGGTTACCGGTTTATCGACACCGACACTGAAATTGAATCCCGCGTCGGCCGGACCATCGCCGAGCTATTTCAAGAGCAGGGAGAACAGATTTTCAGGCAGAGGGAAGAAGAGCTGGTCCGGGAATTGGCCCGGCAACAAGGACTGGTGATTTCGACCGGCGGCGGACTGGTGATGAACCCCAGAAATGTCACGGCCCTTCAAGCCAGCGGTCAAATCATCTGCCTGACTGCCAGCCCCGAAGAAATTCTCGAACGCGTGTCCGCTCAGCAACATATCCGCCCCTTGCTGCAAGAAAAGAACCCCTTGAATAAAATCAAAAGTCATGCTTCAAGAAAG
>LQAG01000378.1_pt1 | contig 13821 bp, 17 predicted proteins | sample 1535801 | NCBI WGS metagenome assembly LQAG01 (sample SAMN04331584, study PRJNA305678) | bioreactor metagenome | isolation source: bioreactor_3 inoculated with Wadden Sea sediment 1st replicate of a... | place: Germany:Bremen | reverse complement strand
ATAAAAATCCCCTGCTCTTTCAAGCAAGGGATTGTGGTGCCAACACGAACGAAATGTGGAGTGACGCTGTGCCAGCATATGATAAACATGGTCGGTCCTTACTTTATTGTCACGTAGTCAGTCTTTTGAAAGACAAAGCGCATAAGGACAATCCAGCCCCAAGATATAGACACCGCTGGCATAAAGGCAGTCAGTACGGCTTCTACTGGGGGAACACTTGTGAACTGAAGCGGTCGAAAGAATATGCTAAAGCATATGGCCAGCATTATAAATAAGACCACTCTTTCAAAGAGCCTTCTCGGTGGTGTTAAGAATATTTTTGCCAAATCGACCTTCATAGTATCACTCCAATTCTCCGGTTATTTTTTCAATAACAGCCAGCAATTTTCCTGAATGAATCAGCTTTTTTAGATCTTCTATATAGGGCTGAATAAAGGTGTCTTCTTCAATCATAGGAACGGTTTTCCCGATTTCTTCAATGAGTGCTTTCACAGCCGGGCTGGGATTTAGCCCCTCCATAAACTGATGGGCCTGATAGGCTGACAGGAGCTCAATGGCTAAGACATATTCTAACTTTTCAGCCACTTTCACCGCTTTTCTCGAAGCGTTGTATCCCATGGAGACATAATCTTCTTGCCCACCACATGTTGGTATACTGTCTACCACGGCAGGTGTGCTAAGCATCTTCATTTCATTGACCAGGCCTGCTTGACTATACTGGGGAATCATAAGGCCTGAGTTAACTCCAGGATTTTTTATGAGAAACCAGGGCATTTCTGAATGGGTGCTCGTTGTCATCCTGTAATTTCTACGCTCAGACATTTTGGCAACCATTGTCGCCGCTATGGCGCTTGCATCCATTTGCACGCCAACATATGAAGCGTCACAGTGACAGCCAGAAAGAGCCTGTCCACCATCCTCATCCTGCCATATTATTGGATTGTCTCCTGTAAAGTTTAACTCCTCTTCCACCACTTCAAGGGCATTGTTCAAGGCCCGTCTTGAAGCACCGTGAAGTTGAGGCAATGCCCGCATGGACAGGGCATCTTGCAATCTATAATCCAGGTGCTTTTGAGCTATTTGAGATCCTTTTAGAACACGACGCACATTTGATGCTGCTTGCCCCTGTTCCTTATAAGGTTTAACGCTCATAAGCCTTTCATCAAAGGCTCGAAGTGTGCCTTTAGTGACTTCAAGGCACATGGCGCCAATAACATCTGCCGACTGAACAGCCTGGAGCATATCATAAATAGCCAGTCCTGCTAGTCCAGTTGGACTCGTGGTTCCGGAGATGAGAGCCAATCCCTCCTTGGCCCCCAAAACAACCGGCGAAAGGTCCAGCGCTTCAAGCACGTGCTGTGTCGTTTCCAGTTGCCCCTTGTAATAGACCTTTCCAAGACCTATTAAAGACAAACCAATGTGTCCTTCTACACTCAAATACCCCACCGATCCATCGCCTGGCGCGTAAGGCGTTATCTCTGCATTTAGAAATGTTCGAATGGCTTCAAGCAGATTTAGGCTGACACCACTGTAGCCCTGTCCAAGACTTTGGAGCATGCACAGCATAATTGCCCTGACCTCTTCCACTTCAAGGGGACGTCCCACAGATGTTGCGTGGGACAATATAATATTTCTTTGAAGCCTCTCTGTCTCCTCTTTTGAGATAAGACAGGTGCTAAGGGCCCCGAATCCGGTGGTTATACCATACATAACCCGCCCCTCATCAATCCATTTTTCTACCAAGTTCCGTGATTTGATGACCCGGTTTTTATAGGCCTGTGAAAACTGTATTTTATACCCATGCCTTGCCACGTTCACCAGGTCAGTAACTGAAATTTTTTCTCCGAGCACCAGGGTATTTGAGGCAATGATGTCTATATTCTCTAAGTGATTATCCTTAACCATAGTCGCCTCCAAAACTAATCTTCTATTTTTTCAAACAGGAACATTTTTATGCCAGAAGCAACCTGTAGGATAAAGACAAATAATACAGTCGATCCACCGGCAGCAGCCAGGTACTTGACCCCATCAACCCCTTGAGCGCCCCCTGCGAAAGCGACCATAAAATAGGCAATGGCTCCAATAGAAAGACCCCATAAGAGTTTTTGCCATCTTGGCGGTTCTTCATTGTACTCAATGTCTTTGGTACACAGGCTGGCAATGGTTCTTGTCATAGAATCGGCCGCTGTTGAAAAGGACAGGATCAAGGTGATCATGACAATCGGTATGAACACCATCCCAAGAGGCATATGCTGTAGAAAAGCCCACAGGCCTGATACTGCACCGGACTTCGTGATCGTTCCAACCAAGTCGAGTTCCCCGTTTTGCTGCCAGTAAATCGCTGTTGATCCCCATACACCAAACCATAAGAGGCCAAAAACCGATGGCATAATCCAGTTGATGACCATAAACTCACGAATGGTTCTACCATAAGATATAACCGCAAGGAAAATTCCCATAAGTGGGGCGTAAGCAATCCATATTGCCCAGTCATAAAGAGTCCACCACATAACCAGGCTTCTCCGCCCACATCACTTGGATCTAGCCCCCAGCCCCAAAAATTTTTGCAGCCACATAGACATACCCGCTGTTGACAGTTTAAGCATATAGACAGTTGGTCCCACCACGATGAGAAGGCCAAGAAGAACATAGAAAACTTTTGCATTGATGTCTGAAAGTTTTCGTATGCCCTTGTCAATTCCCGCCAGGGATGACACCGTGAAAGTGGCTGTTATGACCCCAACAAGCACCAACCAAAGAAGGGGGCCTTGCTGAATGCCATAAGCCGTTTCAAAACCAGACCCAATTAGGGCCAGTCCAGCTCCAAGGGACGACGCCAATCCCAGGGCAATGGCCAGTAGGGAAAGGGTGTCAATAATATTGGCCCATATACCCTTTGTGACCTTCTCCCCAAAGAGGGGCACAAGGGAAGCTGTCACCGAAAGAGACTGGTTTTTGTTGAAGTAAACATAGGCTATGATCATCCCACATATGGAGTACATCGCGTAAGGAATAAAACTCCAGTTGTAAAAGCACCGCCCAATGGCAAAAATCGCAGCTTGCGCTGTGCCTGGCTCAATTCCCAGTTGGGAGAGTTCCCCGTAAATGTTTCCAAAATAAATAATGGGCTCATTGGCACCATAGGTGACAACCCCTGTTGCTATACCACCTGTAAGTGCCATGGCAAACCACGCCATAAAAGAATAGTTTGGTTTTGCATCCTTTCCACCAAACCGAATGTTTCCAAGTTTTGAAAAAGTCATATAGATGGCAAAAAATAAGGCCACTATAGACACCAACTGATAAAGCCATCCAAAGCTTCTAAGAGAAAATGTAAAATTACTCATTGCAACACTTGAAAGCATTTCATTATTGAATATGCCCAGCAGTGCCGCTCCGCCAACCACGAGAAAAGATGGTATAAAAACGCCTTTTCTGATGCTTTGCTTCTTGGTTACACTCTGACTGTTCGATTTGCTCGCTGAAGATTCAACAGACATATACTCCTCCTTAATAAAATGTATAATTCCCCTATATGCATATGTTCATCTCTATATATTGCAAATCTGAAGCCAACTTTTAAAGTTGCGTCAATTTTCTGAAAACAAAAGACGCCAAACCTTGAAATCACGATCTTTTCCAATTTTCGCTTGCATAATGCATGATCATCCACATCATGTTTCCTCTTCTATTTAGAAAAAACCGCAAAATTATTTTGCGGTTTCCATTCATAAACACAGTGCATTTCAATATAAAGGAAATTTGCGCAAAATATTTTTGCTATTTTTTCTTTTTTGTGCAAAATTATTTTGCGTTTTCTCTATATTTGCTTACTTTTGGTTTTCAGTGATTTTTACTGTTTTCACTTTATTGTGACGGCTCTTAAACCTTCAATAGAGTCTTATGTGAACTTTCCAATTCTATACTGCAGGCTCTGACGACTTAAACCAAGACTTTGGGCTGCTTTTGTCACATTGCCCATGTGGTCTAATAGGGCCTTTTCAATGATGGCCTCTTCTAGGCTTGAAAGCTTTTCAACAAGGGTTTCTCCTTCATTCACAAACACGGATATTTCTGTTTTTTCCTGCTTAAGCTCCACACCACCAGTTGCCTTCATATAGTCAGGAAGGTCATGAACTGTCAGGCTCTGAACACCATCTTTCATGTGATTCACAGCATATTCTATGACATGCTCCAGTTCTCTTATATTGCCCGGCCAGTCATGAAGTGTAAGAGCTTTTTTTAAGCCTGTGCTATAATCCAATTTTCTTTTTCCATATTTTGCCCATACGTCTAGTAAAGTGATTTAACAGTATTTGAATATCGTCTTTTCTATCTCGTAGGGGGGGCACATCGAGACAAAGCGATGACAGCCTGTAGTAAAGATCTTTTCGAAACTGGTTTCTTGCAGACAGGTCTCTCAAGTCTTCATTGGACGCCGCAATAATTCTAACATTGCATTCTATATAATCATGTCCACCAATTCTTTGAAATTTGTTTTCCTGAAGGGCTCTTAGAAGTTTAGCCTGCATGTCTAAACTCATGGAATTGACCTCATCTAAAAACAAGGTTCCACCGTCAGCCAATTCAAGGAGGCCTTTTTTCTTCACACTGCCTGTAAATGCCCCTTTTTCTGTTCCAAAAACACACTTTCCACTAGGTTGGTTGGCACAGCCCCACAATTTATATCAACAAATGGACCGTCGCGTCTTGGACTGTAATTGTGAATGCTTTGGGCAAAAAGTTCTTTGCCCGTTCCTGTTTCTCCACTAATAAGGATATTTGTATCTGTTAGTGATATTTTCTTTGCAAATTCTTATTATGTCTTCCATTTTATCTGAACTATAAATAATGTCATGAACTCGAATCCCCTTCTTCTTGTAAGGGGCTGTTCATTGCGAACAAAGGCTTCTAAGTTAAAGGACTTATTCTTGATACTGTTCATAAGGTCATGTCTCCCTCAAGCTACCGCTCCATATCTTCCCATCAATTTCTAGGGGTAGCCTGAGTTGATTGTGATAAGCTCAGTCCCATCCCTGCCCTTAAATATGTCGCACCTGTTTAAGACCGGTTCACTGGTTCTGAGCACGGAAAGGGTTGTACTGATCTCCTCTGTGAGTTCGTATATGTCTAGGAGATGCTTACCAACAAAGTCTTGGGCCTTGTAGTCACCAAGTTTTTGACTGGCAGTGTTGCTATAAACGAAGTATCCATTTTTATCATATATTTGGACACCTTCATTGACCTTTTCAAGGGTTTGCTCAAAAAGCTCTTTCATGACCAGGGCTTTACTAAAGTAGTAGTGGGTCCCTTTTTTTCTTTTTAGAGCTTGATATTTAAAAAAACGGCCTTGAAACTCAAGAATCTGATTTTCATGTTCGCTTTTTTTCATACCAAAAACTTCAAATATATTTTGATGCTTGTACAAAGACCAGTCTATGCCGTGGTACCACTCTTCTTCGTCCCCAAAGTACTCCACTGACTGGATATTCTCTTTATCATCTGCTTCTACCAGTAAATCTAAAAAATACCATATAGGCCCCCTGAACTTTGCCCTAACCTTTTCAAACGAAGTTATTCCTATGTTATTCCTAAATCAATTTTCCATATAAATTATCTCATTTAAACTCTGGTTATACATACTTCATAGAAGTTTGATTGCATTTTACCACAAAGCCTTATGCTTTTGTGACAGGATTTTATACTTGTCTCACAAGTTATTGGCACGAAAAAACTCCGGCAAGCTGTATAAAGCCTGCCGGAGAATCACACTTTAAAGTTCATTACAATTTAAAAACACTCAACGATTCATTAAGATGATCCAGTTGTCGTTTATTATCGCTGATCTTATCACTAATGGAACGCAAGTTGTCTGTTTGCTGTACCGTTGATGCGCTGATCTCTTCAGAACCTGCAGCTGTTTGTTCAGAAACGCTTGAAATGTTTTCAATTTCACTCAAGACCTCCGTCTTAATGATGTTTACATCATTAAACTGTTTGCCTAGGTCTGTCACAAGATTTGAAACGTCCTCAATTGATACATTGATTTCATGGAATATATTTTCTGTTTCATTGACAGAATCGTTAACTTTTTCAATGGCTGTATTGGTGCCTGAAATGGTTTCATTTGTGTTGTTCACAAGTTCTACAATTTCTGAGATGATGGCATTGATTTCATCTGAAGACTTAGAAGACTGTTCCGCCAGTTTTCGAATTTCTTCTGCAACCACTGCAAAACCGCGACCTTGTTCACCAGCTCTTGCCGCTTCAATAGCTGCATTAAGAGCAAGTAGGTTGGTCTGATCAGAAATGTTTTGTATGGTCACTATGATCTCACTGATCGTTGAAGACTTTTTAGCGAGTTCATCAACACTCTTTGTTACCACCTTGGTGGCTGAAACATTATTTTCAAAACTATCCCGAAGGGTTTTAAGTGAGGATTCAGATTTTTGACTGCTGCTTAAGACGTCCTCTGTCAGTGTTGTCGTCTGGTTGAGTCCTGTCGATGCGCTGTCTATATGATCTGATAAATTATTCATGGCCCTTACAGAGTCACTTGAAGATTGGGCCTGAGATGTGGCTCCCTGGGCAATCTCTTCAACAGATCTTGATATTTCATCATTGCTCATAGTGACATTATCAATAATGCTCTGAACTTCAATCGTAGACTGGGTGATGTCATCCGCAAGTTCATGCGTCTGCTTGATAAGCGCCTGAATATCAGCAAGCATTTTATTAAAACTCTTGGCAAGTAGGCCAAGTTCATCTTTTGAATTTAAGTTCATTCTTACACTTAAATCACCATTGCCTGCATGTTCCATGTTGTCAACCATTTGTGTTATAGGTTTGAACAGACGGGATGCAATCACTGTGATAATAATACCAACAATAATAAGTACAGCAACCATAATAATGGTAATGCTTCTCATAATATCTTGAATGGAGCTAGAAAAATCAGCTTCTGGTAGGGTGGCTACAAGTGTCCAGTCCCCTAACTTTCTAAAGGACGCGTAAGTTCTGTTGCCTTCATAGATATAGTCAAAAAAACCTTGGTCTGACTGGGCCAGTGGTGCTAATACAGGTATTTCACTGATGTTTGTTCCCACATTTTCCGGGTTCTTATGGTACAAGGTTGTGCCGTCGCCGTCAATAATATAGGCGTATCCACTTTTACCGACCTTGAGGCCTTCTATCATGCTTTGAATGCCTATAACATCTTGGAGTTCTTCAATATATTGCGGGGATAGACCTATTTGTACAACACCAGGTGCATCCTTTCTTGAAACACCTATATATTGAAAGAGAACGTTGTCTGTACCGCGCAGTGATGGCTCTTGAGCTAGTCTTCCATCTGTTTTGCCTATCAAATCAACAAAAGGAAGGGTTTGGTCTGTGGTGTTAAATCAAAACCAAAAAGCCTTCAATATTGCCCTGTTGAAGGACACCGTCTCCATCGACCACATGGATTCATCCACGCCTATACTCTTTGCAATATCAATCATGTTTCCTGTTTCAAGAGCTTCTGGACCGTACTTAATCATTTCTGCCACCGCTTCAGTCAGGTCCAGATTCTTATCATCTAAGGTCTTAAAAAATGTGTCTTCCACTTCTCGTCTTGTTACAATATTTTCCGTTAAATTATCCAACTGACTATCCATTTGCTCCTTTATCAGGTTTCTAACAAGTTCGTTTTCAATCTGATTAAATATAACAAACCCAAGCACAGTGATTGATGCCACAAGCACCAATATGACCGGTAACAACAACTTATTTTTCAACTTCATAAATTAACCTCCAATCGACCTACACCAAACACGCCAAAACAAGTAGTACTTATGCCCTATACGAATAATTTTACTATATATTAGTTGAATGTTCATCTATCTATTTCTTATTTTCCATTACACTTTGTTAAGAATGAGCCTTCCTATTTAACTTTGCTTTGACACAATCAAAAGTCATGCTATTTTATTATTACCTACGGGAATATATCAACACACACCAAAACAAACTGCGAACGCAAAAATCCCCATCTCAGCCAGGATGGGGTGTGGCTTGATAGGGATTTCTGCAACATGAGTTTATCTTATGCAAATGTTTTAATGCCTGGAGGCTTATTTAAAAGAAAGAGTCCTAAAAGACTTGTCGCAAGAATTAACATAAATGCGCCACCAATTCTAGAGGAAATCTGAGCAAATGGCATGAGTTCCATTCTGTCTGAGGCTGATAGCACAGCCACATCTCCTGTTCCCCCCATGTTGGCCATACAAAGTCCCCCTGTGATAGACGCCTCTATTGGATAGAAGCCCAGGAAGTGGCCTGCTAAGCCGGACCCAATCACTGAGCCAGAAACCGTCACAAAGACCAGTACAACATAGACCAGATTAAATGAGTTTATAACTGCATTTAGGTCTGTATATGCCACACCAATACCCACGAGTAGGGCCGGTGTGAAATTTTTCATAACAAATCTAAACCACTGATGGGCCGCCATTTCATACTCTTTTGGCACGAGACCCAAGACTTTTACTATGGCCACAGATAGAATCATGAGGGCGTAGGAGTGTAGCGGAATAACTTTACCCAGCAGTTTTCCAAAAGCAAAGAACGTCGTTGCAATAAGGATGCCTTGACCAAGTCTTGCAAGATCTATCTTAGATTCAGTGCTGTCTTCGACCACAACATTTGACTGTTTTTCATTAAACGTCCATCTCCAGATAGGAACTTCTGTTTTTTGCCTATACGGTTGAGCATGCCCCCAATAACGATTGCTGTTGCATTTCCCAGGGCAAGGGCAGGTACCATTTTTGACATAAGCATGGCTGGATCCATGGAAAGGGCGTCACCAAAAATTTGCGACAGTGGTACAGCGCCTGCGCCCATACCGCCTCCCATAATTGGAATCCCAACATACATAACAGCTTCCTTAAAACCAAACCCAAGAAGCATACCAGCCGTGCCAACCATAAGGAGGGCAACAGCCACGCCACTTAAAATTATGGGCAAATATCTGACTGAGGCCTTGATAAGCAGGTCTCTGTTCATACCTAGTATGGACCCTGTGATGAGGGCCGCTATATAAAAACTAAGAAAGCTTTCACCTTTCATAAAGCTCACCATTATTTCTTTTGTGTATTCTGGTAAAACACCATAAGTCACCAGTGCAGCCGATGCAAAAATAATAACAATCGGACCCCCGCCTAGATAGTCTTTGACAAGGGGCGTTCTATTGCCCAGTTCATTTAAAACGGCGCCTACAATCATCATGAGTGGCAAGGCCCCGACCATGCCTTTGGGTAGGGCTTCCATGTATACAGCTGCCAGAGTCACTAAAGACAAGACTGCAAAAATTCCCATATTCATGCCCATTATTTTAAAGGCTCTGCCTTCATTTTTTATTGTACTTTGTTCTTTTTCAAGTGCCACATTTGTGCTCACAAGTACTCCCCCTTCAATAAAATGAATCAATAATCATTCCAATGTTCAAAGGCCTGCAGGACTTTCTTAAGTCAATCATACATGTGAAAACCTTTGCCGTATACTTTTCTAAATTTATATGAAATTAAAGCGCAAAAAAAAGAAATTGATAATTTTTTACCAATTCCTTTAAAATATCCTTTATTCAATTTGCTTTCCTGTCAAAAATTTATGTGTCAGCCCACTTCTTAACCCTATTATGCAATCAGGTTGATTTGGTCTCAAATATGCTTGAAAATCTTCTTCTTGTACCTATACGATGGCCTTCCCCTTGATCCGTAAGCCATTTCAATCTCTATAAGATTGGTCTTTTCAAGATAGTCTAGGTAGCGTCTTAGAGTCACTTTTGAAATATCCGCGTCAACTGCAATGTCATCAATACTTACAGCTTCTTCAAGCTCCTCTATAACCTTTTTAACACGTTCAAGGGTTCTTTCGTTGAGCCCCTTTGGCAAGACGTCATCTTTGTCGAGATAGGTGTTTCCAAAAGCTCGGTCTAGTTCTTCCTGACTTATAACACCACCGCCATCTGTCGCGGCCCGTCTGCTTTTATATGTTTCAAATGCCTGGTCCAGTCGTGAAAACTCAAAAGGGTTTCACCAAGTAGTCAATGGCACCGTAGCGAAATGCAGTTTCAACTTGTTCTGCGTTTCTGGCCGCGGTGATTAAAATCACATCCACACTCTCTTTTTCTTCCCTTAGCTTTATTAAAAACTCAATGCCACTTTGGTGAGGCAGGTAGACATCTAGCAGTATAAGGTCTGGTTTTTGTTTCTTTATAATATCCAGTGCGTTCTCAGCATCGTGGATCACTGCCACACACTTAAAGGCTTCCTGACTGTCCACATATTTTTTATGGATATCTGCCAGCATTGGATCATCCTCAATTACGATTACCTTCCACATGTCCTTTACCCCCTCTTAAAAACGGCAATGGCTTCTGTGCCTTCTTTGTCTTTGCTTTTTAATGTCAAGCAGCCATCATAACGCTTTAAAACATTTTTTCACCAGATCCAGACCAATGCCTGAAGACCCCTTTTTCGTCGAATAGCCTCTCTTAACCACTTTATTTATTTCATTTTCCGGTATGCCCGGTCCGTTATCAATGATCTGACAAACCAGTTCGTCTTGATCACCTTTGATATAGATTTGAATCTCTCCATCTTTTTGTCGAGCTTTGGAGATGGCTTCAATGGCATTTTCAATCAGATTGCCAAGGACTACGATGATATCATCATCCGAACACCAAACCATGGCTTCTAGGTCGCTGTCTTCCGTAAGATAAAGGAGAATTCCCTCTTCCTGGGCCCGGTTGTACTTGCCTAGAAGAAGGGCACTTATTGTAGGATTCTTTATTTTTGAGGACACCATCCTGTGAAGGTTTTCGTTTTCTGATTTTACATTACGTATAAACTCTTTAGCTTTTTCAAACTTTTCCAGTTGGAGGAGCCCAAGAAGTACATGGAGCTTGTTTCGAAACTCATGGGAGTTGGCCCGCAGGGCGTCTATAATAATCCTGACCCCTGTCACCTCTTCTGCTTTTTTAACAAAGGCAGTCCTGTCCAAAATGGTGGCCATGGCCCCAATAATTTCTCCATTTTCATAAATGGGAATTCGATTGGCCAAAATATGGGTTTCTCCTATAATCTTTTCACGTCCAATTTCTTCTTCTCCACTTTTTAAGACCCGTATAAGCCCAGTTGTTGGAAAGACATCAAGTATAGGCCGGCCTATAATTTCACTCTCCTGGCACTTCAATATTTCTATGGCTGACTGGTTAATCAGCGTTATTCGCTCATCTGAGTCTATGGCTAATATACCTTCTCTGGCCGATTCTAAAATAGCATCTTGATTGCGAAGAAGTCTCACAATCTCATTGGGTTCTAAGTTTAACAGGCTCTTTTTTATGTCCCGGGAAATAAAATAGGCTCCAAAACCCCCCAATGAGTATGCCCCAAAAGAAGTATATGGAAAAGTTTTTCTCCATCTGTCTTTGCTTGGCCATTACAGAGTTATACATGTGAGCTGTCATAACAAACCCCACTTGCTTACCGTTAGAGTAAATAGGGACAAAGGCACGCACTGAACGTCCCATAGTTCCCGTTGCAATAGATAAATAGCTTTCACCTTGCCCAACAACCCGGTCCTGGTCTCCACCGACAAACTTTTCTCCCAAACGTTCTATATTGGGATGACCATACCGTATGGAATTCATATCTGCCACAGTTATAATTTCCACATCATCAAGGACTCTTAAAAGGTCGTCCACATAGGCTTGTATACTCTTTGCCTCTTTGTTTTCTAGTCCCTTTTGAACTGTCTTATTTTGTGCAACTGTGTTGGCCACATTCATTAAGTTCCTCTTCATTGACTGTTCTGCCAAATTAAACTCATAGCGTCCAACCAAACTGCCACTGACTAAAACCGTTGTAATAAGTAAAATCGTGATCATTATCCAAAGTTTAGAATAGAGTCTCATAGAACCATCCTTAATGAGGCGCGCGTGTTTCAATATAGTTATACAAATATTATTGCATACAATTAACACTTGTCTGCCTTCACGTCTCTTTTTTTAATAATTCTTAACGCATTTTATCATATTTTTCCTAGGGGTGCATAGTAACAGAGGCTGTTCTTCAAACGAAGGCTCTTTCACAACAAAAAAGTGGGGATGTTTTTCAACATCCCCACTTTCATATATTCCACCAATTCATTCCATAAAATTGTAGAACTTGCTCTATTAATATTTAAGTCTTAATAAAGACCTTTTTACGTATTCATGCTTTTGTACCATTTCAACTTGGCACTATTTAAAACGATTACGGATTCAATGTAAAGCTCATAGAATCAGAACCAAGTCACTTCCGTAAAATTTAAGCTTTAATATTAAGCCGTTGTCTTCTTAGACTTAATCACGATTGGACGACCTTCTTTTCTCCACTCAGCCATTTCAGATACTGCAGTGAATAGGGCATCTGTAGAAGAGTTAAGTGCCGTTTCGCATGAATCCTGGATAACGCCTACAACAAAGCCTACACCAACAACTTGCATTGCCACTTCATTTGGAATACCAAATAGGGAACAAGCCAGTGGTATAAGTAGCAGTGAGCCACCTGCAACACCAGATGCACCACACGCTGATACAGCCGCTAGTACAGAAAGGATAACTGCAGTTGCAAGGTCTACCTGAATACCAAGTGTGTTAACAGCAGCCAGTGTTAGCACAGTGATTGTAATCGCCGCACCTGCCATGTTTACTGTAGCACCTAGAGGAATAGAAACTGAATAGTTGTCTTTATCAAGTCCAAGATCAGCACATAGGTTCATGTTTACAGGAATATTCGCTGCAGATGAACGTGTGAAGAATGCAGTGATACCACTTTCACGTAGACACTTAAATACCAGTGGGTATGGGTTTTGACGGATCATTGCAAATGAAATCAATGGATTTACGATAAGTGCAATGAATGCCATTGTACCTACAAGTACAACAAGCAGACGACCATAGCTTAGTAGTTCGCCAATACCATTTGTTGCGATTGTGTTGAATACAAGACCCATGATACCAAATGGTGCAAGGTTAATAACCCAACGAACCACTTGAGAAAGGGCATCTGAGAAATTAACGATCATTGTCTTAGTAGAATCAGGTGCATTCTTAAGAGCCATTCCAAGCAGAATTGCCCATGTTAGAATACCGATATAGTTCGCTTCACTCAGTGCTACCACTGGGTTAGCAACAATGTTCATTAGAAGGTTCTGAAGAACTTCTGTTACGCCACCTGGAGGTGTGATGCTGTTTACACCTTCAACAAGTGTTAGCTCTACAGGGAACGCAAAACTTACAAGTACTGCTGAGAAACCTGCCATAAATGTACCGAAAAGGTATAAGGCTACGATAGATTTCATATTTGTTTTCTGTCCCGACTTATGCTGTGAAATTGCAGACATAACTAGGAAGAATACCAGAATAGGTGCAACTGACTTAAGTGCACTTACGAATAGTATACCAAAAATACCAATTGGTTTAGCGTATTCTGGAACCATCATTGCCAGCATAATACCGACAAGAAGACCAATAATAATTCGCTTTACCAAGCTCATGCCATTCCACTTGCTTAATAAATTTCCCATAACTTAAAACTCCTCAAAATAGATTAATAGTGATAGATAATAACCCCGCTGAGTTTGCGTGAAAACGTTTACTTGGATTGTGCTTTTCCCTAAACACATTTTTACCAAATGTCAATCTTCTGCATTTTTCATCAGCACCGACAGCTTATCACAAAATTTCTCGTAAGAAAAGGGAAAATAATAAATTTTTCTTAACAGGTGCAATAATAT
>LQAG01000377.1_pt1 | contig 13823 bp, 20 predicted proteins | sample 1535801 | NCBI WGS metagenome assembly LQAG01 (sample SAMN04331584, study PRJNA305678) | bioreactor metagenome | isolation source: bioreactor_3 inoculated with Wadden Sea sediment 1st replicate of a... | place: Germany:Bremen | reverse complement strand
ATTGAGGCGGGGTGGGTTGAGGCAACATCGAATGAAACAAAATGATCTGGTATAACATAGAATAAAAACAGTCCAAAAATCAGAAAGGGGATCATTTTGAATTATCAAAGATGAATATCGTTATCTATAGGTGAAAATGTCCTCATGTTTCTCTTCATGTTGAAATGTGTTAAAGGATTGGGCCCTCAAACGTGAAGTGGTTCTCTAATGTTTCACAGAAATGGCGCAATCATCAAAAAACTCATCATGATCATCGGTATAATCAGGGTCCAGAGTTTTTTACCTTCTATTTTTTTTGTAAGTAATTTGTTCTGGGTGAGATAGGCAAGGTCTATGATTGAAAGAAATAGCATCATGCCGCCGCAAATGAGTGTTAGCGATCGCCCAAGGGGGTTATCCAGCAATATAAGACATCCCGCAATAATCATAAGAACAGTCAAAACTGTATCCGGATAAACAAACGCTCTTTCATGTTCAATGAATCCTGCAGGAAACCATGGTTCATTTTGCTTTTTGCGGTACCATTTTAAACCAGAACCGAATAAAGCCTATGGCCATAATTATTTGGGCAAGGGCAACGAATTTCGGGTTTATAAATTCAAGCATAGTGATCCTTTCGATGTCATTTCAACAATATGTCTGAATCAGGCAGTCTCCGTTATCATATTGTTGTGAAACCACTTATAGTCTTTCCGGAATAATATCCCTCCGGAAAACATCTTCAACTGTCTCTGCCCGGCGAATGATTTCAGCTGTGTTACCGTTTACCAGGATGGTTGCCGGTCTGGGAAGCGCATTAAAATTACTTGCAGAAACTTCCTGATAAGCCCCATATCCAACAAAGCGACAAGGTCGCCGGCTTTTACGTCAGGAACCTTTGCGATGGGGATGATGCGGTCACCGGCGCAACTGTGCCCGACAATGTCGGCAACATATTTGGGTTCGTCGTCTGTACGGTTTGCAAAAATAAAATGACTAAGCTGGTATTCAATAATACTGGTGGCCATAAAAAAACAGGTGGTATCGGTAAGTACCCAATTCCAGGGCATGGGATCGGTTTGTTGTTTAAATTTTTCACTCTTGTTAAATGAATTCCAGTATTTCCATAAAGGCATCGTCCCGGTTCAACCTGAAGTCTTACCCCTTTTGTGTCGACCCCCAATCTGTTCAACTCACGATGGAGTGTACCGGCAGCTGCCTGTGCATATTCCTCAAGTGTAGGAGCCATTTTCTGATTCGGAGATTTCCCGAACATGGGCAGCATTTTACCCATAAGCCAGTACCTGGCTCCGGGTCTAAAAGTCTCAAGCCTTGCATCAAGGGCCATGTAAGCCAGGTTTTAATGACATCCTGGCGAAGGCCGAGTTTGTTGTGCGGGTCTCTGTGTGTGGCAAATCCACCGCCAATATCGATCTCTTTCGGTTGCCATCCGTCCCAGCCTTTTTCAAATCAGCGATCAGGGCGGCATACTCTTTCATCAGCTCTTCCCAATACCACTGGCCGGCATCATGGCGGCCGCCGTGAAAATGGAGACCAACAAGCTCTAAGTTTTCCATTTGCAGGACCCTTTTCCCCAATTCTGACAGATACTGGGCCGGAATACCGGATTTGTATACCTGGATACCAATATCAATGGAAATCATTTCCTGTGCAAAATCAGTCGGTTTATGTAATGCAGGAAAATTAGGTTTTACCCGGAACCGAATCTTTGCCTTTTGTCCCAATTTGGCTGCCACCCGGTTAATTAATTCCGGTTCATCAATATCTTCAACAGTTATCCGCACGTTGTTTTTATGGATTTTTCGATGATATCCTCGTGCTTCCCGCCTCCGTTTACTGAAATGATTTCCGGGTCCACGTCTGTATCCAGTGCTGCCTGTAATTCTCCTAAGGAATATATGTCTGCTCCGGCGCCTTCCTGGCTGAGAATCTTACGGGTCGCCAAAACCCAGTTGGCTTTTATAGCGGGCAGTATGTCTACTTCAGCATCGGGCCATTGTGCCTGAAAAGCAGTTTTAAATTTTCTGACATTCTGCCGGAGTTGTTTTTCAGAAATAATAAACAGGGGGAGCCAAATTGTTTTGCCAGATCCACCGTGTTGCATTCCTCGATAAATAAATTGCCGTTTCTCGTACTTAAGCAATCATCTATTTTTTCAATTTTATTCATGGTATCCTCCTGTTAAAGCAATATGCCAATGATGGAAAAAGTGAATTTTGAGAGAAGGTTCTCGCTTTTATCTGGTAAAAAAAAATTTATTTATAACAATTGCCTGAAAGAGAGCATCGTAATTTCCATTTTTTCCTCGGAAGACAAGCAGCCTGTTTTTTTGTTGAAGAATTGATTAAAGCGCCGGTCGTAATGTTCGGAAACACATGAAAACGCAAACAGCATTAAATGATTATCAATCAGATATGCAGCGGTTTCAGTGGACACTTCCTTTCTAATTTCTTTTTTTCTCGCGCACAAGGATCAATTGACGGTAAAATTTAAATGACATTTGTTCGAATGCATTTGTCAGTTCAGCAGCCAATGGATCCATTGACGGTGAACTCAGGTCCATATAAATAATGAAATAGTCACGGAATTCGGTTGTAAAAGTCAGAATTTCTTCCAATAAATGCCTTAATCTTTCCCATATATCCATTTCCAGCGAGAGTATTTGATCCGCTTTGGTCGTAGTCAGTTCCAATGTCCTGCGGGCAACCGTAATATAAAGTCCTTTCTTGCTGCCAAAATATTTATAAAGAGCGCCGTTTGAAATTCCGGCAGCCTGACAGATTTCATTGATTCCTGCCTGAAAAAAACCTTTTTGCGCAATCACGTGTGTAGCAGCATCTAAAATTTCGGTTTGCCTGTCTTCCGGTTAATTTTGAAAAAGTGTTTCGTTCCCATTTTTAATCCAAAAAAGAGAGTGATCGTTCTCTCTAAATTATAGAGGCTGATTCCATATGTCAATAGAAACCTGAGATCTAAATTCCGGTCGAGTGATATAGGGGCCCCTGTGGCAGGATAGTTGTCACATGAACTGAAAAGCATTATTATGGGGCGCAGTAGGAAGAGAGTCATGCGCTACACACCCGAACGAAAGGAAGCGGTTTTAAGAAAAATGATGCCCCCGCATGCACGGCCCATCAGCCAGCTGGCCGTAGAAGAAGGCATCAGCGAAGCCACATTATATAAATGGCGCCAGGAGGCCGGAGCACGTTTAGAACCGGTCTGCAGAGTTGTTGGTATCTGTTCCCGCACCTATCAGCGGTGAACCTGGTTTGGAAGAAGATACATTCCTCTTAATTTGCCGTAAGCAGAAATAAACTCCATGAACAGGCCGGTGGTAGGGTCCTGGCCCGGATCTGACCGGTTCGGCTGAACCCCATGCCTGTGTTCCGGCCGACTTGTTTCTGATTCCGGATAATTTGATCCTCCTCCCGAACATCGCATCGTGCCTGAGCGGATTCTATTTATGGGCACCACTTTCGCCTGAATAGCGCAGACAGCAATCTTTGAGAATCCGGTTCCCGTTCAGAGGTGCAGGGAAAACCATTCATTCTGCCGGAAATGCCAGGTATTTCGAGTTTAATTAATTACAAATAATCATTGATATTTTCCTTGAAAAAAAGAAAAATAGATCTGTGATACAGGTTCCAAAAACAATTACTATTTAAAATGTGCAGGCTCATTCGAGATCACTACCATCTTTCAGATCACGACATTTGTGTCCCCCTGATCTTGGATGAAAAATTTTTAATAAATTTAATGGTTTTTTATATGCAAAAACATATCCGTACCATACTGATCAAAATCGCATTGTTGCAAAACGATTGAGGTTTTTTGCAATGGCCTCCATGTATTTAACTATCCGGATATAAAGAACATTGGATGGCTTTTAACAGAATACAAATAAATTTTCTAATCATATTCTATCGTAATTGAGATATTTTAAATTATTTTATGATTGGTGAAAAAGCCTTCAATTGATAGCATGATTTTGAAAAGAGGGGAATGGCATGACGTCCAAAAATATGAGAATGGCCATAGATGAGGAGCTTTTTAAGGTTGTTTTCAAAAATACTATGAGTCCGAAGAATTAAGACCTTATCAGGCCGAACTCATTAAGTTGCAACACCACCTGGAAGATACCCAAAAATGGTGATTCTTTTCGACGGTAGGGATGCCTCCGGAAAGAGGAACCATTCGAAAGATAACCCGATATATGAATACAAAAAAATATCGAGTTGTTGCAACTCGGAAAGCCGAGCGAAGAACAAAGGACAGAACTCCATATAAAGAGATATATTGAACATTTTCCACATGCAGGAGAAATCGTTCTCTTCGACAGGAGCTGGTACAACCGTGCTTTGGTCGAGCCGGTGATGGGATTCTGTACAGAGGAGCAGTATCAAACGTTTTTAAAGAAGGTCAATACTTATGAACAGAGTTTCATTGAAGATGATGGGAAGACTATTTTACTTAAGCTTTATTTTTCAGTCAGCAAAAAAGAACAAGCCAGAAGATTTGAGCGTAGAAAAGATGACCCGCTAAGGCAATGGAAACTCTCTGAGGTTGACCTCCAGGCACAGAATCTTTGGGACAAATTCACAGAGAAAAAATTCATGCTCCTGAAAAAAACCCATACCAAAAAATCCCCGTGGTATGTGATTCGGTCTGACAACAAGCACCTTGCCAGGCTTGAGACCATGAAATTGATTCTCAATACCGTTAGGTACAAAAAAGAAACAGAAAACTTGATTTTAATCTTGCACCAAATGTAGTAATTCCGGGTGATATTGAGCTAAATGAAATGAAGGCTCAGATCCAAAAATATGGCAGAACTATCGCCTGATACTTAACAAAGCGACATTTTAGCAAACCTCATCCAAGAGGCGCTCGGGATTTTATAACCCATCCGCGATCTATCGACAGAAAACGGACACGACAGCGTGTTCAGAGATATATACACCACCTTCCCGAAGGAGAAAAACATGTGCTCTCTGATTGCGGATAGTATCACCATACCAAAGCAGCCTCCCCCATGGGTTCCTGTACCGATGAGGAAAACTAACGTTTCCTGAAAAAAGTTCCTCTTTTGAAAGCGATGCTTGTCAAGAGTGGGTTGAAATTGAATTCAACGCCTACGATAATAAAATTGACAATTACAATTTGACACATTAGATTCTGCTATCCGACTGAGGTTGAGGAGCTGGATCTTGATGTGTCAATGCAAAAATGGGTAAATATAAAATCGTTAAATAGGCCATTTATGGATCAGATAAATAAATATGCGGCAATTGATGTTGGTTCCAATGCAGTACGGCTACTGCTGGCAGGATTGCCGGACGATGATTCAGACATGCCGCCTAAAAAATTGTCCCGGATGAGAATGCCCATCCGGTTAGGCGAGGATGCCTTTGTCGATAGACGGATTTCAGATGAAAAAATCATTCGTCTTGAAAAAACTTTCACAGGGTTTCAATACCTGATTGATGCCTTTCAACCCATATCCTTTATGGCGTGCGCGACTTCAGCCATGCGAACGGCAGAAACGGCCGTCAAATTTGTGAAAGAATTTTAGGAAAAACCGGGATTCGCATTGATATTATTGATGGAAAACAGGAAGCTCGTATTTTGTTTAAAAACAAGCATTCCATTATGCTTTCAGAACAGATTGCATCACTGTTTATCGATGTCGGAGGTGGAAGTACAGAAATAACCCTCTTCTTTCAAGGGCGTGTTATCGCATCCAGATCGTTTAATATCGGCACCATCCGCCTACTTGAGAATATGGGTAATATTTCCGTTTGGGAAACGATGCACCAGTGGCTAAAGGAAAAAACCGCCCCGTATCCGTCTGTTGAAGCGATCGGTACGGGAGGGAATATCAATAAACTTTTTCGCCTGGCTAATGGAAAGAAAAATATTCCATTGTCTTATAAAAAAATATTACAAATAAACACTATGCTGAAAAAATCGACTATTGAAGAACGAATAGAAGCGTTTGGCCTTCGACCTGACCGGGCGGATGTTATTGTACCGGGATCTTATATTTATTTACAGGCCATGAAATGGTCGGGTTGCAAAAAAATTCATGTGCCCATGTTCGGTCTTGCCGATGGCATGATAAAAGTTCTCCATGAACGTTGGAAAAAATCACAAGCGGCCAGGCAAAAGATTAGCTGAGATGAGCGAGTTCAAGAATGAAATCAAAGCTAACAGTTGAGCAATCCGGTGCGATCCCATACCGTTTCAGAAATGGGGCACTGGAAATACTGATTGTAACAACAAGAAGCAATAAAGCCTGGACCATACCCAAAGGACATATTGCCACGGGTGTTTCAGCGTCTGAATCGGCATTAAAGGAAGCCTGGGAAGAAGCTGGTATTCAGGGTAAGATTATCCGGCAAAGTATTGGGTCATATGTATATGAAAAGCGCCGGAAAAAATATAACGTTACGGTGTTCATGTTGGAAGAAGGAGTGCTATCGGACCGTTGGCCGGAAGATACTTTTCGAAAGAGGGAATGGTTCACCATAAAGGTGGCCCAAAAAATGGTAGGCAGAAAAGGCCTGAAGTCTCTTCTGGAACGTCTGGAAGATAATCTGGCATTGCATGAAAAGGAAACGTTCCCTTCAACTCTACCCAGCACTCTTAGTGAGCCATCAAAATATTAATCCGGCAACTATTAGGGCCAACACATTAACTCTGAGGCTGTTCAATACTGCCGGAGCCGCATAATATCAATCCGTTTCAACCCATAATTTTTCATTTCAACCCTTTTTTTATCCATCGCTGTTATCTTCAGTTGCCTTCACTCCTTGGCAAAGCCAGCTAAAATATTTTTCAAATTCGTGCATTTTTTGCTGACGTCTTTTTGCTATAAGCTTTTTCATGGAACTTTTGATCATCAGAAACCGCAAAATTACCGCCGAAGACCTGCCCGTCATCCAGGCAGTGGCCACTCAACACTGGAGCAGAGGCAGGACCCATATTTCCAGAGAGCTGTGCAAACATTGGAACTGGATTCAGCCCAGCGGCCGGCTTAAAGACATGGCCTGCCGGGAACTTCGGCTGACCCTGTATCGCAAAGGTCTTATTGACTATCCGCCGCCCCAGTACGCCCCCAAAAATGTCGGCAGAACCACCGCCATTATTCATGTGGACTGTTGCCATGCACAACATCTCTTGTCCATTGATTTGCGATTGCCACAAAGCCGGTTCTTGGTAGCCGAAGATGAAAGCAGCGAAAAATCCAATGGCAGGCAGCTGTATCCGTCAGACCAGCAGACCGTGAGGCTCCGAAGCCCTTTGATATATCGACCATTGCTATGATCCCACACCCTGGACAAAAGCGCTACCGCTTTGGACCGGGAACGGTCATAAGGCTGTCACTGAGTCCTTATTATTTGATTTTATTTTTGTTTTTTCGTGAATTCGCCATATATCAAATAGCAGGGTTTATCAAGATATTTTTGTCACAATTTCAATGAGTTATGTTTTTTTGGGGGCCAGTTCAATTGAATTCCGAAATTTGAGTCAACACATTGTCCGCATTTTTAGGGACCACCGCAAAAAATGCCGGGCCCAGTGAAACAAACGCCCGCGGGGTGAACTCATGCCGGCCTGAAGCCGGTCGTCTGATGATAATGCTTGACTTGTGTGCGTGTTTCTCATAAACAGTACATTTATGACACACAGGAGGAAGCATGAGCACTTTTTCTTCAGCACTGCCGCCGGATGATACCGTGGTGCGGTGTCCCCGGCTGGGGCATCAGGTGCCTTTCAAATACTGCCGGATAGAGAATACCGGCACTCCCTGCTTTAAGACGCTGGATTGCTGGTATGATCAGTTTGACGTGGTCTCCCATTTCCGGCAGACCCTGTCTGAAGAGGCGTTTGCCAAAACTTTCATGAATCAGGCCGGCCAAGGTACAGACATTGATGGATTTGATCCAGCAGGCCCAGGCCCACGTGTCAAAAAAACTTCCGGAACGGAAGACGGGCAGGGCGGATGTTCCTAAAAGAGATGGCTATTCATAGTGAGACCTTTCCGGACACGGACGCGTATCCGTTTTGTCTGGAGATTTTAAACCGCACGGAAACACTGGGGTTTGACCAGGGGATTACGCTGTTCTGCGGAGAGAACGGCACGGGGAAATCCACCGTGCTCAAGGCCTGGCCATCCGCTGCGGGATTCAATATCTGGGAGCCGGAATTCCAGCTCCGGTGCGAGACCAACCACTATGAAAATCTGTTGTACCGTCATCTATCCGTGACCTGGAATCAGGGGCCGGTACCCGGATCTTATTTCGGATCCCAGAATTTTTCTTATTTTGCCAGAAAACTGGAGGAATGGGCCTCAATGACCGGCCCATGCTGGAGTATTTCGGGGGGAAATCGTTGATCACCCAGTCCCACGGCCAGTCGCTGATGTCTTATTTTTCCAGCCGGTATCAGCGCAAAGGCCTGTATTTTCTGGATGAACCTGAGACGGCGCTGTCACCCAGATCTCAGGTGGCGTTACTTAACCTGATTATTCGTGAGAGCGGTAAAGGGCATGCTCAGTTGTCATTGCGACTCATTCGCCGATTCTGATGGCCTGCCGGATGCAGTGATCTACAACTTTGACGGGTCGGAAATCGTGCCGGTCCGGTATGAAGACACGGATTATTACCGTCTGTATAAAGCGTTTATGGCCGATCCTCACCCATTTATCAGGGCCTGAAGTTGATGACCGTTCCAACATACAACCCATCAAAAAGGAGATCTCCATGAAGATGCAGAAATTTTTGCTGACTGAACAGGAAATGCCCCGGAAGTGGTACAACATCATGGCAGACATGCCCACGCCCATGGAACCGCCCCTGCATCCGGGCACGGGTCAGCCCTGTGGACCCGAGGATCTGGCACCCATTTTTCCCATGAATCTCATCGAACAGGAAATGAGCACCCAGCAGTGGATCGACATTCCCGAAGAGATTCTGGACAAGTATGCCATCTGGCGGCCGTCTCCTTTGTTCCGGGCCAGAAACCTGGAAAAGGCCCTGGATACGCCGGCCCGGATCTATTTCAAGAATGAAGGCGTGAGCCCGGCCGGTTCCCACAAGCCCAATACGGCCCTGGCCCAGGCCTATTACAACAAGGTGGCCGGTACCAAGAAAATCACCACGGAGACCGGGGCCGGGCAGTGGGGCAGCAGCCTGGCCATGTGCTGTTCGTTTTTCGGCATCGAGTGCAAGGTGTTCATGGTGAAAATCTCCTACAACCAGAAACCCTACCGCCGGCTGATGATGGAAACCTGGGGCGCCAACTGCACGGCCAGCCCTTCCACGGAAACCAAAGCCGGCCGTTCCATTCTGGAAAAAGACCCGGATTCGCCGGGCTCTTTAGGCATGGCCATCTCTGAAGCCGTGGAGGAAGCGGTGGCTGACGAAAATACAAAATATGCCTTGGGATCCGTGCTCAATCATGTGATGATCCATCAAAGCATCATCGGGTTGGAGGCCTTGAAACAGATGGAAATGGCCGGGGATTATCCGGACGTGATCATCGGCAGCGCGGGCGGGGGCAGTAATTTCGCCGGCCTGGCATTCCCCTTTGCCAGAGACAAGATCAACGGCAAGCAGATCGATATCATTGCCGTGGAACCCACCTCCTGCCCCACCATGACCCGGGGACCCTTTGCCTATGATTTCGGGGACACGGTCCAGATGACCCCGCTGCTGCCTATGCATACCCTGGGCCACAATTTCGTGCCCGCCCCCATCCATGCCGGCGGACTGCGGTACCACGGCATGGCCCCGCTGGTGAGCCAGCTCATCCTGGATGGCATCATCCGGCCCGAAGCCATTCACCAGCTGGAAACCTTCAAGGCCGGCATCACCTTTGCCCGGTCCGAAGGGTATATCTCGGCCCGGAATGCAACCATGCCGTGGCCATGACCATTCGGGAGGCGTTGAAAGCCAAGGAAGAAGGCAAGGAAAAAGTGATTTTGTTCAACTGGTCCGGCCACGGACTGGTGGACATGGCTTCCTATGAATCCTATTTCAGAGGAAACCTGGCGGATCATGATCTTCCCCAGGAACAGATCGATGCGGCCCTCAAAGATCTGGAAACCCTTCCCAAGCCCAGGCAGGGTAAATAGAATCGATTGACACATCATTGAACACGTCAGGGGGCTGGTGACAGAACCGGCCCCCTGACATTTTTATGGAAAGAGATACGTCGTTACCTGACGTTGTCCATGGTTTTTTTGAATCCGGGCAGAGACCGGGCGATGACATCGTCGGGCACGGCATAGGACAGCCTGAAATGACCGGGACCGCCGAATCCTGTTCCCGGCACGGCCAGGATGTTCTGTTCCTTGAGCAGGTTGACGAATTCCACGTCGTTTTCGATGGGGCTTTTGGGAAACAGATAAAACGCGCCGTTGGGCACATCAAACTCATATCCCGCCTTTTTCAGACCCTGGCAGAACAGATCCCGGCGGCGCCGGTAAATATTTATGTCCACGGCGACCCCTGGAGCCGGCCCACCACCTGCTGGAACAGGGCAGGGGCGTTGACGTACATCATGGTGTTGGCCACGCCGGCCGCAGCCGCCACCAGCCTTGCATCCTCCGCTTTCGGGTGCACGGCCAGATAACCGATGCGTTCCCCGGCTAAAGACAGCTCCTTGGAGTAGGAGGTCAGTACAATGGTGTGGTCATACGCGTCAAAGACCGAAGGCACCTCCACATCATAGGCGATTTTCCGGTAGGGCTCGTCCGATATCAGATAGATGCGTTTGTCGAATTTTTTGCTGGCGGCTTCCAGGACCCGGCCCAGGCCGTCCAGCTCTTCGGCTGAGTAAACCGCGCCGGTGGGGTTGTTGGGGAATTGATCAAAACGACCCGGGTCTTTTCCGTGATGGCGGTCTGGATGGCTTCCAGGTCCAGATGGAAATCCGGGCCGGGGTTGGGGCGGGTAACCAGGGCGGCCCCGGCCACGAACGCGTACTGGTTGTACCCCACAAAATAGGGAGCCGGCGTAAGAATTTCTTCTCCCGGGTTGATCAAAGCCTTGAGACAGTCGTTTAATGCACCTGCCGCACCCACCGTCATAACGATCAGCTCCGGTGTCAGTTGGGTTCCGAATTCCTGATTCAGATAATCCGCCACCGCCTGCCGGACCTGAGGATATCCCGGGTTGGGCATGTACCCGTGGGTGACGTTTGTATCGTCGATCAGCTCCAGCAGGGTCTCTTTCACGGCTGGGGGCGGAGACACATCCGGGTTGCCCAAAGAAAAATCAAATACATTCTCAGCCCCGAATTTTTCCCGCAACCTTATACCTTCTTCAAACATTTTCCGGATAAAGGAAGCGGATTCCACCATTTTGACCATTTTGTCTGCAATCGGCATGGTATTGTCCTTTCAAAAAGTTGTGTTCTTTTTGCAGTTACAAGGGTGGGAACAGCATACATGAAAATTTCGGTTATGCAAACACCCCGGCAAAAAACGGGTGGGTACTCTGGTTGATTTTTCAGCCATGGCAGTGACGCAGGCCGGCCGGATATCCTGTTTCCACCGGGGATAGCCGCCCTGCCACACGTACCGGATCAGTCTGTGGCAAGCATTCTGAGTGAACTCATACGCCCCGAACCGGAAAGAATCAGGGGAATTCACGGTCATCTGAACGGTCTGAAGGACTGAAAACGGGGCGATGAGCGCCTGCATTTTCTGTCGGGTCCGGTTTCCTTCGGGGTTTTGCCTGAATCCGGAAGGATCGGCTGGAAAAGGGAACTGTTGGTACACCCGGCCGATGAAACCGGTGAACCGGATGCCGTGGATGGCGTCCATCAGGTCCCCGATGTCCCGGGGATTCCGGATGACCGACACCTCACAGTCCAGTGCGGCCGGGGATGCCTGTTCCGAAAGTGTTGCGATCCAGGTGCAGAAGTCATCACAGAAAAAAAAAGTTCGTTCCAGCAGCAGCATGTCCGATTCGATGTTGAAAAAACCGAACGCCACCGGGCCGTGGGACCGGGACTCAAACGACAGCGGCATATCTGATCTCCTTTCAAAATCAGCCATAGCATATTTCAACGGCGTGTGCTATGGAAAAAAACCGCTGGGTAAAATGAAACCTGTTTCGCCTTCAGGAAGAAAAATGGATCTGACTGTATTCAAGCACATGGACAGGGATCAATTTATGGCCTACATCCGGTTTCTTTTGTGGAACTACCGGGTGATTGATGACCGGACCCGGGTCCGGTGCAACTTCGCACCGCCCGATCCCCATCCCGATGACCTGTTCTGCAAATGGCTGTTTTTCCAGGATATAGAACAGGAATAACCGGCCCGGATATCTGATTTTCAGGTATTTAGATCTTCAATCCTTCGACGTTCCCGTTTTTTCGTCTTGAGAGTGTTCGCGTTCAGGCAGTTAAAAAAGTTTTCCGGTGGGACAGGACTGCACCCCTTGGGCCGGCCCCAGGCTCCGGGTAAGAAAGGGCCGTTTGCCGTCAAATTGCGCCACATTTTTGTCAAGCTGAGAAATCCGGCTGTCTGTGTCGGATTTTCCTTTATCCCGGGCCGGAGGTATTTACCTGGTTTCTTCCCGCAGTTCCTGTCCGGTTGGATACGGAGAACTGTTTTTGCAGGGACGTTTTAATTCCGGATATTTTTAGAACAAAAGAAGGGATGGAGTTGAGACAGGGTATTATTTGAAAAAATTGAAAATTTTTGTTGACAGGAAAAGATTGTATACAGTACACAATGAAGCACAGCAAAGAAAAACAAAAAATAATGGTCCGGAAAAATACGGGAAATCCGGGTCATGACAGCACGTCTCACGTATCATAGTTTCGAAGGATTAACATGACTGTAAATTCACATGAACAGCAGCTGGAAAGGCTTCGGGGACTTCAGCACCATGCAGCCGCAGGCGGCGGCGACAAAGCGGTGGCCCGTCATCATGAGGCTGGCAAACTAACTGCCAGGGAACGGCTGGACCGGCTGTTTGACAGGAACACCTTTATCGAGCTCAATGATTTGGCTGAAAGCCAGTGCACCGATTTCGGCATGGATCGACGAAAAGTGCCCGGTGACGGCGTGGTGGTAGGGCACGGCCTGATTGACGGACGTCGGGTGTTTGCCTATGCCCAGGATGTCACGGTCCTGGGGGGTCTGTGGGCACCATCCACGGACAGAAAATCTGCCGGATCCTGGATGAAGCCTCAAGGTCAAGGTCCCGGTGGTGGGGCTGTTCGACTCGGGGGGCGGCCGGCTCCACGAAGGATTTTTCGCCTCCAAAGGGGTGGCAGGCATGTTTTACAGGAACACGGCCGCGTCCGGCGTGATTCCCCAGATTTCCTGCATCATGGGACCCTGCGCCGGGGTATCTGTGTATTCCCCGGCCCTGACCGATTTTGTTGTAATGATCGAAAAGCAGAGTCAGATGGTGATCACCGGCCCCAAGGTGATCCATGATGTCACCGGCGAAAGCGTAACCCTGGAGGAACTGGGCGGGGCGGACGTGCACAGCAAATCACAGGTCAGGCCATTTGTCACCAAAACCGAAGATGAAAGTCTGTTGCTGATCCGTCGTCTGCTCAGTTATCTGCCTGCCAATCATGAAGAAGCTCCTCCGGAAATCGCCTTGGACGACGATATCAACCGATTGACCCCGTCTTTGACCGATATCGTGCCTCAGGATTTTAAAAGAGCCTATGACATGCGCCGGGTGATCGAGGAAATCGTGGACCATCAGACATTGCTGGAAGTGCTGCCGGAGTTCGCCCCCAACATCATTACCGGGCTGGCCCGGATGAACGGCAGCACCATCGGC
>LQAG01000376.1_pt1 | contig 13856 bp, 23 predicted proteins | sample 1535801 | NCBI WGS metagenome assembly LQAG01 (sample SAMN04331584, study PRJNA305678) | bioreactor metagenome | isolation source: bioreactor_3 inoculated with Wadden Sea sediment 1st replicate of a... | place: Germany:Bremen | reverse complement strand
AGAATATACCGCTGGATCCGGGTCGCGGTATCCAGGGTGGTGCCGGCAAAGGACGCCACAAAAACCCCCATGATCACCACGGCGATGCTGGCCGGAATACCGAATGCCGTCAGCATGTTGGCGGACCCGTCCACAAACGCGGCCACCTTGGAACCAAGACCGGCTGCCGCAGCCCAGGAGGAATAATGGGTGGTCCAGGCAGCCACCCCCACCAGGGTCTCACCGGATTTGGTTACATACCCCATGCCGATCCCTGCAGCCACGGCAATGATCACCAGGGTGGCCAGGGCCCCTTCCATGAGCATGGACCCGTATCCTACAAACAGGGAATCGGTTTCATACCGCACCTGTTTGGCGGATGTGCCGGAAGATACCAGCGAGTGAAACCCGGAAATAGCGCCACAGGCGATGGTGATGAACAGGAACGGCCACATGGGCGGGGCTTGGGCCGGGCTCATCTGAACCGCCGGTGCCACAATGGACAGATTCGCAAAAAAAGCGGAAAAAAACACGCCGATCATCAGCAGCACCATCACAATCATGAGCTGATGGGAGTTGATGAAATCCCGGGGCTGCAGCAGGGTGGTCACCGGCAGGGTGGAAGCGATAAACGCATAGATCAGCAAAATGATCGTCCAAACCCCGGTGGCGGGATGCCGGCAATTGTCGGCATTTCAATGGGCAGGACCGCACCGATGAACACCGTGACATACATGAGCACCACCGCAATGATGGACCAGGTGACAATGCTTTTGCCCTGTTTGTAAATGGCATACCCTAGGTAAAGGGCAATGGCCACTTCGCACCAGACCGGAAAAACAGACGTGGGATACATGGCAAACACCACCGCGATAACCAGGCCGAACACGGCAATCACGATCCACAACTCCAGAAAAACAATCAGAAAAAGAAAACCGGGTCCGGCTGTTCACATATTTCGATGTGTAGTCGGCAATGGATTTTCCCTGATTTCTCATGGAGATGATCAAAGCCCCGAAATCATGCACCGCGCCCATGAAGATACTGCCCACAAACACCCAGATCAGAGCCGGCACCATCCCCAGATAATTGCGATTGCCGGCCCCACAATGGGTCCGGTCCCGGCAATGGACGTGAAATGATGGCCAAAAATCACCTCCTTTTTGGTGGGTACATAGTCCACCCCGTCTTCCATGGCCACGGAGGGCACCTCTGCACCCTCGGCCAGCTGAAATATCTTTTTTCCGATGAACCGGCCGTAGACCTGATACATCAGAATATACCCGATAAACGAAACCACCATGATCAATAACGCATCCATTATTATTCTCCTTGTGGCTGTGAGATGAAGCCGTTAATATAAATCACGGCAAAAGCGGTCGAAGCCGGCCGCTTTTGTCTGGCAAAACCCTAAGTCCTTTTTTCATTCACCGTAAATATTTCCATAACATTCCGGTTCGAATTTGTGGCATAATCATAAAAAAATGCTGCAAAATAAATGCCATTGTCTGAACCCGAGAAACCATCCTGATTTTCTTTCATATACTCGGATGCCCACCCCAAAAAAAACCTGAAAATTTGCGCCGTTTTATTGCAAAAATGCGACTCATTGCCCCGATCGTTGACGTCGACTGTCAAATGAATTATAGGATGCCAGGACGCACTTTTTCAAAAAACTACTATATCAGGACACAAATTACCACCATGATATTACAAGGGATTGCCGGTCTGGGCGTTTTTGTGGGAGTGGCATGGATCATCAGTGAAAACCGAACTCAGGTAAAAATCAAGACCATTGTCATCGGTCTGGGCATGCAGTGGGCCATGGCCCTTTTGTTTCTCAAGGCCCCGCTGCTCAATCAGGGCTTTGCGATGCTCAATCAGGTGGTCCTGGCCCTTGAATCATCCACCCGGGCCGGGACATCCATGGTTTTCGGGTATCTTGGAGGCGGATCACTGCCTTTGAAAAAACATCCGCCGGGGCCTCGTTTATTCTGGCGTTCCAGGCCCTGCCCCTGGTCCTGCTCATGAGCGCATTGTCATCCCTGTTGTTTTACTGGCGAGTCCTGCCCTGGGTGGTCAAAACATTTTCCCGGATCCTGGAGCGGCTGTTCGGCCTGGGCGGGGCCGAGGGCCTGGGCGTGTCTGCCAACATTTTTGTGGGCATGGTGGAATCTCCACTGTTTATCCGGCCCTATGTCAACTCCCTGACCCGCAGCGAGCTGTTCACTCTGATGACCGCAGGAATGGCTACAATCGCCGGCACCATGATGGTGCTGTATGCCAATATCCTGGGTGATGTCATCCCCAATGTGCTGGGCCACATCCTGGCAGCCTCCATCATCAGTGCCCCGGCCGCCATCACCGTGGCCAAAATCATGATCCCGGAAACCTGCCCGGTCACCTCTGGAGATCTGACGGAACCCGACCCGGCCACCGGTTCCATGGATGCCGTGACCCGGGGTACCCTTCTGGGGGTGGAACTGCTCATCAACATCATTGCCATGCTCATTGTACTGGTGGCCCTGGTGCACCTGGCCGATATCCTGCTCAAGATTCTGCCGGCCGTGAACGGCACCCCCCCTGACCCTCCAGCGGATCCTGGGGTGGATCATGTCCCCCGTGGTATGGCTCATGGGGGTCCCCTGGGCTGAAGCCGGTATCGCCGGCGGGCTGATGGGAACCAAAACCATTGTCAATGAATTTGTGGCTTACCTGAACCTGGCCGGGCTCCCGCCAGACAGCCTGGGGCCGGAAAACAGGCTGATCATGCTTTACGCCTTGTGCGGATTTGCCAACCCCGGCAGCCTGGGCATCATGATCGGCGGTTGGGCACAATGGCCCCGGACCGCCGGGGAGAGATCGTGTCGTTAGGCCTGAGATCCATTGTCGCCGGCACCATCGCCACTTGCATGACCGGTGCCATTGTGGGGTTGATCGGCTGACAGACGCTTCTGAATGGCTGAATAGACCGACCGGGTGACCGGGGTGGAAATGCCCAGTTCAGCCCCCTGCCTGAGAATCGTGCCGCCATATAGATCCCCTTCATTCAGCCGTTTTTTGGATGTCACATCCCGGTGATAGGATGTTTTTGTATCATAGGGAAACCGGGCCGCCATGGTCAGCTGTTTTGTGACGATCTGTTCCGGCAGACCAATTCCTCTGGCTGAGGCAATGGCCTGGATTTCTTCCATGATTTCACGGGCGGTCTGTGTTGCCTTTGGGTCCGCAGCCACCTCACCGATGGTTTTGTTGAAAAACACCGTCACCAGGCAAAGGCCGCAATAAACAGGTATTTGCTCCAGATATCCGGATAAGGATCGGTGCGCCATTGATAATTGATCTGCATGGCATCGAAAAATCGGTGACTTGTTTCGGATCAAACCGGGCATATTTCGGATCAGCCCCGAATAAAATCCTGCCGTCTCCTCCGCTCTGGTAAATCACGCCGGGCGCCTGGATATGGGTGCCGACATACACACAGGCAGGCAGGACGATGCCGGCGGCCATATTTTTTCTGATCCTTTCATAAATATCAGCCCCGTTCAGCAGCGGCAGTATAACGGTATTTTCATGTACTTTTGGAAGGATCGCCTGGATGGCTCCATCCAGGTCATAGCTTTTGACGCAGACCAAAATCAGGTCCGGATCAGGCAGGTCCTCCACCTTGTCCGTGGCTGCCGCCGGGACCCCGGTAATGGTTTTCTGGTCAGAAATCAGCATGATCCCCTTTTGCCTGATTGCCTGAAGATGATCTCCCCTGGCCACAAAAAACAGTCACAGGCCAATGACGGGTCATGATTGCATGTGTGGGCGATATTTGCGCCGAAAATCCGCCGATACCGCCGGTGCCATAGATGCAGATACTTTGGATCTTATTTGTTTTATTCATGGCCGGTTTCCCTGTTCAGCAACGCCGTAATTCCCCATTTTTTTTCCACCTGTAAAAAGTTGATTGCTGGCTGTTTTGCCGGGATAAAGGACATGGCCCTCTCAGCCAGCGATGTGATGGACAAGGCCGGGTTCACCCCGAGGTTGGCCGGAATCATGGACCCGTCCGCCACCAGCATGTTTTATACCCTTTGACCCGGTTTCTGTCGTCTATCACCCTTTTTCGGATCTTTGTGCGCGCTGCATCCCCCCATGATATGGGCTGTTATCGGCGCGTTCATGTATACTTCGGAAAAAATGCTGACCGGAATGCCGTCCACCCGCCGGGCCAGCCGCCGCACAAAATCATGGGCAATGGGGATGTAAACCGGATTTTTTTCTCACTGGCCTGGCTGGATGACAGGGTTTTGACAAACGGCCAGATCTTCCGGTGTTTGCGGGATACATTCAGGTAATTGTCATGGGTCTGCATCACCAGGACAATCAGGTTCTGCGGCAAATCCAAACGGTTCAGCACCGCAAAACGATACCGGATGCTGAATTACATTGGCGGCATACCGGCATATCCGGGGAACCCGCCCTCCACCGTCGGTCATCAAGACTGCCAAAAGCCCCAGAAAATCATTGCCCTGGGCATACCGCACCGGTTCCATATGGGTATGGTCGTCCGGATGCACGCTGGAGGTGATGGCCACCCCTTTGGAAAAATCCACATCACTCGCGTTGGCCCTGACCGACAAAATGGCTTCACTGTTGGTTCTGACTCGCTGTCCCAGATGGTTCGACAGGTGGGGCAGACGGCCTTTCTCCTTCATGGTCAGCAGCAGGGACAGGGTTCCCAGGACCCCGGCGGAAAGCACCACGCCTTTGGTGCGATACACCGTTTCAGTCCTGAAAATTCCCGTGGTCTTCACAGCCGTGACCCGGTATCCGGCCGATCCGTCTTCCGACAACGGAAGGATATCCATCACCCGGCGTTCAGGGATGACCTGAGCGCCGAATTTTTCCGCAAAAAACAGATAGTTTTTGTCCAGCGTATTTTTGGCATCTCTCCGGCATCCAGTCATGCACGCTCCGCACAGTTCACACCCCACCCGGTCCGGCCCTTCCCCAGAAATAGGGTCTTTGGCTTTTTCCCCTGTTCTCCGAAATACACCGCCACCGGAGTCTTACGAAAAGTGTGTTCCCGGCCATATTCAGAGGCGGCCTGGCACATCAGGTAGTCCGCCTCTCCGATGTACCGATTTTCCGTTGCTCCCAGCATTTTCTGCGCCAGCTCATAATAAGGCATGAGTTCGGATTTCCCCCCCAACCGCCTGACAATTTCATGCTCAAAAAAGGAATCCGGCGGCACATACAGGGTATTCGGCATAGGTTCAGGCTGCCCCCACCCACGCCGGCACCGCTCAATATAAAAATATCATCGAGCAGGTTCATCCGCTGAATGCCATATAAAAAGAGCCTGGGCATCCACAGATACTTGCGAAGATTCCAGTTGGTTTTCGCAAAATCCTCATTGGCCCACCGTTTTCCCGATTCAATGACGCCCACCTTGTATCCTTTCTGGGAAAGCCGCATGGCAGACACACTGCCCCCGAAACCGGAACCAATGACCAAATAATCGAAATCTAATTCCTGACCGGTCATCTGAAACTCCTGCAGAATTTTATTTTCATCAGGACACCATGCCCCAGGAAAAAAGGGTCTCTTCGGCCAGAATTCCTGACACCCGGGCTGCCTTCACCAGGTCCGGGTTAAGGATATCCAGCAGGGCGAAACTTAATCCTGCTGAGGCCAGCATGGCTATATAGCTTTGCTCGATCACCAGGCGTGCGGCCCGGTCCGTGGCATTGGTGCCCAGGTTGGAAATGCCGCCGATGGTTTTGACCGGAAACCCCAGGAGGTCGGGCAGGGTGCGGATTACCTCCAGCACGTGCCTGGCCTGGACAATCCCATCCGCCCAGGCCAGGGGCGGGATCACCGGATCGATGATCACCCGTTCCTTTGCCACACCGGCTGCTTCCGCTGCTTCCATCAAATCCATTGCCACCTCGAACCGCTGGGCTGCATCAGCCGGCACCCGGGAATCCGGGTATAGCAGAAATCCCACGATATCGGCGTCATATTCCCGGGCCAGAGGCAGGATCTGTTCCAGTTTCCGGGGTTCCAGGGAAAATCCGTTGAGAATGACCGGGTTTTCCACTGCCTTCACCCCGGCGGCCATGGCATCGGGATTGGCGGTATCGATGAGCAGGGGCAGATCGGTGACCGCCTGGACCGCCTCCATGAAAAACCGCATGCCCGGCGCTGCCTGCTTTCCCAAAGGTCCGGTGTTCACGTCAATGGCCCAGGCTCCCCGGGCTTCACAGGACTTGACCAGGGCCTGCACCGGTTTCGGGTCCAATCGCTGCAAGGCGCGACGGATATCCGACCGGGTGATGCGCAGGTTATCAGCGATCAGTTTCATCGCCCGCTCCAGTGTTGGGATAAGGACCCTTAACCGGCCACAGAAAAACTCGGGCAGCGGCTTGTGTCCGATTTCCACAGGCCCGCCTTTGGTGTACAGAACCCAGGCATAACCAGTATCATACTGACTGGTGGTGGCGGACCAGCGAAATTTCTTAATATTTGTAAACGAATGATCCATGGGCAGGGCCGGTGAGTGGCAATACTTGCCTGTCAGGCTTTCCAGTTTCCGGATCTCCGGGACCCGCCGTTCATCCTGTCCCTGGACCCGGTCCCGGTTCATCCGTGCGATTTGGTTGAATGCGGTGTTCCAGTCCATGAAACCGTCAAATGCATTGGCATATCTCAGCCAGATCAGGCCGGTACGTTCATCAACGACCGCCTCATTCTTCATATGAAACCGGCTCATAACGCTGTCCCTTTCATTACCGGAAACGGGCCTGAATATCAGGTTTTCCCCACATACATGCCTTCGTAATCCAGTGTGCACAAGGGTGTCCCTTTCGTATGGGCTCCGGCATCCACGACTTTTCCGATAAACAGGGTGTGGTTGCCGGGCTGATGCTGTTCCTGTATTTCCAGCTCAAACCAGGCTAGGCAATCTGTCAGAATGGGTACCCCGGTTTTTCCTGATGCCCAGCCCATTCCGGCAAACTTTTCCTTAGGGTCCGTCCCTTTGAACCGTTTGAGCAGATTTTTCTGAGATCGATCAATGATATGCAACCCAACGCCCGGCTCTTGACGATCATATCATGGGAATACCGGTTGGGATGTAATGCCGCCATAATCAAGGGCGGATCATGGGACACCTGGGTCACCCAGGAAGCGATCATACCATTGACCGCATCATCTGTCTTCGTGGTCAATACATAAATTCCGTAGGTCATCTGCCCGAAGGCCGACTGCCATTTCTCTTTCATGTCCCAACTCCTTTATCCGTTGATACAGTCACTTCCCTGCCCAGCTTGAACACGGCTGAAAACCGCATCACCGGTTTTCCTTTTTCATCGGTCACCTCAGCGTCTCCCTGCATCTGACGGTTTTCAAGCACGGACACCTCTGCCCGGGCCGTCAGGACCCCTTTTATCACCGGCCCCAGAAACTCCGCATTCAAGGAGATGGTGCCGAACCGGCTGTCCGGGGCAAGCAGGCTTTGATGGCCATGGCCACCGCCGTATCCGCAAGAGTCACAATGGCGCCGCCATGGGCCACTCCCTGTCCCTGGGCGAGCTGATAAACAAACGGCATGGTCAGACAGGACCGCCCATGATCCGCTTCAATAATTTCGATCCCCACCAGTTTTTCAAACGGGGCGCAGCTGATCCATTGGTCCAAAACAACATCGTGCGGCCCTGTTTCCGGATTAATTTCATTTTTCATTTTTATAATGACCTATTCCTAAGAATCTAACATTTCAATGTTAAATTTTCTTATCTGGATATCCGACGTTTTCAATCCAGATCCATTACATGGTCCAACCCCCGGCAGAGGCCGGTGAAAGTGTCCACCTTTCGGATGGCCAAAAGTGCTCCATCCACATAGGGATGGGCGCTGATGCCGGCGTCGTGGCGGATGGTCAGGGTCTGGTCCGGCAGGCCGAAAATGACTTCCGAAGATAGGGTGAATCCGGGCAGCCGGATGGAATGCACCAGGGAGCCGGCCATATCCGCACCCCTGGCTTCGACGGGACCCTGGGTGTCTGCCAAGGGAACCGTCAGCTGGGGCCGCCGGACCTGTGACAGCCGAAAGGCCAGTTCCCTGGCCGTGCCGCTGGGGGAATCTTTTTTCGCGTCACTCGCATAATCAATGATCTCCACTGCGGGATATAGCGGGCCGCGATTTCCGAAAATTTCTGAAGCAGCACCACGGTCAGGGCGAAATTGCCGGCGGCCAAAACCCCAGGTTGTTTTTCAGGGCTTTTTCATGAATGGTGTCATACTGGGCATCGGTCAGGCCCGACGTTCCCACCACTACATGCAGTCCCGCATCCAGGGCGGTCATGATATGTGCCATGGCCACGCCCGGTTTGGTGAATTCCACCAGCACATTGGCATCGGCCAGAGATTGCTTTGTAACGGAATCGGTAATGATAACATCATTCTTTTCAAGATCCAGTACCCGGGACAGTTTCTCCCCTTTATGGGTTCTGGATACCGCCCCCACCACCTGCATATCGATCTGCTCATGAACCGCTTTTGTCAGCGGGGAACCGGCCCAGCCGGTGGCACCGGCGATACACACTTTTTTTATCATGGAAGGTCTCCTTTTATTCCGTCTTTGCCTTGATTATTATGGTATTTTGGATTCGATGTCCAATGATAAAATATGAATTTTTCCCTTTATTTTTAAAATATGAATCTGGTATAGTTTACATTTTTATTTTTTCATCTGTTTTATTTTTTGATTGTTTTTTACAAGGAGTCATGGCCGTGGAAGAAAATATCATTCGTTTTGCCAGCCGCATGGATCAGCTGCCGCCTTATTTGTTCGGCATGATCAACAAAATGAAAATGGAAAAACGGCGTAACGGGGATGATGTCATCGATCTCGGAATGGGCAATCCAATGGACCCCACCCCGGATGCGGTGATCGAAAAACTGGTGGAAGTGGCCAAGGACCCCAAGTCCCACCGGTATCCGGAAAGCTCGGGCATGCCGCATCTGAAAATGCAGATTGCCAAATATTACAAACGCCATTATGACATCGACCTGGATGCGGAAAAGGAAACCTATTTCACCATCGGATCCAAGGAAGGGATCTCCCATCTGTGTCTGGCCATCATGGGCCCTGGGGATTCCGTGCTGGTGCCGGCGCCTGCCTTTCCCATCCACATTTATGCCGCAGTCATTGCCGGGGCCAATGTCATGCGGATTCCCATTGCCCCGGAGCAGGGATTTTTAAATCGGATCATCAATATTTGCGAATCCTGTTATCCAACCCCGAAGGTTCTGATGATCAACTATCCCCACAACCCCACCGGCGTGGTTACGGACATCGCTTTTTTCGAGGAGATCGTGGCCCTGGCCAAGCGGTTCCGATTCATGGTGATCAATGACTTTGCCTATTCCATGATCACGTTTGACGGGTACAAGGCCCCCAGCTTTTTGGAAGCCCCGGGTGCCAAGGAAGTGGGGGTGGAATTCGGCTCATTTTCCAAATCCTATAACATGGCAGGCTGGCGGATCGGCTACTGCGTAGGCAATGAACAAATCGTCAAGGCTCTGGGCCAGATCAAGGGATATTTTGATTACGGCATCTTTTCAGCCATACAGGTGGCGGGCATCATTGCCTTGAGAGACTGCGACGATACCATACCGCAACTGGCCAAAACCTATGAGACCAGAAGAAATGTGTTATGTTCAGGCCTGTCCCGCATGGGATGGGACATAACCCCGCCCAAGGCGGGCATGTTCGTATGGGCTAAAATCCCGGCACCGTTCGACCAGATGGGGGCCATGCAGTTTGCCATCGAAATGATGAACCGGGCCAACGTGGCTGTGGCGCCCGGTACCGGGTTCAGTGAAGAGGGTGAGGGCTACCTTCGCCTAGCCCTGGTGGAAAATGAGGAGCGGCTGCGCCAGGCGATGCGGCAGATGAAAAAAAGCCATGGATGCCCTGGAGCTTCAATAATCCAGAGACGTCACCTCCAGGGCGTGCTTTTGAATGAAATTGCGGCGGGGTTCCACCTCTTCTCCCATGAGCAGGGTGAAAATCTCGTCCGCTTTTTCCGCATCCTCAATGTTCACCTGAAGCATCATGCGCTTTTCCGGGTTCATGGTGGTTTCCCACAGCTGCTCCGCGTTCATTTCCCCGAGACCTTTGTACCGCTGAATAGTGATCCCTTTTTTGGCCTCTGCTATCAAAAAGCTGTATAACTCATCAATGGTGGAAAACTCGTTTCTGATTTTAGCATCTTCTTGTTTGGACATGACGGCAAACGGCGGCCGGTTGAACTCGGCAATTTTATCATAGCTTTTAAGCATCTGCTTGTAGTCGGAGGTGGCCAGAATTTCCCTGCCCACTCGCAGCAGAAACTGTTTGCCTTCCTTGTCATAAATATCCATTTCATATATTTTGCGCTCTGGGTCATATTCAATGTTTCTGGGCTGATAGCCAGCTTTTGTCAGATCCCGGGACAATGCCTCGAAATTGCTTCGCTTTTCCAGGAAAAACTTGTCCCTGACCCCGTGATGAATAACTTTGAGCAGCATTTTGGTATCAAAATCCCGCTTTCGAAGCAATGACACCGCATTGAAATACCAAGTCATGTTCTGCATGAACTGCTGGAACTGTTCTTCCAAGATCGGGTCCGCCTGGTTGTCGATGTACAGATCTTTTTGGGAAGCGATGCGCTGGATCAGATGCTGGGAATATTCTTCCTCGTTTTTCAGATACAGGCCGCTTTTTCTGGAACCCACCCGGAACAACGGAGGCTGGGCGATGTACAGGTATCCTTTTGCGATCATCTCAGGCATCTGGCGGTAGAAAAAGGTGAGCAAAAGGGTCCGGATGTGGGAACCGTCCACATCCGCATCGGTCATAATCACCACCTTGTGATACCGGATTTTGTTCACATCATACTCTTCTTTTCCGGCGCCTGTGCCCAGCACCGTGATGATATTCTTGATCTCGTCACTGCGCAGAATCTTGTCGAACCGGGCTTTTTCCACATTCAAAATTTTGCCTTTCAAGGGAAGGATGGCCTGGAACCGTCTGTCTCTTCCCTGCTTGGCCGACCCGCCAGCGGAATCTCCCTCCACCAGGAACAGCTCTCTTTCCGCAGGATCGGCAAACTGACATTCTGCCAGTTTGCCCGGAAGGGTGGAATCCATCAGGGTCCCTTTTTTTCGCGCCAGCTCTCTTGCCCGTTTGGCCGCATCCCGGGCCCTTGCCGCATCCACCGCCTTGGAGATGATCTGTTTCGCAACGGTGGGATTTTCTTCCAAAAACCAGGCCAGTTTCTCGTTGAGCAATGATTCCACAATTCCCTTGACATCATTGTTGCCCAGCTTGGTCTTGGTCTGTCCCTCGAACTGGGGCTCCATGATCTTCACTGAAATGATCACGGCAAGCCCTTCTCTCATATCATCGCCTGACAGCTTGATGTTCTGCATGTTCTTGGGAAGATTGCCGGATCCGGCGATATACGCGTTCATGGTCCGGGTCAGGGCCGCCTTAAACCCGGACACATGAAATCCGCCCTCAATGGTGTGGATATTGTTGGCATAGGAATATAGTTTTTCCTTAAACGTGTCATTATACTGGATGGCCACTTCCACCTGCACGTCTTTTTTGTCCCCTTCAATATGAATAGGATCGTGCAGCGGGGTGCAAGAGCGATTCAGATATTCCACAAATGACACGATCCCGCCTTCATAGAAAAATCATCCTTCTGGGCGGACCGTTCGTCTTCGATGATGATCCGGACACCCTTGTTCAGAAAGGCCAGTTCCCTCATGCGGCGGGACAGAATTTCATAGTCGAACTCGTTTTCGTTCATGACAGTGAAATCCGGTGTGAACCGAATTTTGGTCCCTTTTTCACGGTGTCTCCCTTAACGGTCAGCTCCGTAACCTTGTGCCCCCGGGAATAGGTCTGATGATAAATCTTTCCATTCTTGTAGACCTCCATTTCCAAATTACCGGACAGAGCATTGACCACAGAAATTCCCACGCCGTGGAGCCCGCCGGACACCTTGTAAGAATCCTTGTCAAACTTTCCGCCTGCATGCAGTTTGGTCATGACCACTTCACAGGCAGGCACATGTTCGGTTTCATGCATCTCAATGGGAATACCCCGGCCGTTGTCCTCCACGCTCACGCTCATATCCGGGTGAATGGTCACGTAAATAGTGTCACAATGGCCGGCCATGGCTTCGTCGATGCTGTTGTCCACCACCTCGTACACCAGGTGATGAAGCCCTTCCATGTCCACATTTCCGATATACATAGACGGCCGTTTTCTGACCGCTTCCAGGCCTTCCAGAATCTTGATGCTGCCCGCGTTGTATTCTTTTGTCACGTTGTCTTCTTTCATGAGATATGCATTGCCATGATGGCACAGATAAGGTTGTCATCATCCATGGCCTTGATGATGCAGGGGGTTCTTGCTTCCTTGATATAAATTACCACGGTAGACTGATCGAACAGGTTCAGGGCATCCATGAAATATCTGGGATTGAAAGCGCTTTTTATTTCCTCGCCAGTGTAACCGATCATCATGCGCTCCTTGGATTCCCCGATTTCTGGATTGGTAATGGTAACCGTGAGTTCATTTTCCCTGAAGTTCAGAATCACGCTTTTGTAATCATCGGATGTGAGAATGGAAACCCGTTTCATCAGCGTATAGAACATGGATCGATCCACTTCCATTCCGGTCATGGTTTCCGTTTGGATAATGGGGGATAGTTGGGATATTCCCCGCTGAGCAGTTTGATCATGATGGATTCATTGGCCCGCTGAAACACAAAATGGTTGGCTTTGATCCCTACACGGATGGGTTCTGATGTGTTATCGATGAATTTGTGCAGTTCAGACAGCCCTTTTTTTGGAATAATCACCGGCTCGTCCGGCAGCACCAGATCTCCGGTATACAGGGCATCAAAACAGTTCAGGCGACGGGAGTCCGTGGACACCATTCTCATAAAGGGGGTATCGTTCTTTTCCACTTTTCAATCAATGCCCCCAGCACATAGGTGCGTTTTTCATCCCCTGCATAGGAGATCATGGCAGCGGATTCCAGCATTTTTCTCAAATCTCTGGCATTGATTTCAATAAACTCCACATTTTCGATCACCGGGGTTTCCGGAAAATTTTCATAATCCGAAGATACAATATGAAACAGGCTGTCCCCTTTACCGATTTCCACCCACCGGTTTTCTACTTCATTCACCGGAATGGTATTGTCCGGATACTCCCGGACGATCTCAAAAACTTTTTTGAATTGATGGAAATAATACCTTCCTTTTCAACAACCGCCCCATAGGTACCGGTAAAAACCGTTTCCAGATCATTGGCTGTAAGCGTAATCTGATCTTCCATGGCTTTGATCAGGACATCCGATGTGATGGACAAGTTGGTCTTTCTGCCGGTAATGCCCTGGATTTTAGAAAGGACTTCCAGGACTTCTTTTTTGTCAAATGAAAATCTCATTCAGATTCCTTTTATGCTCTCTTTATTAAGGGAATATCCTTGAAATATTTATATCAAAACAGCTCATTTATCAAATGATAAATAAACGCTTAATTTAATTATTAATATATTTAAAAAAGATAATAATAACAATAAGGGGTGTTTATATGTTTAAAACTTTTTAATTTATTTGAAATTAAATGAAAATTTATTGAAAACCGGTTGATAAAAATGTTGAAAATCTGTCCAGATCCCTTACCGGTTTTGAACCGGGTGCCGGCAGGTGTTGAAAAACGCCATGGGTTTTTGAACCGGTTATCACCATTTTTTTAATCATTGTAGATCCAGGACCGCATGGAATCAAACCCCTTGTTTTTCCAGTCATCATCA
>LQAG01000375.1_pt1 | contig 13911 bp, 15 predicted proteins | sample 1535801 | NCBI WGS metagenome assembly LQAG01 (sample SAMN04331584, study PRJNA305678) | bioreactor metagenome | isolation source: bioreactor_3 inoculated with Wadden Sea sediment 1st replicate of a... | place: Germany:Bremen | reverse complement strand
TCCTTCAATATATGAGAGATACTAACCTGTTTTGTACAGTGGGCCATAGCCTGGTGAAATATGGTGGGGAAATAGTTGAAAAAGCTCTTGGGCATATAAAAAAGATGAAAAAGTTGAAAAGTCCTTGTTTTCAAGACTTTTGATATGTTTGTAATTCTGACAACAAACTTCGTAACGAAATTTTTATGTTAATTTAATTTCAAAAGCGCTAATTATCTGACAAATGCAAAGAGAATCTCGAAACTTTGATTGTGACAAAATTGACGAATATAAATAGAAGCATAAGCAAAATTTGATTTTTAAAAAGTTTGAAAAAGGCAATATAGGCAATTTTACAAGAAAAAGAAAAACGGAATAATGGAGACAAATGGTGACTGAAGTATTGCGGAATATGAAAAAAAATGAAATGCAAATATGAACAATTGCCATTCTTGTCTGACATATAAGAATTTGTGGATACGAAGTGTTATAAATGGATGAATCATCAAATTTATCTGAATAATATCTTTACTTGAAATAGGATTGCAGTCCCCAACAAGACACGTATAATGATACCTTGTAAGGCATAAATAGCCGGGTATAATTTATTAATATTTTAGGAGGGACTCGTATGTCTACGAAGTCAAAAGACAGTGGGAAGTTGACACTGGTATCACTGGTACTCATGATCTTCACATCGGTATTCGGATTTGCCAATATGCCAAGATCATTCTACTTAATGGGGTATGGTGCCATACATGGTACATTTTATCCGCTATCACATTCTTTGTGCCATTTGCATTTATGATGGCAGAATACGGTGCAGCGTTTAAGAATGAAAAAGGTGGTATTTACTCTTGGATGAAACGTTCAGTAGGTGCCAAGTATGCGTTTATCGGAACATTCATGTGGTATGCATCGTATATTATCTGGATGGTGAACGTGGGGTCTGCCATATGGGTTGTTTTATCAACGGCTATTTTTGGTCGTGATTTAACAGGAACTTGGTCAATACTTGGCCTGAATTCGACCCAAACACTGGGCATACTCGGTATATCATGGATTCTTTTCGTTACATTTGTATCGACGAAGGGACTTGATAAAATTAAAAAGATCACATCGGTTGGTGGAACAGCAGTGGCCCTGCTTAATGTTGTATTGATCATAGGTGGTGTCATCGTGTTTGTAGCAAATGGATTTGAGTTGGCTCAACCATTAAACTCAGTTTCTGACTTTGTGGTATCGCCAAACCCGGCTTATCTAAGCCCAATATCCATGCTAGGTTTTCTAGTGTTTGCAATTTTTGCTTATGGTGGTATTGAAGTGACTGGTGGACTTGTGGATCAAACAAAAGATGCCCACATAACTTTCCCTAAAGGCGTTACCATCGCAGCTGTTGTTATTTCAGTGGCTATGCCATTGGAATATTCACAGTAGGTGTCTTTACCAACTGGACAGGCGCCCTTTCCGGTGAAGGTATTCATATGGCAACGTTGCTTATGTGATCATGAATAATCTTGGCTATCAGCTTGGACATGCCTTGGTCTGACAGAAGCCTTAAGCATTATGCTGGGGGACTGGGTGGCACGTTATGTTGGTATATCCATGCTTCTGGCGCTAACAGGTGCATTCTTCACCCTAACATATTCACCGCTTAAGCAAATGATTGAAGGCACACCAAAAGAACTTTGGCCAGAGTTTATTTCAAAATCTGAAAATGGTATCCCGCAAAATGCCATGTGGGTTCAAGGGATAACCGTATGTGTTATGATCGCAATGGTATCATTTGGTGGCGATGCAGCAGCGGATTTCTTCGCAAAGCTTGTTCTTATGACAAATGTTGCAATGACACTCCCTTACATGTTTATTTCAGGGGCTTTCATAGGATTTAAGAAGAAAAAAGAGATTGAAAAACCATTTGTTGTCTTTAAAAAGTGATAAGTTTGCCATTTTTGCAACGGTTATTGTAACTCTAACGGTTGGATTTGCCAACATATTTACCATTATAGAGCCAGCTATGAAAGGTGATATTTCATCAACGCTTTACAGTATTGCTGGACCACTATTCTTCACAGCAGTGGCCAATATATTGTATGGCAACTACGAGCGTAAAATGAAAAAGCAAAATGAAGAAAAAAGAAAACTGCAAAGCGCCTAGTATAAATAAAATGTTGCTAATGTCTTATTTTTAACAGTAATATTTTAAAAAAATCGTCCTCTCAAAATAATATGGAGGACGATTTTCTTATTTTAGATGCTTGTTCATTTACAAAGCCATATTTTTATATAAAAGCGCTGAAATTTGCTTGTCAGCTACATATGACAGGTAGGTGATAACCTAGCCTTTAAACTTTCGAATAAGCATGAGGACAGCCAGTGAGAGTCCTGAAATAATTGCTATAAAGGCAAAGAGAAAGGCTAAGGGAATAAATCCGAAGGCTTCAACAAGTCTTCCATCGGGGCCACATATGATCCATGAGCATTGTAAGCCAAAGTTGCACCTAAGCTCCCTAATATGGATATAAACGTAACACCTTGTAGAAAGATACTTTCTTATCTCTTTCCATGCCCTCGATATGTTTTCAATCTGTTTTGCATCATCTAAATGAACGGTTTGATTCATATTTAATCCTCCAACAATCTCGCTATTGTACTTTTCAAGTTCTTTCTTACAGTCTTCGCATGTATCAAGATGCGTCTCGATGAGGGTTCTGCTGTCTGCACTGCATATATCATCATGATACAGCGGAAGTAAGTCTCTTATCACATCACATGTTATATTCATTGCAAGGCCTCCTGTATTTTGAGTTTTGCTCGGTGGAAGGTGACTCTGGCCCAAACATCGGTTTTGCCAAAAAGATCACCAATTTTCTTGAAGGACAACTCACCAAAAGTTCTCAGGGTGAAAACCTCTTTATAGGGCTCTTCTAGATCATGAAGAACCTTATGAACTGCAAAAGCCTTCTCTTCATCGACAAGTTTTCCCTCAAAATCATGGGGGTGGATCATGTCTTCAGGAGAATCGTGATGGCTTATGCGTTTTTGTTTTTGTCTGTTTGTAAAATATGTGTTCTTTGCTATCTGACAAAGCCAAACATAAACTTTTGAGTTGCCTTTAAAATTATGAATGTTCTTAAGGGCTTTGAAGAATGTTTCTTGAGTGATTTCTTCTGCAAGTATGTCATCGCGGCAAAGGGTTAATACATATTTATAGACATCTTCGAAATATATTCGGTATATTTCGTCAAATTCTACCATCCTCTCACTCCTTTCGTACATAAGACCCGTGTGTTTTGATTTCGTTACAAGGTTTTTGAATTTTTTTTCGAGCGATATGAAAAATGTACTTCAAGCCCCATCTATACCGCATATAGACATCAAATGATTAAAAAATCTATATTGGGCACAGTGTGGGCTTCGACCAGAACTTTTGCAAGTGCCTGAATCATAATCTATCTATAGTAAATATACCTACTTCCAGGTATCTTACACCATATTGATGACAAGGCATAGGTGATTAAACCTAATAAAATATTAGGAATCATGAACTTTATTAGACTGGAATAGATATTGCGTATAAAGTAAAAGCTGTTCACTCAATCTCGGGCAGATGAGTGAACAGCTTTTTATTGATTGTACGAGTACAATCTTATTGAGTATGACTTGGACATGACAATGCTTTATAGGTCAGTGCGCAAATTGATATAAAGCAGAGCCAATATGGCAAGACATAAGTGTCATACTTGAAATTCCTAAAATAAGAATACCAGCGATGGTCGCAGTCATAAAACGCGGCAAGGCAGCCACCGATCATAGACCGCATACCGAGCTTAGCAATTTCGTGACGTTTGTTTGGCGCTAGGGAACCAATGCCACCAAACTTGAATACCAATAGAGGAAAAGTTGGCGAAGCCACAGAGTGCATAAGTCAAAATAACTATTGTTCTATCAGAAATTGCACCAGACTTAATCACTTCGCCTAGACTCGCGTAAGCAATAAACTCATTAATGACAACTTTCTGGCCAAGAATATCCGCCGCAATGCTTAGGTCTGCAGATGGAACACCCATCACCCACGCAAGTGGCGCAAATATTAGGCTTAGAACAGTGTTAATAGAAAACTCAGGGTAGCCAAATAAACCGCCAGCCCATCCAAATACCGCATTCACTAGGGCAATAAGGGCAATGAAGGCAATCAGCATAGCACCAACATTCATAGCCATTGCCAGGCCTTCACCAGCACCTCTTGATGCGGCGTCGATCATATTGGCGTCAATGTTTTCCATTTCAACTTCCACTTTACCCTTTGTGACAGGTTGGTCTGTTTCTGGAAGCATAATTTTTGCAATGATAAGACTGGCAGGCGCCGACATAATGGAAGCAGCAATTAAGTGCGCTGGATCAGCCCCCATAAGGACATAACCAGCCATTACACCGCCGGACACTGTGGCCATACCACCTGTCATGACAGTCAGAAGTTCCGAGCGTGTCATTTTAGAGATATATGGCTTAATAACCAGAGGGGCCTCAGTCTGACCAACAAAAATATTAGCAGCAGCAGAAAGTGATTCTGCACCACTTGTCCCAAGAAGTCTTGTCATAACTACGGCAAGCCCCTTGATAATGATTTCCATAATGCCTGTATAATATAAGACAGCCATTAGAGAAGAGAAAAGATGATTGTAGGTAAGATGTTTAGGCAAAATGAATCCTAACTATCGTTTCCAACAAGTCCGCCAAATAAGAATTTTGTACCTTCATTTGCGAATCCAAGAAGTTGTGTAACACCTTGACTGAGGCCTCAAACCTTTTGACCAGGTTCCCATTTTAAAAATAAGAATCCAAAAATAATTTGAATGATGACACCTGTAATAACAAGTCTCCAATCAACATTCTTTTTGTCTTCTGACAAGAGATAAGCAATTAGTATCATTACAATAATGCCAATAAAACTTATTAATTTTTCCACGACAAATTCCCTTTCTTTTTCTCGTATTCAGAACTTTTTTTGAATTGATTTTTCACTTTAAGTTTTGGACGGACGATACAAAGTGAAAAACGTTTTCAAAAACGACGTCTTGAATGCGATGTTTTTTAAAATGAATTTGCGCACTTTGATAACAATACCAGAAAAACGAATTAAAATAAAAAGGGGAAAATGCTTACAAAAATTTGGAGTGTATTTTCTAAAAGTAAAAAAGTATACAGAAAAAATCAACAAAAGAACTGCATGAAAATGGTATTTGTCCATGGAATTAGAAGTGTTGTAAACACTGAAGCACAGACAGAATTGTCTGAAATTTATTGGTGTCGACTGTGCCTATGACTTTTGATATAATACATCTTGAAAAAAATAAGGGGTGAAATCATTCGAATAAATATCATCTCAACAAGTGATTTAAAATGATTAAAATAGGATTGGAGTGTAGGGAATGAAGTACGGGATTTTGAGGTATCCTCATCAGAACACAAGATACTTTGAATCGACAAAGAACTTACTTATAAATGAATTTCTAATTATGGCTCAGGGCCTTGACATGTCTGTGAAAGAGATCCAATACGAGACAATTGGTGGTGTTGACCTTTTAACATTTCAAACAGATGTATTAGATCTTCAAAATTTGGAAGCGTTACATAGACTGTCTTCTGGATATATACTTTTCAAAGTGGAAGACAAGGCGCTCATTCCCATGAATGAGGGCAAGTCAACATACTTTAAGAATGACATATCGAGCATTTTAAAGTATACAGGCAAAACCAATGAAGACTTCACAGGTATGATGATCAATATAGGGATTTTTTCCAGTGCATTTGCAAAGGCATTTGATTCTGCGCTGAATATACTCGACCCTATGTGTGGCCGAGGCACGACCCTATATGAAGGGCTTATTAAGGGGTATAATGTGGCAGGTGTGGAGATTCAAAAATCATCTTGCCAAGAAATTGATAAGTTCCTAAAAAGGTACTTAAAATATCATAAATACAAGCATACTTCTGAACATCAAACAATACATTCAAAGGGCGGAAAGGGTCTTAAATACACCATTGAAACGGCGCGTTCAACTGAAAAATTTAAAGACAAGGACCGTAGAAAAGTTCAGTATGCCAATGGAAATACACTCTTTGTCAATGATTTTTACAAAAAGGAGTCCTTCCATGTGCTCGTAACAGATGTCCCCTATGGCGTACAGCATAAAGGTAAATCCAGTTCTAAGCCTGTGGATATTCAAAAGCTCTTAAAGGATGCAAGTTCAGCTTGGTATAAGGTCCTAAAAAAAGGAGGCGCAGCGGTGATTTCATTTAATGCCTACACCCTCGATAAGGATCAGTTAAGATGTGATTTCCAGAAGGCAGGATTTGTCGTACTGAGTGAAGGCGTATATGATCAAATTTGAACACTGGGTTGAGCAAGCGGTTAATCGGGATGTTTTCGTTGCAATCAAGCAGTAGTTAAGCAAGAAATATCATTGAGTGGAAGGATATTAGGTGATTACATGAAGTCAGACAATGAGATTTACAACTATAAGTTACTTGTCCATCAACTCATTGAAGAAGGCAATTATATAAAAGCTGCATCTATTTATAACCGTCTTTACAGTAAAAGAAAAAGACCAAATGTTGATCTGTTATATGATATAGCAATGTTCCATCATGAATATATTAACCCAAAAGAAGCCCTACGTTATTATGACGAAATTATTGAACTCGAAGAGAGTGAAGCCGGGGCCTATTATGGAAAGGCTATCATTCACGAAGAGCTGGATGAAACAGATGCGGCAATATTTCATTACAAAAAGGCCATAGAGTGGGACCCAGGCTACTATTTGGCCCACCTGTATTTGGCTGATATTTATGATAAACGAAAAGAAGATATTCTAGCAGAGGACCACTTAAGAAAAGCCATTCACTATGCGCCTGATGAAGTGCTTTGCTATAATCATTATAGTGCCTACCTGGAGAGTCGAGGGCGGGATGTTGAAGCCTTAGAATATACAAAAAAAGCCCTTGGTATAGATTCCGAGCATTATATGTCCCTCTTTAACATGGGCGTTCTATTGAAAAAGGCATCACAAGTTCAAAAGGCCATTTTCTATTATGAAAAATCCATTGTAAGCAACCCCAACTATCCTTATGCCTACTTAAATTTGGCAGTTATACACAAGGCTTTAAAGGCCTATAAAAAGGCTTATGAAGTCTTATCCAGTGCGATCTTGCATAATCCCAGTGTAAGCGTACTTTACTACAACCGTGCAATAATGCTGGTACAACTGGGCGACTGTGAAAAAACCACTGAAGATGTTCTGCAGTCCATTCGATTAAGTCCAAGCCTCAAAAAGTATGCATTGATAGATGTAGAACTAAAGGGTATAGATTTAGAAAAATTCGAACGGAGAATGTGTAAAGTGGTATAGCAAGGGTAAAAATGAAGACATAAAAATCAATCTCAAAACACGAGATGATTTTTTTTATTGCATTTATTTCTTGTAAAGTGGACTGCTATGGTGTATGATTTATTTGAGAATTGTTATCAGGTACTAAAACCAGATAACATGTTGTGTGAAACACAAGGTCACATAATTCATGAAGAAATTGGCAGTTAGCAAAAGCAATAAAGGAGATGAAAGGCTTGAATAAATCACAGTGGAATGAAAAACTGAGGGCGTACGCAAAGCCCAGTTTGAAAAATCAGTGTTTCAAATTGTAAACTCAGTGATCCCGTACATGGGCTTGCTTGTATTAATGTATATGACGATGTACTATGAGGTGCCTTACATACTTACTCTGGGCTTGGCCTTTCTTGCAAGTGGATTTTTAGTAAGAATTTTTATCCTCTTTCACGACTGCACCCATCTGTCTTTTTTTAAGTCGAAAATAGCGTGTTCAATATGGGGGCATATTTTTGGAATATTAACTTTTACCCCCTATCACACATGGCAACTGGAACATAATATTCACCACGGCACAGTTGGAAATTTAGACAGACGGGGGATAGGAGACATCTGGACTATGACTGTTTCTGAGTATGAAGAAAGCGGACTTATAAAAAGGCTCTGGTACAGGCTATACAGAAATCCATTATTCTTGTTTTTAGTGGCCCCCTTCGCCCTTTTTGCAGTGCTAAACAGAATACCATCTATACATGCTAGGCGTAAAGACCATTTAAGTTATTTGGTGACCAATGCGGGTATTTGTGGCAGTTTTTATACTTGTTTGGCAAACACTTGGCTTAAATATTATCTGGCCATTCAAATGCCAATCCTCTATTTTGCCAGCATTATGGGTGTATGGCTCTTCTTTGTACAGCACCAGTTTGAAGAAGTTTATTGGTCAAGTGATTCCGATTGGGATATTGTAAAAGCGGCCCTAAAGGGCAGTTCTTTTTATCAGTTGCCCCTTGTGTTTGAATGGTTCTCGGGCTATATCGGATACCATAATATACACCACTTGAATTCCAGAATTCCAAATTATAATTTGAAGATGTGCTACAGGGATGTTCATGATTTACTCGAAGAAACGAAAAATCACATTTTTTGAAAGCTTTAAGTTGGCATTCTTAGAACTCTACGATGAGAAAAAGCAAAAAATGATTTCTTTTAGAACCGCACGAAAACTTAGACACAGCCGGTCCAACTAAAAAGGATTCAAAAATATACATTGAGAATTCTGGATGAAACGTTTATGCAGGCTGTTTATGACATTTGTCATCTTCATCCTGTGGATTTCACTCCTGTAACTTAAGTTACGGAATACTATACCATATTACTGTATATTATAAGCATAAGATAAGTCAGGCTTTCATAAGCCATTTGCGGAATAATAAGGAGTGAAATTCATGAAAAAAGAACATAAAGATCAATTCAACAAGGAAATTGGATGGACCCCCCCTGGAGCTCTTATGGCAGATAAGTTTGGAGATGACTTTGGAGACTTAATTGCTAGGTACCACCATGACATATGGAATGAAGAGGGCGCGATTCCCCTCAAATATAGATATATGATTGCAATGGCAACTGCAATATTTGACAATAATGACACACGGGCAAAACTGGAGCTGAGAAAGGCCATTAACCACGGTGCAAGTAAAGAGGAACTTCTGGAAGTCCTAAAACAACAAGTTTGGATGAAGGGCTCACCAACCTTGGTTCAAATAGCCCCTCTGCTTCAAATGATTGATAAGTCCTTTGAAGATGACAAGTAAATATAAAATGCACCTTATCATAAAGACACGTATTCATACTGAATGCGTGTTTCTTTTTATATGGGGTAAATATAAAGGGTCGAAAGGAGTTCTTTATGAAGAAATTTAGAAGACCATTAGCGCTTGTCATAGGGGCATTGCTTTTCATTTCACCACTAAGTGCATCATTGAATTTAGCATACGCTTCTGCCCCCGAATACGGCAGTTCGGCAATAACACTTTACGAATTAGGTGTTTTAACTGGCACAGACCAAGGGTTTGAACTGGAGAGGACACCAACACGTCTAGAAGGATTAATAATTCTTATTAAGTTACTTGGTAGTGGTGACCAGACAGATGCCTATACAGATTGGTCCATACCATTTTCAGATGTGCCCCAGTGGGGGAACAAGTGGGTTGCTTATGCCTATAGCCAAGGGCTTACAGCTGGCGTGGATTCAAACACCTTTGGCTCTGATGAAACACTGCAGTCCAAGTCATACATGACTTTTCTGCTAAAGGCTCTTGGATATGATCCAGATGCAGGCGATTTCACTTGGGACACGGCCTTAGATAAGGCTGTGGATATTGGGATGATCAACTTAGAAGAAAAAGCAGAGCTAGAGAGAGAAACCTTTTTAAGAGACCATCTAGCTTATCTTTCAGAGAAGGCACTGAACCAAAGGATTAAAAATCAAAGGGTTCGTCTTGTTGAAAATTTGGTTTTTAATGAGGCTATTGAAAGAAAACCAGCTGAAAAAACAGGCCTAATCAGTAAAAATGAAATGGACCTACTCCTCAAATTTTTTGTGGAGTTGCCAGCGGATGCATACAATGAAGAAGAAGCGAACAAAATGATAGATCGCATGGAACGTATACCCGAAAATTATATTGAATGGCTTATTGAAGATGGGACAAGAATCCGACTCATTAACAATCCAATGACAGAAGAACCTGAGTATGAACATTTAAAAGGTGTGGTTCCAAGAGGCTGGGAAGAAACCGGGAAAACATGGGATGATGTGCCTGGAGCAGGCGGGCAATTAATTGTTGCCAGAATTGGATACAGTGATCCAGGTGAATTTCACGGATCTCATAATCTTGAGCTCCATGAAATAGGGCATCAAGTGGATTTTGTTGTTTTTGAAATGTATGGACTGGACTCCACAAACGAAACATTTGCCCAGCTCACTGAAACAGAGGCGTCCCTTTTTAGTGGTGCCTATTACAAATATGATGAGGAATATTTTGCAGAAGCCTTCACCATGTTTTACTTAAGTGAAGAGACCAATAAAGAGCTCAAGCGAAAAGCGCCACAAGTTTATGAATATTTTAGGTCATTTGAAGAGCAGTATGGCTATGATGAGTGAAACGGGTATGAATCGAGGATAAGAAAAAAAGACCGAAAAAAGACCGAAAAAAGACCGCCAGTGTTTAAAAGGCGGTCTTGTCATTTTACTCAATAACTTTAATTTCATAAGTCACTTCTGCGGCCTGCTTGACCATGGCTATGACACCACAGTATTTTTCTTGGGAAAGCTTTACTGCTTTTTCTAGTTTCTTTAGAGGAAGGTTATCTCCTTTAAAAGAGTATATGACATGTACTTTGGTATAAACCTTAGGGTGTTCATCAGCCAACTGTCCTTCAACTTCAATATCAAATGCATCGATTTCCACTTGCATTTTACCGAGTATGGACATGACATCCATAGCTGTGCATCCTGAAAGGGCATTGAGCAGCAAGGGCTTTGGCAGGGGTCCTCTATTTTGTCCACCGAATGTTTCTGCGGCGTCTACAGTGAGTTTATGACCAGAAATGTCAGTTTCAAAGGCCATTCCATCTATCCATGATGTTTTGATTGTATGGCTCATATATTGCCTCCTATTCTAAGCAAGTTACAAATTATAAGTTAAAATTATAATGAAAGCGCCTGAAGATATTTGTTACACAACCCTATAAGTCATACCCATTTCCCAGCAGATTCATTCTCAAAAGTTCATTTAACTCGTAAATTGTAAAGGTCCTCACTGAACCCCATCTTATAAACAGAGAGCATATGAATATATTATGGATGCCAAACTTGTGATTGCCAGGAACTCAAGCGATGGTACCGTGTAAGAAAAGGCAAAAGACAAGCCCTATCTTATTTAAAAATGTTTAAGCAAGAAGACTGTAGATGCAATCTACTTGAGAATACATAGTGACGGAATTTAAGGAGTGAAAGAGGTATGATAATCAACTGGAGACCAGACAAAAATAGTGAAGTCCCTCTTTTTAGACAAATAGTTAGTCATATAGAAGAAGGTATTAGAGAAGGGGTCTATGTCAAAGATACCAGATTCCCCTCTCAGAGACATTTGGCTGAGATTTTCAACGTAAATCGAAGCACAATATCCCTAGCCATGGATGAGCTAAAAGCCCTCGGTCTTATTGAAACAAAGGGCAAGGGCGGGACAAGGGTATCTCATGTGCCTGAGGATATGGGATCATTTGACTGGGGGCACTATGTGGAAGAGAGCATGTACTATCCCAACAGGGCAATCATTCAAAAAATAAATGACCTAGATTTTGATGACTGTATTATAAGATTAAGTTCTGGCGCAGCCATGCCAGAGAGTTTTGAGTTTACAGGCTTAAAGGCTCTTATAGAGCAAGCTTCTGAAGTGGTTGAGAGTCTGGATTATACTGAGCCCAGGGGGTTACTATCACTTAGAGAGGTCCTTAGCCAGTATTTGGGGCAGATTGGGATAGAGGCAGATCCTAGCGAAATACTTATTGTAAGCGGGGCACTCCAAGCGATTCAGCTTATTGCCCTAGGCCTATTGCAAAGGGGATCTACAGCCTTGATTGAAAAACCCTCCTATTTGTATTCACTGAACATTTTAAAGTCCCTTGACATGCGAAGAAGGGGGATTGATTGTGATTCACAAGGCTTAATACCGGAGAATCTCTACAAGGCCAGACCGCGCAATCATCACTCGGTTCTTTACACCATCCCAAATTTTCAAAATCCAACAGGACATTTAATGAGCGAAAAGAGACGACTGCAAACATTAAAGGTGTGTGAAGAACTCAATATTCCAATCATTGAAGACGATGTTTACAGGGAGCTCTGGATTGACACACCGCCTCCACCCGCACTGAAAAGTTTGGAGACAAAAGAGCAAGTCCTCTATATAGGAAGTGTTTCAAAGCATTTAAGTCCAGGTCTTCGTATAGGATGGATTGTAGGTCCAAAATCAGTCATTGAACGTCTTAGTGACATAAAAATGCAGGTGGACTATGGAGCCAGTACCTTATCTCAGGTGGTTACTGAACTTTGGTTTAAGTCAAATCATAGGGACAAGGCCCTCCAAATTATGCGTGAAAACTTAAAAAAGAGAAGGGATACAGCCCTTCATTCGCTTAACAAGTACATGTCTGATCTAGGAACATGGGAAGTGCCTAGGGGGGGCTTCTATATTTGGGTTAAACTCAAGAAAGCGGTCTCAGAGGAGCAAATTTTTAATAGAGCTATTGAGGCAGGTGTTTTGGTTTATCCCGGTCATGTCTATGGACAAAATCAGGGATCATCCCTCAGAATATCCTATTCCAGTGAATCCTGCCAACGGATCGACGAGGGCATATGTAAGTTAAGTCAAGTTATTCGTGCATTAACTTAGATATGGTTGGGTATATGGAATGTAATATGGTTTGCTTTATGGTTGGTGACATATAGATGCTTGTGGATGGTGTAATTATTCAGTAGGAATGTATAATCTTACATAAAGTATGTGGGAGGTACACTATGAACTATCCAAATCTTATTATTCGTCTTGATTATATAAAGGAAAATGCAAAAGCGGTAGCAGATGCCTGTAAAAAGAAAGACATTTCAGTATGTGGCATTGTCAAGGGCCTTCATAGCGATCCAAAAGTGGCTCAGGCTATGCTTGAGGGTGGCGTGGATCAAATCGGTGATGCGCGAATTGGGAATTTGAAACGACTAAAGGATGCAGGTGTAAAGGCATCAACACTTTTAACGCGTATTCCAATGCCTAGTGAGGTTGCTGACATGATTCAAGTGGCAGATATTAGTCTGAATTCAGAGCTGAAAACCATTCAGGCAATAGACAGGGCCTGCTTAGACATGGGATTAAATCATAAAATTGTGCTCATGTATGATTTAGGAGATTTAAGAGAAGGCTTTATCAGTAAGGCGGAACTCCTTCAAACAGCTCTTCAAGTGGAAGGAATGAAAGGCGTTGAACTAGCTGGTGTTGGTACCATTTAGGGTGCTATGGTTCGATAAACCGACCCGGAAAACCTAAGTGAGCTGGTCGACCTGGCCACCACCATTGAGAAGAAGATTGGACGAAAGCTGGAAATTGTTTCTGGAGGGGCAACATCTAGTCTACCTTTGGTTTATGATGATGATATGCCAAAAGGCGTTAATCATCTGAGAATTGGTGAGGCCATTTTACTGGCCCGAGACCTGCCGGATATATGGAAGGTGCCCATGCCAGGGACGCATCAAGACACAGTTTTAGTAGAGGCTCAAATTGTTGAAATGAAACGCAAGCCAAGTCATCCAATCGGTGATATATTCATTGATGCGTTTGGAAACACACCTATTTATGAGGACAGAGGCTGGGAAACCCGAGCTATACTGGCGTTAGGAAGACAAGACTTCGCCATGATGGACCAGTTGATTCCAAAGGATAAGGGGCTTCATCTGGTTGGCTGTAGTTCAGACCACCTCATTGTATCTATA
>LQAG01000374.1_pt1 | contig 13945 bp, 15 predicted proteins | sample 1535801 | NCBI WGS metagenome assembly LQAG01 (sample SAMN04331584, study PRJNA305678) | bioreactor metagenome | isolation source: bioreactor_3 inoculated with Wadden Sea sediment 1st replicate of a... | place: Germany:Bremen | reverse complement strand
ATTAAATAGCCGATTACCTTGTGGTAATATCTCCTATGATTTAAAGATCTTTCCTTTTAAAATAGACCATGTAGATAATTGCCAGAATAATATCATTTTTATCCATATTGATAAAACAAAGGACTTTCACTGTTCATGACAACCAAGGCACCGGTTTTGAAGAAATATACCAGGACTATCTGGCCCGGGTGGCCGGCCTGGACCTGACGGAAAAACAGTATCTGCTGGGAATCCGCGTGGACGGGCAGACCGTCTTCATCCCTTTTTCAATGAAACCTATACAGTCACCCCCCGGGACATCTCGGATCACAGGGGTTCCCGCCCCCCTCATTCCGTTTGTGTCATTTTGTGTCAGTACTTGCTGCTGAGTCCGGACCAGCCTCATGAAGACCTTCAGCTGGTGACATACCGGGATTTCAGGGATGCGGCCCCTTATGTGCAGGGATTTGACAACACCGCCAGAAAACCGGTTTCCCGGGCTTTCCCGGCCGGCTTGACGTGCTGGAAGCCGGGTGCCAGCACCTGGGAGGAACCCCTTGTGACATCGGGATTTCCTGTGATCTGTCCTATCTCTTCGAAGCGCTTCCCAAGGTAAGGATTTACCTGGTTTTCAACGATGCGGACGAGGATTTTCCGGCGGACTGCTCCCTGCTGTTTGAAAAACAGGCCGCCCATTACCTTGACATGGAGTGCCTGGCCATGATCGGTATGGTGCTGGCGGAAAGGCTATCCGGAAAGGACAACCCGGGCATGGCAATGCTGGCTTGATGTCCAATTAGCCCTTGACAGGGGATTTTTTTTTACATAAATTGACCTCAATTCTGCAATTGAAATTGCAGGCAGCTGAATCAAGAAATTTTTACATTGTTGAACCCAAGGCCAAGAAGGTCGGACAGGAGAACGTGCCTGTCCAGATATTCTTGGCCTTTTTTGTTGAACAGGATGTTGTCAGACACAGAAAATGACGTGACAAAAAAAGGAAGGCAGCACAGGGTCTGGTCAAAGAGGCGTGCCACCTTCCGGGATGAAAACCGGTTTCCGCCGATGGCTGATCGTCAGAACGGCTTTTTCTTTCCTTATACCAGCGTGTCTGTGCGGGGTTAATCACGAACAGCCGGCACCCTCACGGACAGCCTGTCTTTTCTGTCTCTGTAAAACCCAAAAGAATGGTTTGATGCCTGCCCGGAGGGAAACTTCGGACAGGCCCCTGACGGGTCATTCAAATTGAATAAATAAATATAAAATGAAAAGGAAAGAAAACATGACCTATATAAAAAACCGGCATACCGGCATCATGGCTTTTTGGTGATCATTGCCCTTATCGCCGGATCCGGGGTATGTTTTGGACAGTCTGCCTCTGATGGACCGTCTTACGGATCAGTTTACACCCAATGGAAAACGGTGGGACAGTTTGCAGCGGACTTGTCTTTGGAGATGATCCAGAACGCAGGTAGCGCCCCGGACAAGAACCATCTCATCGTTCTGACCAATGCAGGATATTCTGAAATGTTCGGCATGCCCACCCAGGGAGTTCTTGACGGCCTGGCAGCGGTCACCGGTGCCAGCCGGGGGAAAAACACCCTGGTGGAGATCCATGCCGCTGCCTGGGACCCTCTGTGGGTTGCGGTCCATGATCAGGCATCCGGGTGGTGTGCTTATCTGGAAATGAAGCGGCCAGGCGGCTCAGATCCCCACCAGTTTCCTGATGACATCTCCCCTGACATTTTCGGCATCCGGACCGTGGAACGGATCGATGCCGAATATCTTTATGCGCATACAAAAGCCTTTGAGACCCGGATGGCCCAGCCGGATATTCGGAGACAATGCCTTCCGGGTCATCACCATTGCCAATGCCGTGGCATCCGGGGCACCGGCCCATGTGATCCGGGCGTTTGAATTTCACGACCATTACTGCCCCGGGGTGATTTCCGGTATTTTTGTGGCTGATTATGTACTGGCCCATTTCCCCCGGGCAAATCCGGATATGTCGTTCACGGGATAGACCCCTGGTGCAAGGAGGATGCCCTGATGATCCTTCTGAACGCCACCCCCGGCAAGAAAAAATATGCCGTGACCTATCCTTCCAAAGAAGACCGGGCCAACCGCCTCCCTGAGGTTGAAACCGCCGCCACCATTGTCTACCGCCAGGATGACCAGACCAAACAATGGGAAGGGATCATCCTGGGATTTGACTGGGCGGACACCTCCTGCACCAAAACCGGGAATGTCATCATCGACAAATTGTGCACCGACCTGTGGTACCTGGAAAGGATCGGCACACCGGAAGCCTTTGTCAAGGTATTGAAGACCGTTGCCCTGCCGAATGAAGTGTCTCCCATGGACTGGGCCGCCCCCGGAGCCGATCCTCTGCAAAAGATGGGCTTGACCGTCGAATAACCTGGGTGCAAACCAGGAAAATTCCTTTGAGACAATAACCGCGCCCATGCGCGAATCATAGCGGGAGGTATGGAAAAATGAAATTCTTACTGCAGTTCATGGTGGTTTGTCTGGTGATGGCGGTTCTTTCCGCCTATGCCGGGGAATCCGGCACCGACAAAGTGGTTTTGGATGATGTGGTGGTAACAAGAACAAAGCTGGTGACCCCCACCAAACAGACCAACGAAACGGTCTATACGGGAAGTGAAATCACCCGGGATGGTCTGGATGCACAGGGAAGCAAGGCGGCAGTGAGCGTTTATGAGGCGATCAACATTCTTCCCGGCGTCACGGTGGAAAGTATCGATCCTTACGGGCTGGCGGCTGAGCAAAAAAATATCCGGGTCCGGGGGATCCGCGGATTTCTGGGTGCCATGACCGTGGCAGGGGTCCCCAACTACGGGGGCAATCCCATGGGACCCAGGGAATATATTTATGATACGGAAAACTTCGACAGTATAGCTGTGTATAAAGGGGCTGTCCCGGCAGATCTGGGCACCGGGGTGGGAGCCCGGGGCGGGGCTGTGGAACTCAGACCCAGATGGCCGGAACAGGAATTCGGTATATCGTTGAACCAGGGAATCGGCACCAGCAATTACGCCCGGAGCTTTATCCGGCTGGATTCCGGAAACCTGCCCCGAACCGGGACCGGTCTGTCGCTTTCCCTTTCCCATACTGATGCGGAAAAATGGAAAGGCCCCGGCGATTTAGGCCCAAGGAAAATGCCAACCTGATGGTACGCCAGCCTCTCCCCACCGGGGATGAAATTAAATTCTGGTTTAACGCCAATGACCTGAAACAGGATCTTTACCGGCCTTTGACTTACAGTGAAGTAACGTCCTTGAGCCGCTTCTACGACAAAGACTACAACACCGGTCTGACCGGAAACAAGAGCGAAGACATCAACTATTACCGGTACAACCGGGGCGATTATACCAACCGTGATTTCCTTGCTGAACTGCCGGTCACGCTCTCGGATACATTCCGGTTTATGCTCAAGCCCTACTACACGGATGAAGATACCGACATTCTTCAGGGATCCGGCTCCCAGGGCGGCATTGTCATCAAACGGCAGCGGGACATCGAAAGGTACGGCATGATCACCCGGCTGGATTCTCACTTCTCATGGGGCACGGCCTCTTTCGGATACTGGGCTGAGGTGTCCGACATGGTCATCCGGCAGCGGAACTACGACCCGGTCACCTTTGCGTTCAAAGGATACGGGATGTACATGAAAAGTGAGGATAAAGGGATGGTCCACAGTCCGTTTCTGAAACTGGCCGGCAGCATCGGACAGTTCGACTGGCAGGCAGGCCTCAAATATTTTCACTACACCGATCCTGCCAGCCAGGGATATGTCGCCTCCGCACCTGACTATACGCTGATAGCAGCTTCGGATCTTTTCCGGGAAGAAAAAACCTATGAAGAGATTCTCCCGACACTGGGTGCGGCCTACCGGCTGACCGACAACCTGGAATTGAATGCCAGTTACGGGCGCAACCAGATCCGGCCTTATGCCTATGTCCCGCTGGTCAACATCTACAACCAGAACAGGGCCGCATTCCAGGCGGCCGGGGTGACGCTCAATGATATGTTCAGCGGCTATGACATGGAAATCTCGGACAACTTCGAAGTAGGCGCCCGGTTCCGGTTTGACCGGTTCGAGGTGGTGCCTACCCTGTTTTATTCCAGGCACCAAAATCTGTTGACCACGGTTTACGACCCAAGGGTGAATCAAAGCTATTTCCAGAACGTTGGAGATGCCACCGGCTACGGGATCGAAATCGAGTCCAATTTTTTGATCAATGACCACCTAAATCTGTTTTTCAACCCTTCCTACACGGCATTGACATACGATGACGACCTGATATTTCAGGGGGCTGTCCGAAAAACAAAGGACAAACAGGTACTGGATACCCCTGAGTGGACAGTCAAAACCGGGTTGATATACACCTGGAAAGACCTTGAAGTGATTCCCATGGTGCGGTACTTAAGCACCCGGTACGGAGATGCCGAGCACACCGAAAAGATCGATGATTATGTGGTGGCGGATCTGAAAATGGGTTATTCCTTCAATAACCTGTCTTTTGTCGACGGACTCAAACTGTCGCTCGAACTGACCAATCTGTTTGACAAGGAATATGTATCTGTCATCAATGCCATGGATGACAGCCGCTCCGGAAGAACCAGCTATTATGTTGGCGCCCCTTTTACGGCTTTGATGACGGTATCGTTTGTTTTTTAAAAAGAAACCACAAGTGATGTATCGTCACAAACATTTGAACTTTGATTGATTAAATAAGGAGATCCCATGTCTGCACAAACCATTATGCAAACCCAATTATTTCAAAAATGCCTCGATTTTCACGGCCATCTCTGCCCCGGCCTTTCATTCGGATATCAGGCCGCCATTGCCGGATTGGACTGGTTGACGGAACAGCGGGCCGAAGATGAAGAGATTGTTGCCATCGTGGAGACCGATGCCTGCTGCTCAGACGCGGTCCAGGTGATTACCGGATGCACATTCGGCAAAGGCAATTTTATCTACCATGATTATGGCAAAATGGCCTTTACCTTTATTAGCCGCCGGACCGGAAAAGGCATCCGCATTTCCCGCAAGCATGTTCCTGAGTCCTCTCTGGACAACCGTCACCAGGAACTGATTAATCAGATCAGAAGCGGACAGGCTACCCAAGAGGAGCAAACGGAGTTCAAAAAATGCCATGAAGCAAAATCCATGGAGATTCTGGACCAAACCCCTGACACCCTGTTTGACATCAGGGAAGTCACGATTTCCATGCCCCCAAAGGCACGTATCGAGCCATCTGTATTGTGTGACAAATGCAAGGAACCCACCATGGCATCAAAGCTCGAATCATCTGATGGACAATGCCTTTGCCGGGGATGCCTGGCGGTAAAACCGGCAGGTCACCAAGCCGTTTGACCGGCAAAGGACCATGTCCCTAAAAAATCTTGACCATAACGTGATATGCCTGATATGTAACGTATTTTAGGGGTTTTCTTGGTTCCGAAGGCTTGCCGGGTAAAACGTAACCCTATATTATAGTTATTATATTGAAAATGAAATGGGTAACCATAGTGAGACCCCCCATGGGTTAACCATGTCTGTTTTTGGATTGAGCGAATGGAGATACGATGCAAAAATAAATTTTCATTCTTCCCATACCTGCTGTGACGGCCCTATGGCCAAACCGGGATCAGGGCGAAACGCTTCAGTCATGGGAGTTTTTTATTTTGAAAATGACCTTGATTTTCTTTTCCCTTACATCAATGCCGTTGCCAGAGATGCGGAACTTTATGAAAACCGGCTTTCATTCGATTTATATTGAACGGGGTACACTGTGTGGTTTATCCTGAACGCTGCATCGCCACGCCATTGAAGAGTCGTGAACATGCTGAAATAATAAAAGCTGAAATCATCACATTTTTAAATGATGTCTGTAAAAAAAAAGCTGAAATCATTCCGAAATATAAAGTATTTCAGTCCATACCCGTCACCAGTATCCTGAAGCTGCTACCCAAAAACAATTGTGGAAAGTGCGGGTTTAAAACCTGCATGGCATTTTCGGCCATGGTTTCCAGGCAAAGAACCCCTCCTTCTGCCTGCCCGCACATTGGTTTGCCGTTGAAGGAACAGGCAACCTATCCGGTTTATGATAACAATGGGTCACTGGTTTCCTCAATCACCATCAATGTTGATACGTCCAATGGACACGGAAAATTTCAAAAAACCGATAAAAAATCATCCTCCCCTGAATTCAGACCGTTCAGCACTACAAATCCATCCCTTCCAATCTCCCTTACGAAAAGGGAACTTCAAGTATTGTCCATGTTAGGCGACGGCCTCACCAACAAAGAGATTTCAGAGCAACTCAATATCAGCCCGCATACTGTTAAGAGCCATGTGGTTCATATTTTTGACAAACTGGGTGTCAACCATAGAACCCAGGCAGTGGTATGGGCGGCCCGCCATGAATTAATTTGATATTTTTTGAATTTTTCCCCTCTTCTCCCCCATTTGAGCGATGTTTTTTATAAGGCTTATCCTATTTTATTATTATGTTTGCTCAACGATCCATTGGAAGTGGATGTCAATTTAACAAAGGAGCGAAAATGCTTGTTTTTAAAAATGCCATGGATGTATTCAAACTTCTTGAAAAGTCCAACTGCAGAAAATGTAAACGAAAAAACCTGCCTTGCCTTTGCCTCCAAAGTGTTTCTGGGCCAAAAACGTTGGATTTATGCCCTTCCTTGAGCCGGGAGGTACTTGATCAGTATCAGGAGAAACAAAACGGCAGCGACCGGGTGGCAGTTTATAGAGACCGCATGCTGGCAGATCTCAAGAATCAAATTGAGGCTTGTGATTTAAAAGCAGCGGCCAAAAGAGTGGGAGGGGTCTTTTCCGACTCAAAACTCACCATCAGGATATTCGGCAAGCCGTTTTCCATCTCATCTAACGGCACCATGTGTTCAGATATTCATATCAATTCTTTTATCGCTGGACCTGTCCTGGAATATGTTCTCCAGTGCAAAGGAGTCCCCCTGACAAAGAAGTGGATCCCTTTCGGGAGCTTAAAGGCGGCCTGGAAATGAACGGCCTGTTCGTGCAGCAATCTGAAAAGCCTCTGAAAAAAATTGCAGATGGGTATCCCAACCTGTTTGAAGATTTAATGACCATTTTCAGTGGCAAAGAAGTTGACAATGGCAGTGAAGCGGATATCTCCCTGGCGCTCTATCCATTGCCCAAACTTCCCATACAAATCTCGTACTGGAAACCCGAAGAGGGTATGGAATCCGATCTGCACATATTTTTGACTCATCCGCGGATACAAACGCCAATTTAAATATTATCTATTTATTGAGTGCAGGTATTGTAAGGATGTTTGAAAAATTTCCATAACCCACGGAGTCAATTAAGACAAGACGGGGGGCCCATCCTGCAATCTGGGCTTATGGCCTGAAAAACCGATCTCACGGCCGAGACAATGCCAAGCCTGAATCCTGCAAAGATGGGCCTTCAAAAGGAAAAAGCAATGAATCAGCGGTCAGAAGTTTTGAAAAAAACTATAATTACTATGTAGAACAACTCCGCACCATCAACTTTAAATCAAATTGAAAACAGACTTGGTGTCCAATGTCATGACGATGGGGCCCAAATTGATTTCTTAAACAACACCTATTGGGTTTCAAGGGACGGCATCACAGATAGCTCTGGGAACAGACCTGATTACGGAATCTGTGTCATACTGTCAAAATATTTTTGCTCTGCCCCGATCAAACTCACATTGATACCCAATGGGTCTCTTTTAAAGATTTTAAACGGACCTCCCATTTCACCAATGTCAATTTTTTTGCCAGCGACACACAGTCTGTTCTGATCAAGCATTTTTCGGGCAGACTTGATGCGCTTTTCAAAAGCAGCAGGAAACTAGGCGGTACGCCCCATGAAATGGAAATCTCCTATGACCTGTCCATGCAGTTCACCATGCTTCCCCGGCTGTCTCTTCTTCTGCTGTTCAATGACGGGGATGAGGACTTTCCCGCTGATTGCAATGTCCTTTTTCAGAAACACGCGGAATTTTATCTTGACCCGGAATCTTTGGTGATGACCAGTGCCGGGCTGGCAAAAGCTTTGATAAGAATAGACCCATAATTCTTTTAACTTGAAGCTGATAAAATTTCAAATACTTACAGGCTTTTACAGGACAAACCGAACTGGAAGAGTGATCCCCGTCACGATGTCATGTATAGCCAATTTTTTCCGATACCTTGACCGCCCGTCAACCTTTGTTTTTTTGCGGCCAAATCCCGAAAACTTGAGATCCGGATGGACAATGTCGTTGAGGTGAATCTGAGGTTCCGGTCCACCCCGAATGTCCGGTTCTTTGCCGGCCATGCCTTCAATGAGTCGTGCACAGACAAATTTACTGAAGCCACCCAGCCGTCTGAATCAGGCAGTTTTGAGACGGTCCTCCTCTCACGGTGGTGATGCAGTTGCACTCTGAGCTTACCAACCTGCCTGATAAATGACTGCCCGACAAAATGTTGCTCGAACAGCCAAGAGGCGCTTACCAACACTTCGCTGAATATAATCCTTCCTGGGGTTAAGGGACCTCGGCTTGAATATACAAAATAAAGATTGACTTAATTTGTGAATCCTGTATTATACCCAAATGTTTCTATCTTTCCGGTGTTGATCAAGATTCACTCTCTGATTTATCCCCTTAAAGTTCGAAGCGATTTATTTTATTTTTATTTTTTTAGGAGAAAGCCAACATGGCCAACGGTACAGTAAAATGGTTTAACGACGCAAAAGGGTTTGGATTTATTGAACAGGAAGACGGTGGGAAAGATGTATTCGTGCATCACTCAGGCATCAATGCCATGGGTTTCAAATCCCTCAACGAGGGAGACCGGGTTTCCTTTGACATCTCTGAAGGCCAGCGTGGACCCGCTGCGACAAATGTAACCGTGGTGTAATCACCGCGTTTATATAGTCTGACCCAAAGCCCCTGGATGGTTCGCCGTCCAGGGGCTTTTTTATTGACAACGAAAACCGGTCTGACAGTGGTCACAATTTCCCGGACTGAATTCGCATATCCACGGCAATGCCAAAACCTATTCCGACATTGCCTATATTCGCCACCTTTGCCTTTTCCCCAAAACGTGCTTATCATTTTTTACAGCCTCTTAATAAAAAGAGTAAGGAAATAAAAATGAAAATATGTACAGATGGCAACCCTTCTGAAATTTATGATGGTATCATTACTCATGGTGTTCCCGTCCTTTTCAGCCGATGCCCGTCTCTACGGGTATGCCGGCGGAACGGCACCGGAGAACAGCTTTTACACGAAATTCACTTGCTCGGACCGGAAGACCCGGAACAGAAGATGCTAAAAAAAATGTAATTACTGTGTCTGGATTTCAGATGATGCCTTAGAAAAGTTTGCGTCGTCCCGAAAATTTGATGTTGTGGTCACCTCGCAAAAAGAGGTCTGGCTCACCTGGGTAAAGGAAAAAATTGACGGTCAGGACTTTCGAAACCGGGCATTGAAAATTGAAAAGCAAGGCCAGCAGGAAATCAACCTGTCCGAGATGTCCGATCATATCAGCTGGTTGAAACGATCGGGTCCGGCGGCCGGGTGTGTCAAGGGATATTTTGCCGTGCGGGAAAAATACCCCTTGACACATGCCGAAATCCGGGCTCAAAATGATGGTAGCATTACCAGCATCAGGAGCCGGCCCATGAAAACGGGGGAAAAAAATCATTTTTGTGTCCCATTGCCTGTTGAACGTCAATGTCAAATTAATGGGCCTGGCTGCCCACCCGGGTGCGGTCAAGGAACTGGTCTTTTTCTGATGGACCATGACACTGCCATGGTGCAGCTTCCCTGCCCGGAATCTGAATCCTGGGCCTGTGCCGCTGGGGCCATGTGAAAGACCAGCTGGCTTACCCTTTTTTTAAAGACCGCTGCCGGTGCCTGCTGGCGCCATTCATCCGTCAGATACACATGTACCGGGATAACGGGTATCTTCTCAAAGGGGTCATAGGAATAGATGGCAGCCCCAGCTGTGGGGTGGATAAGACCTGCCGGTCGACTCGGTGGTCCGGGGACTTTCTGGACAAGGAAGACACTTGGGGGAAAATCAAGAGTCTGGAATGGCGGGCTGAACCCGGCATTTTCATGGAAATCTTTCAAACAATGCTGATCGAAAACAAGTTGTCACTGGATTTTTCGCTGTGGATGAATCCGAGATCGACACGTCACTTTCCAGTCTGTTCAAAACTCTGTCTCGGGTATTAAAGCGGTAAGTCCGGTTCAGCCGGCCTGCAGGATGTTCCGGTCTGTCTATTATTTTTCTCTATACATCCGTCCATTTCCATCCATATTAACAATTTGACTGTTTGGTTTCCGACCCATAAAATTCTCATTTTCAAAGGGGAGACCGAATCAGAATGTTCTGTAAGTGAAAACCCTGTGATACTGAAAGCCGGCGACGCACCCGAATAAATTACAAACCAACAATGAAAAGAAACCCCATCATGAAAGAAAAACCGTTTACCACCCTTTTCCTGGCCCTGGCCGTCGTTGCCGTCATCTGGACCTGTGCCGCAGCCGGGGACAGCCAGTGGTCGAAAATTGAACAAAGCGGCAGCATCACCGTAGGCAACTGTCCGGAATATCCGCCGTTTTCATTCAGAAACACCAGCGGGCAGGTGGAAGGATTTGACTCGGATTTTGCCAGAGCACTGGGAAATGCCTTGGGTGTCGATGTGGTCATGAAGGATACGGCCTGGGAAGGCCTGGTGGCCGGCATGAAAAAAGGGGACCATGACATCATCATTTCCTGCATGTCTCCGGAAGAAGCCACCCAGGCATCCGACAACGTTAACATGAGCAGCCCTTACTACCGCCTCAGTGAAATCATCGTCACCGGTCCGATGTCACAAACATCGCCGCCAAGGAAGACCTGGCCGGAAAATCGTGGGGTCCAGGCCAACAGCACCAGCGAAGTGGCCGGCGACAGCCTGGCGGACATGGGCATCAAGGTCAAGGATATCCGGCGGTACAACCGCAACTCCGAAGCGCTCATCGACCTAAAAAACAAGCGGGTGGACGCCGTGGTGGTAGGATTTGCCTATGCCGCCACCAAGGTCAAGGACAGCCCGGACCTGAAAATCATCAATGACCCGGTGCGCTCCGTGGACATTGTGGTGGTCCTGGACCACGGGGAAGATGAACTGACCGAAAAAATCAACCAGGCCATTGATACGGTGAAGTCCAACGAAGAATTTGACCGGATTCATGACAAATGGCTGGCCCTGTAGCAGACCATGTCCCTTGATTTTTCGTTCCTGATCCCCTACATCCCCCAGCTGGCAGCGGCCGCCCGGGTGACGCTTTTCATCGGCGTGTCCTCTTTTGTGCTGGCGCTGGCCGTATCCGTGCTCGTGGGGATACTCCGGTCCGGCCGGCTGCCCTGGATCACGGATTTCCTGCTAGGGGTGTACGTGGAGATCTTCAGGAACACCCCTTTGCTGATCCAGCTGTTTTTCATCTATTACGGCCTGCCCACCTTCGGCATTGTCCTGCCCCCTGTCACAGCGGCAGTGATCGGTCTGTCCCTGAACTCCGGGGCCTATATGTCCGAGGTGGTGCGGGCCGCCATCAGCTCGGTGAACAAAGGGCAGTACGAGACCGCCTTCTGCCTGGACCCGGAACTGGCCCATGAGGTGTTTGGCACCATTCAGACCCTGGTCGAAAGCCACATGACCCTGGTGCTGGTCACCCATCAGATGAATATGGTGAAGCATTTCGCAACCCGGGTCCTGTTCCTTGAAAACAGCGGTATCTTCTTTGACGGCACATTCAAGGACCTGACCGGTGCCGCCGATCCGCGCATCAGACACTTTCTAAAAAAAATTTACCCCTGATCCCCAAAATGGTATAATTCCGGCAGGTGGATCGGAAAAAAGAAAAAAACCGATTTTTTTACCCAGGAAGCAGGACTATGACGGTTTCAAACTTTCCTTCATCCTATTCTTCAATAAAGCTGACGAGGCCGCAGCTGATAACGGTCTATCCAAGGGTTCGTTTGTTTGAGATGTTGTCCGAGATCGTCCCTTATGGAGCCGTCTGGATCTGCGGACCTGCAGGTTGTGGTAAAACAACGCTTGCAAACAGCTTTATCAAAAGCCTCAACCAGCATTGCATATGGTATAACGTGGATGAACAGGACCGGGACATCTCCTCTTTTTATTTTATGCGCCAAGCTGCAGAACAACTGAATCCGGAACAATACCGCAAGCTGCCCTTTTAACCCAGGAGTTTTTTCCAGGAATCGCTGCCTTTTCCATTCGTTTTTTTGAGCTGCTTTCCGATATTTTACCTTCCGGATGTCTTGTTGTTTTGGACAATTATCAGGAAGTCGGTGACGACACCCTGCTTCATGAAGTGGTGTGCAGCGCCGTCAGCACGCTCCAAAAGCAGATCACGCTTTTCATATTAAGCCGGAAAGCCCCCCAAAAGGAACTAGCCAGGGCCCGGGCGAAATGCCGAATGGAAATGCTCGGCTGGAAGCAATTGAGGATGGATATTGAAGAAACAAGCGGCGTTATCCATTCGATTTCAGGGCAACGCCTGAATGAAGAAACCATTGCCGAAATTCATGCCAAGACTGACGGCTGGGTATCAGGTCTGCTGCTTTATTGAAAAGAGGATCATTTGATCAAGTCGAACCCTGCATGCTGGCCCGGAAAACACCTGAAGTTATTTTTGATTATTTGAATGATAGCGTGTTTCAGGATCTGGCTGAAAACCATCAACGCATGTTATTGACCCTGTGCTTTATGCCGGTGGTTTCTGCCAGGGCCGCTTCGGTTCTATGCGGGAGAGATGCCCCAGAAGTCATGGAAATGTTGAGTAAAGACAACCGTTTATTTACCGGATCTGGACGGGGCGATAGCATATGATTTTCATCCACTCTTTCGCGAATTTCTTCAAAAAAGGGCATTTTCATTCTTTAACCGGTCCGAATTCAAGGCAATTCTATCAGAAAGTGCAGACATTTTAAAAACCGAGGGAAATGCAGCCGTAGCCGTCCGTTTGTATATTCAAGCAGACAATTTCAAGGGTGCTGTTGACCTTATTCTCAGCAACGCCATGATGCTCTCCATTCAGGGAGAGTCGCAACCTGATGCAGTGGATTAACGCCCTTCCACCTGAAATCGCCGGACAAAACCCATGGCTCCTTTTCTGGCAGGGTATTTGCGTTATCCCGGAATCACCCGGCACAGCCAAGCCGATATTCCAAAAAGCCCTTGAACAATTTGAGCTTGAAAATGATCCTATGGGCTGCTTTATGGCACTGTCCGGGATCATGGATTCCATTACACTTCAATTCAGTGTTTTCCAGGAGTTGGATGCCTATATTGACCGCTATTCCAAATTCGAGGACAGATTCGGCGAAATCTCACACCCGGATATCCGCCTTAAACTGACCAGTTCAATGCTGAGTGCGCTGGTTTTACGTCGTCCCGATTCACAAACAGTGAAAAAATGGAAGCAACGGGGATGGGACATTTTAACCCATGTCAGGGATGCCAGTAAAACCGTACCCATTTTTTCCCCTTTAATCATATTGCACATTTTTAAAGGCGAGCTTCAGTCTGCAGGGCATCTGGTAAAAATGTTCGCCGATGTCTCTCATCAGAAAACAGCGCCATTATCCTACCTCATATTGCAAGACTTAAAAGTGTTTCATTCATGGTTGTCCGGGGATTTTGAAAAAGGTCTGTCCGCTGTCCAGAAAGGCATGACAGTCGAAAAAGAAACCGGTATCCGCCTTATATTCCTGGGACTCAGGGTCCACGGGGCAGCCGCAGCTATTGGCCTTGGCAGACTGGACAAAGCAGAACAGCTTTTAGATCAGATTCCACCATTTTTGGAACATCAGGGGCATTTGGATGCAGGGGCTGTATCATATC
>LQAG01000373.1_pt1 | contig 13962 bp, 20 predicted proteins | sample 1535801 | NCBI WGS metagenome assembly LQAG01 (sample SAMN04331584, study PRJNA305678) | bioreactor metagenome | isolation source: bioreactor_3 inoculated with Wadden Sea sediment 1st replicate of a... | place: Germany:Bremen | reverse complement strand
CATGTCCGCAGTGAATATCTGTTTGGCCAAAACTTGTTCAACGGCGGATTCAATGCCTTCTGCAGCCTGAGTCTGGTTGCATGAATACCGAAGCATCATGGCACTGGAAAGGATTTGTGCTATGGGGTTGGCGATGCCTTTGCCGGCTATGTCCGGTGCGGAACCCCCGGCTGGCTCGTAAAGGCCGAATTTCTCTCCGTTAAGACTGGCAGAGGCCAGCAATCCCATGGAGCCGGTAATCATGGCGCATTCATCGGAAATAATGTCGCCAAACATGTTGCCGCACAGAATCACATCAAACTGCTGGGGATTTTTCACCAGCTGCATGGCAGCATTGTCCACATACATGTGCGTCAGGCCCACATCCGGAAATGCTTTGGCCACCTGTGTGACCGTTTCCCGCCATAAAACCATTGAGAACAATACATTGGCTTTGTCAATGGAAGTGACGTGGTTCTTTCTCTGTCTTGCCGCTTCAAACGCCATTTTGGCAATGCGTTCGATCTCGAACCGCGAGTAGATCATGGTGTCGAACGCATGTTCATCCCTGCCGGTTCCTTTTCTTCCTTTGGGTTCACCGAAGTAAATTCCGCCGGTCAGTTCCCGGACGCATAGAATGTCAAATCCATCTTGAACTATGTCGGCCCGCAGCGGAGATGCGGATGCCAGGGAGGCAAATACCCGGGCAGGTCTGAGGTTGCAGTATAAATCAAAGTATTTTCTAAGCGGCAGCAATGCCCCCCGCTCGGGCTGCTCTTCCGGTGGAAGATGTTCCCATTTGGGGCCGCCGACCGATCCGAAAAGGATGGCATCGCTGGCTTCACACAGGGCCAGTGTGGAAGCAGGCAGCGCTTTTCCATACCGGTCAATGGCAGCGCCGCCAACATCCGCATATTCATATTCCAGATCAAATCCATAGATGTCTTTGGCTCGGTCCAGGACCTTGATCGCCTGTTCCATAATTTCGGGTCCGATACCATCTCCGGGCAATACGGCAATCTTGCTCACAGTGTTTTCTCCTTGTTGCAATTAAAAAAGAGGCTGATGTGACATCAGCCTCTTTTTTTTATCATGGTTTAATAAAGTGGGTCTTAGTTATGCCATTATCATTTCCGATTGCTGTATTCTGCATATGCCATGGCTGTCGTCCGATATACCAGATGTGCCATTTTGGAGAAAGGCAAAAATGCGAACAGATTAAAAATGGCGATCAGATGCAGGTAGTAAAACCCGTAAGTAATCCATTCCAGATGGGCCAGACGGGCCATCTGGGTAAGCATGCCGGTCAATCCCAGGGCAAAGACCACCCCCAGTATATACCAGTCTTTGTATGTGGTGACCTGTTCCTTATCATCCAGGCGGTTCTTGATCATCAGTCCGGAACCGATGACCAGGGCGACGCCGGCAATGTTACCCAGCCATTTAACCGGATTCAGTTGGGAATAGGGCCCCGGGGTCTGAAACCCATACAGCACGATAAAGAAAATGCCGGTAACGATGAACAGACCGATAAAGGAAAACAGCACCATCATATGGGGGGTGGCTCGCTCCTTGTTTGTCTCGCATTCATTGAATTTTTCGTGCTTGAGTATTTTCGGAACCACTTTGACCAAAGCCTGTAACAGGGCTTTGTAGTCAATGGATTTTTGTCAGTTTTCCCTTCCATCATCGCATTTTCATGGATGTCAGTGATAAACCGCCGCAGCTGAGCAGAAAAATGATAACCGCTGCTCCTGCCAGAGGTACAAATGTCAAATCCACAAACCATGTAGAAAAGAAATTAGCCTGGGCGATCACGCCTTCATGGGCATGGGACCAGGCAATACCGAACACGTTGAATATTTTGGTCATCACATCTTCCTGCGCCATGGTGATATAAGCGAAAACGGCGAACCAGATGGCTGGAATTCCCAAAAGCCAGGGCAGCTTTTTGGGGTCATTCACCGCCTTGGCCACGGCCTTGGGCTGTGCATACTCGGTAATGGCCGCGGAACGGACCGCAGCGAGCACATCGCCTGGAGCGGCGCCTCTCGGGCACAGATCCGTACAGTCGCCGCAATTGTGGCATAGCCAGATATCTCCGTTCTTGATCAACCGGTCTTTTAATCCCCATGAAGCGGCAATCATCTCTTTTCTGGGAAACGGGCTGTTCTCCGGAGAAATAGGGCATGCCACGGAACAGGTCGCGCACTGGTAACATTTTTTCAGGGTGTCTCCGCCAAGGCCGCGGATCTGGGCAATAAACCCCAGATCGGGTTGGGCAAGATATGTGTCAGTCATATTAAAAACCTCCATATGGTTTGAAAGTTGCGACATTAGAAACCCTTGAACGGGTTGGGGCCTAAGGCATCCACTTCTTCAACAAATTCGTTGATAACTTTGGGCAGCCTGTCATATTCGTCAATGGCCAGTTCCACAAACGCGACACGTTCCTCTTCTAGGGCTAGACTGGCCAGAGCGTCTCCGATTTTTTTCACCCGGATTTCCGCCAGTTCCGAGCCTTTGACAAAGTGGCACTGGTAATCATCGCCGTGTTTGCATCCGATAAGAATAACACCGTCCATGCCTTGTGCCAGCGCGTCCTTGATCCAGATCGTGTTCACGGATCCCAGGCACCGGACCGGAATGAACCGCACATCCGGAGAATAATCCATCCGGTTCTGTCCCACCATGTCCAGCGCCGGGAACGCATCATTTTCACAGATCAGTGCCAGGAACCGTAAAGGCGGCTCATCAAAGTCGTCTTCAGACGGCACACCGATGGCTTTGATCTGGGACCCGATGGAGTCGATGGTGTAATCGGCAAACGAGATGATTCGTTCCGGGCAGGCTCCCATGCAGGTACCACACCGGCGGCAACGGGTCGGATTGGCTTTCGGGGTTCCTTTGGCATCATCATCCAGCGCACCGAAGGGGCATTCCACGGTGCAGCGTTTGCACTGGGTGCATCTCTGGAAGAAAAATTCCGGGAACGTCATGTCGCCGGATCGGGGATGGACCGCCATACCCCGGTTGGCGCTTCCACGCACTGGATGGCCTTAAGGCTGCGCCGGCAGCATCTTCAATGGATTCCTCAATGGTCATGGCCCGCCGAATGGCACCGGCTGCATAGATGCCGGTTCTCTGGGTTTCATAGGGAAAGCAGATATAGTTGGAGTCGGCATACTGGCCGAAAATATCATTGTCCCGGAATCCCGGTCCCTGGCGGTAGGCCAGGTTGACCACCGGATTATCCTTGGTGACTGGTACCATGCCGCCGGCCACTACCACCATGTCGGCTTTCAATGCCAGGTTTTCACCCAAAAGGGTGTTCACAGCAGTCACTTCCAGGCCGCTTCCCTGGCTTTTGACTTCCGTGACGGCGCCTTTGGTCATGAACACGCCGTCCTGCTGCTGCATACTTTTGTAAAAATATTCCTGCAGCCCCGGGGTCCGCATGTGCTGATAAATGATATAGGCTTTGCCGTCAGTGTAATCTTCGGTCACATACCGGGCCTGTTTCAGTGCCACCTGGGAGGTGACGACCCGCAGTAATCAAAGTCAGTGTCATCCTCATCCTTGCCGGGAGACTGGATGAACACCACATTTTTGGCAGGTTTGCCATCGGACGGTCTCACAATTTTGCCTTTAGCAGCAATTTGTTCAAACTCATGGTTGCTCACCACATCCGGCAGATCGATCCCCAGATGGTCACAGTCGGATGCGGCCAGGTCTGCCGGACGCCAGCCGGCTGCCAGAATGACGGCCCCATAAAGTTCACCATCCGGGTCCAGCTGAAGGATATCCTGTCTCCCTTCATTGTATTCAAGATATTTTTCGTGGGCCGCTTCCGGGTCTAGCTCCTTGCCGCTTTCATCCACCAGCATCTCTTCGGGCAACGGATACGGCACATCAAAAGGAATTCTTTCCCCCGGCTTTTTTGAAGGTGACAGTGAATTCTCCGGGCTCTCCGGCTATACGCGCCACTTCACAACTGGTTCTCACATCGATATTGGGATAGCCCTGAATGTCCTGAATCAGCTGTTCCGCCACCGGTGCCTGAAGGGCTTCAAACGGTGCGGAGACCGGCATCTGGTTCCGCAATTTAGCGGCATAACCGCCCAGAGCAGCGGTTTTTTCTACAATAGTGACATCGTATCCGGTTTTGGCGGCGTCCAGGGCCGCTGCCATGCCGGTGACACCGCCGCCGAGTACCAGAATTTTCTTGGAAAAGGATTCCGGTTTATACGGGGCCGGCAGCTTTACTTTCTCCAGGCGGATCATGCCCATTTTGATATAGTCTTTCGCCTTCATCTGAATCCGGTCAAAATGCTCTTCATCATCCTTTTGTTCTTCGGTCAGGGCCGGATAGGTCTCTCGGGAATGGGGCCATACCACGCCTTCCCGCAGGTTGACCCGTTCCACGATGCAGTTGTCGAACCGGAACACATCGAAGTTGACGCGCCGGGAACAGGCACCGATCACCATGGCATTGACCTTGCCTTCGTCCACATCTTTCTGGATGAGGCCCACCCCTTCCTTGGAACACAGGAAAGGATGCGTAGTACAGTTAACCCCTTCTTCCTCCGGAATCTCCACCAGGTCTTCCATATCCAGAGTGTCACCGATTCCGCAACCTGTGCAGATATATACGCCGTATTTTTTATCCATGGTTTGTCTTACCTCCTTACAAGGGTCTGAATGGCTTTAAGTGCCATGCCGGTAGCATTCTGGTTGGATGTGACAACATCAGCCGGCTTGTTGGCACATCCCGCCGCAAACATGCCGCCTTTTGAAAAGTCATTGACAATGAATCCGTCCTCATCAACGGTCAGTTCCGCAGCCGGTCTGTCAACGGCGGCTGTCGGCTGCATGCCGGTGGCCAGAACCAGAAGATCAACGGTTGCCGTATTTTTCACCGGAAATGGTGTCTTCCGCCACAAGATTGATGTTTCCGGAGCCGTCTTCCTCACTGACTTCCGCCACTTTTCCTTTTACAAAAAAGATGTTCGCATCTTCCTTGAGTTTTGAATAGAACCGTTCGTATTTCAGGCCCGGAGTCCGCAGATCGATATAATAGATGTAGATTTTGGCATCTGGATATTGTTCCCTCAGATAAGTTGCGTGTTTCAGAGATGCCATGCAGCAGATGTAAGAGCAGTAGGGCAGGTGATTTTCATCTCTGGATCCGGCACATTGGGCAAAAGCGATGGTTTCAGGAGCCTTGTCGTCGGATGGCCGAAGAATTTTGCCCTGGGTGGGGCCGTTCAATGACGCCATTCGTTCCAGCATCATGTTGGTGATGACGTTCTGATACCGCCCGAATCCCAAATTATCGATCCGGGTAGCGTCATAAGGTTTCCAGCCGGTACTCCAGACAATGGCACCCACTTTCAGATCCATGGTTTTTTCTTCCATGTCAAAATCGACGGCGTCATATTTACAGGCTTCTTTGACTTTGTCACGGTCATCCGTGCTCATGGACGGATCCATGACATACCGCATGGGAAACGCCATGTTGTGGGGCAGGTAAGCCGCTTTACGGCGGTCCATGCCGAAGTTGAATTCATTGGAAATTTCGGTATCACAGACCTTCCCGCATTCCCCGCAAGCGGTGCAGTTTTCGTTGACATACCGGGGCGAGGTTTTAACGGTCACGGTATAATCACCCGGAGTGCCGGCCACATTCTGGACTTCGGTCATGGTGAAAACGTTGATGTGCTTGTTGTCTTTGATTCGGCGGTAGTTGATCTCCAGTCCGCAAGTGGGCGGGCAGAGCTTCGGGAAATAGTGCTTCAATTGAGACACTCTTCCACCAAGGGATGCTTCCTTTTCCACAAGGAAGACCTCATAGCCCACTTCAGCGGCTTCCAGGGCGGTTGTCAGGCCGCTGATCCCCCCACCAACCACCATAATGCTTCCACTGACCGGAGCTGAATTATCTGTTGTCATGCTGTCCCTCCGTGCATTTAAGTTTATTTAAATTCTGTTGAATTCTATGGCCTATGCCAGGTTGTAATCTCCCAATCAGGATTCGGTGTACTGTCATCCTCTCTCCTGTTTTGATTGTCTGCAAACCGGAAGTGTACAAGCTGTTGCCGGTTTGCAGACAATCAAAAAAGGAGACAGGAACAGGAATTTGAAACAGATCCCGGAATTTGAAAAAACCTCCAGGCACCGGATTACCGGCACCTGGAGGCTATGGTCATACGAATTACATATGTGTCTGATCAGATGTCAACACTAGTCGGCAATGATCTTGACATACGGAACTTTCTTGAGGGCCCATTCATTGGTCGCTTTGTTGTAGGTCGAGTTGGTGAAGCAGAACCATTCATCATCATTCTGACCCATGAAGTCACCTCTGTAGTAGAAGCCCGGATACCGGGATTCTTCACGGAACTGGATATGACGGGTGTGTGCCTGAACCGTGTAGAGACGGTGGGTGATTTCCCAGGCCCTCATCAGTTCATGCAGGTCACCTGCGGCAATGTTTCCAGGTCTTCACGGAACATTTCAAACAGGTCCATGAGGATTTCCAGATTCTTGCCGGAGGTCATGTAGTAAGTACCGATACCACCGCCGTACTCATTGGTCATTTTCATGAGACGCAGGGCCATGCCGGCCGGTTTGCAGTAGTTGGGGTTGATGTCCTGGGCTGTGGTGTAAGCACAGTGATCCAGGTAGTTTCTCACCGGTTTGTAAACGTAATCCACCAGTTCCTGATCGGTTTCCTTGAATCCGGTGACTTTGTCGCCCTCGGCTTTCAGATACTGGACCATGGATTTGGCAACGATCCGCCTTCGGCATGGGAACCGGAGGAGAACTTGTGACCGGAGCAGCCCACGCCGTCACCGGCGGTGAACAGACCGCGAATGGTGGTCATCCTGTTATAGCCCATTTGTAGTCCGCCGGTACCCAGTCTTCCTCCGGACCGGAACACCAGATACCGCAGCAGCCGGAGTGAGATCCCAGCAGGTACGGCTCGGTGGGCATAACTTCAGAGTCTTTCTTTTCAGGCTCAGTGTTGGTGGCACACCACAGACCGGCCTGACCCACGGACATGTCAAGGAAATCTTCCCATGCTTCGGATTCCAGGTGCTTGAGCTCTTTCTTGCTCATGGTTTCACCCAGTTTTGCCAGGGCATCGGAGGTTTTCATGATGATGGGCCCGCGGCCTTCTTTGTATTCCTTCATCATCAGATGGTTCCGCAGACAGGTGGGAGTCACGGCTGCGGTGCCGTAGGGAGCGTATTTTTCCAGTTCCGCCTTTGCATCATCAGACGCAGCATAGTTTTCACCCAGTCCGTTGACGGTCTGAGCTTTAAACAGCAGGAACCATGCACCTACCGGGCCGTAACCATCTTTGAAACGGGCCGGGGTGAACCGGTTTTCCATCATGGACAGTTCTGCACCGGCTCTCAGAGCCATGGTATAGGTGGAGCCGGCATTCCATACCGGATACCAGGCACGGCCTTTTCCTTCTCCAACGGACCGGGGCTGGTAAACGTTTACCGCACCACCGCAGGCGCAGACAATGGCTTTGGCGCTAATGATATAAACTTTGTTTTCACGCACAGAAAACCCACAGCACCGGCGATACGGTTGGGATCTTCCTTGTCATTGAGCAGTTCGACAATGAAACACCGTTCGATGATGTTGTCTTCACCCAGCGCTTTTTTCCCGGCCTCGGCAACGATTCTCTTGTAGGATTCACCGTTGATCATGATCTGCCATTTACCGGTACGGACCGGAGTGGCACCGGCTTTGAGGGTTCCGAGCTTCAGGCCCTTTTTGCCGTCCATGTTTTTGCCGTCTTCGGTTTTTTCCATACGGGCAGGCCCCATTCTTCAAACAGATGAACTGAGTCGTCCACATGACGGCCCAGATCGTAGATCAGTCTTCACGGACGATTCCCATCAGGTCGTTTCTGACCATGCGGACATAGTCTTCGATCTTGTTTTCACCGATATAGGTGTTGATGGCGGAAAGTCCCTGGGCAACAGCACCGGATCTTTCCAGGGCCGCTTTGTCGCACAGCAGGATCTTGGTGCCTTCACCGGCCCATTTTTTGATTTCAAACGCAGTCCCACAGGCAGCCATACCGCCGCCGATGATCAGAATGTCAACATCTCTTTTGTCAACTTCCGGGTCTCTAACTGCTTTGGTTTCTCCAATCGGTTTGTTTGGTAATGCCATTATATACCTCCAATTAATAAGTATCAGAATTTGTGTTTTTGGTAACGGTTTAAACTATGCCAGTTCTGAGGGGGTCGGGAAATCTCGACCGTCTGCTTCTTCGGTAGACAGCAGGCCGGAATTCAGATCTTTACCCTTGAGATCATCATAGGAATTGGCTTCTCCTTCAGGGGTAGTCCTGATGGGGAACTTGAACCGTTTTACCACACCGTTTCTGAACTTACAGGTCCACATGACGTCTTCGGTACCCAGCATGGGAACGACTGATGCCCCCATGGGGACAAAGTCATTGTAACCTCTGACTTCAATGGCCTGGGACGGACAAATTTTCACGCAGGAATAACATTCCCAGCACTGATCCGGTTCCTGGTTGTAGGCTTTCATTTCGTTGGCATCCAGAACCATCAGATCATTCGGGCAGATGTACATACATGCTGTTTTATCCCCGCCTTTACAGCCGTCACATTTTTCTGCGATTACAAAAGTCGGCATTTAAAATACCTCCATACATTTAAGTTAATCAAAAAAAGCACAATACCGTTGTGCAACAATGTCGTCTTATATCAAATTCAGACCCGGGATCCGCCCCTGGTCTGATATTTTTAAGCCTGCCCCGCCAGCTGCTGAAAACATGCCGGATTCATGCAGGCATCAAATAAATGTTATGGCAATAGCACTGGCATGTGGTTTTTGTCAAGATTTTTTAAAAAAAGATGCATCAGATTTTTCAAACACTTAAGGTTTAACGGGACACTCCAATATATATCAGCATTCCGGCGGGTTGAGCTACCATATATTGAAAAAATCGGGTCCAATGAAAACCGGGTAGCAAAAACCGCTGATTCCTGTTAGCTTATCAGATGAGGCAGCAACAATTTTGAGAAAGTAAGCGAACGTGAAGGAGACCCGATGACCCAGGACATGATACCGCTTTCATTGAGCGACCCCATGGCGTTTGTCTGTGGACCGGACAACGCGTGTTTCAATGACTGCTGCAGAGATCTGAATCAGGCGTTGACACCGTATGATGTCCTGCGCCTTAAAATTCATTTGCGGATGCCGTCCCAGACATTTTTGCAGACTTATACTACCCGGCATGCCGGTCTTACGTCCGGGTTGCCTGTGGTGACATTCCGGTTTGATCCGTCAGCCGGGCATGCCTGTCCGTTCGTGAGCAAAACCGGCTGTTCGGTTTATCCGGACCGGCCTGGATCCTGCCGACTGTATCCTCTGGCCCGTGCCATATCCCGGTCCCGTCAGTCCGGAGAGATTCAGGAGTATTACGCCCTGATCCAGGAAGACCATTGCAAAGGATTCAGAACAAATGAACTGCAGACTGTCGAACAGTGGCTGGCCGGTCAGGAGGTAACGGCGCATAACCAAAACAATGACAAACTCATGGAGCTGATTCATCTTAAAAACCGTATCATGCCCGGGCCGCTGACACAGGATCAGTCCGATCAGTTTTTTTTGGCGCTGTATGATCTGGATGAATTCCGTCATCGCATTTTTAGCCAGGACCTGATGGGCGGGTGTCTGTACCATCAATGCTGGCGGAAAATATCGGTACCAGTGACGTGGCCTTGCTGGACCTGGGACTGAAGTGGGTGATATATCAGTGGTTCGGTCGGGATATGGGGCACGGTTGACAAGGGTCCAGGGGGAGGCGGTCATGTTGCTTGACACTAAAGTCGCTTTAGTGCTGGGGGCGGTAAAAGGCATTGGGAAAGGGATCGGACTGGCCCTGGCAAACAGGGGTCAACCTGATATTGACCCGGCATGACTGGGAAAATGCATTTGACCAGATGGAGGCAGATTTTGCCGCCACCGGGGCAGAACATCAGATTCTGACGGTAGACCTGCGGCGGACAGATCAGGTGGCAGCCATTGCCGATGTTATTCATCACCGTTACGGACGGCTGGACATTCTGGTCAACAACATTGAACGGGGCGGTTGGCCCGTTGTTCACGGACCGTATGTGGCGCAGCAGTGGGACCTGGAAATGGAAACCACCCTGAAAGCCAAGCGCTGGGTGTTTGATGCGATGTTCCCGCTGCTCAAGTCGTCTGAGGATGCGGTGGTGATCAACCTGTCTTCCGTGGCCGCAGTCACCGGGCGATCCGGGCCGGCGGCCTTGGTGTTTAATGACGGGTATGCGGCTGCCAACAGAGGAATTCAGAGTCTGACCGAAACCTGGGCGCGCATGGGAGCGCCCAATGTCCGGGTGAACGAACTGATGCTGGGGATATTTGAGACCCGCCATGCTCAGGGACCCGGGGCTGGGAACAAGTACTCACTTCAGCTGAGAGACAGGCTCTGGTTGATCATACTCTTGCCGGCCGGACCGGCACCATCGAGGATGTGGTCAAGGCCTGCCTGTTCATGATTCAGGATGCCCCTTATCTGACCGGTAGTGTGCTGCGCCTGGACGGCGGGTTTGTCCTGGGCGGAGAGGCGGTGCCGCCCATGCCCAAAGGAGTGCTTTGAGCAGAATTCCGAAGACGTCGGGTTTTCATTCAACCTTAATATAAATCGTGTTGTTACGAGAGGGCAATGATTCAGACGTCCGGATTCAGAAGCATCTGTGCGATAGTCTGCCGGGGCCGGCCGGCCAAATGGTGCCGGGTCTTGAACTGCTGTTCCAGTGCAGCCAGGTCCGTGTAAAAAAGGGTCCGGTCAAAGGGGATATAGGGCTTTTTGTCAAACTGTCCAACGTCGCATCCAGGGCCATGGACTGTCTGGCGCCCGGGCGGATGCAGTTCATGCGGCAGTCCGTGCAGCCGGCAGATCATGGGCCTGAACGTGTACAATGTGCAGCGGTCCCGGAGATTGAGCGGGCACATGCGTTTCAGGGATTGATTGATATTGCCGTGGGCAAAGGTTTGTTTGACATAGTCTTCCGCTCTGGTGCTGATTTGTTTTTGCCGGACCGCTTCCATTTGCCGGAACCCGCTAATCAAAAATGCCTTCTCAATATACGTGTGATGGAAAAATAGGGAAGTGCAGCAGTTGTCGCTGCAACCGGAACAGTGAAAAGAATATTGTGCGGCCACCCGATCATAAGCGGCATCCATTTTTCCGTACAGCCGGATTAAACACGAAAAGTCAAATGATGTGGTGCTCATATATAAGCGGCTATACCAGAGGATTGGGTAGAAAAAGTTTGGAATAAACTTCAAGGGCATGTCGATCCGTCATGCTGGCGATTGCGTCACAGACCGAGCGCTTCAGGCTGTTTTTATCGTGATCCCAGGGGGCCATTTCCATTTTTTCCAGTTCCAGCTGCAGGTGATCCGGGTAGCGGATGAAATGAAGATACAGCCCCTCAATAATTTTTTTGGCTTTGATAAATTCGTTGTGAACCCCTGGAGACCGGTAGACTTTTTCATAAAGGAATTTTCTCAGGATGGTCATGGCACCGAAAATATCCTTTCCGATCTCCAGAACGAACCGGCCGTTTTTCGGGCCGCTGTGGCTCACCAGGTTTTCAATCATGGTGCTGGCCCGAACGGAATGGGTTTTCCCCAGTTTCTTGAGGCAGATGTCCGGTACTTGATCCATCGTGATCACTTTGCCCCGGAGGGCATCGTCCAGATCATGATTCAGGTAGGCCATGATATCGGCAACCCGGACAATCCGGCCTTCCACCGTGACGGCGGTTTCACCCGGTACCGCCGGAATGATGTTTCCGAATCCTTTGGAATGCTTTAGGATGCCGTCTCTGACTTCCCGGGTCAGATTGAGCCCCCGCCCTTTGTTTTCAAGCGAGTCTACCACCCGGAGACTCTGGTTGGAGTGGGTAAAGTATGGCGAATGGACCTCTGTGAGAGCGACCTCCCCGGCATGCCCGAACGGGGTGTGGCCCAGATCATGGCCCAGTGCGATGGCTTCGGCCAGGTCTTCGTTCATGCGCATGGCCCGGGCGATGTTTCGGGCGATTTCCGCCACCTCCAGGGTATGGGTCAGCCGGGTACGGTAATGATCCCCCAACGGAGACAGAAATACCTGGGTTTTGTATTTAAGGCGCCTGAAGGAATTGGAATAAACAATGCGGTCCCGGTCCAGTTGAAACGGAGTTCTTATGGTACATGCACCGGATTCAGGCGATCGTCGGGTCGCTTGGGAGCTCAGGGTGCCGTAGCGGGAGAGAAAATCCCTCTCGCGGTTTTGAAACATCTCCTTGATGTTCAGTTCCGCCCCGGATTCAGGCAAATTTGTTTTTAATACTTTCATAAATCCATATTGCGGTTTTGTCAGAATAGTTTAAAATACAACATTTTTTTGAAAAATGCAAGGAAATGGGAGGTCGGGAAACTCGGAGGAGGAAGATAATTCTGGTGTTCGATAAAGAAAAAAGAAAGAGATCCGATGATGAAACGTTTATGCGGATCGCCCTGGATCAAGCGGAGAAAGCTTTGGAAAAGGGGGAGTTTCCGGTGGGGTGCGTGATTGTTCAGGAGGGCCGGGTGATGAGCCGGGGTGGCCGGACCGGTACGGTTTTGAACACAGGGCGGCGAAACCTGATCAGCGAGGTGGATCATGCGGAGATCCTTGCCTTGAGACAGCTTGAAACATGTCCGGTGCCGGTCGTACCGGCAAAATGTGTCTTGTATTCAACCATGGAGCCATGCCTGATGTGCTTTGGTGCCATTTTGCTGTCCGGGATTCAGACGATCGTCTATGCGTTTGAGGACCCCATGGGCGGAGGATCGGCTTGTGATCTCTCATCGTTGCCGATCCTATATAAAAACTCCGGGATTCAGATAAAAAAAGGGGTCTGCCGTCGGAAAAGTCTTGATCTTTTTTTTAAATTTTTAATAAAAAGGACAATCAATACTGGAAGGACAGTCTGCTGGAACAGTATGTACGGGACCAGAGGCAACGGCTGGCGGTTAAATAAATATTGCTTTTTATAAATTGTCTTTTATAATAGCAAGGTTATGCTTGTTTGATATCAATGTAAGTTTTTTAGATGTAACTGGGTTGGACCGTAGCAGGAGGTGTTAAAATATCTAAGCAAGGACGACAGGATCAATTGAATGTGAACAAGGGAATCCGGGCGGCAGAAGTCCGTGTCATCGGCGCTGACGGCGAACAGATCGGCATTATGCCGGTGGCGGAAGCATTGAGGATCGCTGAAGGGCAGAGCCTGGATCTGGTGGAGGTGTCTCCGGATGCCAAGCCGCCGGTCTGCAAGATAATGGACCACGGAAAGTTCAAATACGAGCAGACCAAAAAGAAACAGGAGGCCAAGAGAAAACAGAAAACCACGCAGATCAAGGAGATAAAGGTCCGACCGAAAACTGACGACCATGACCTGGCGACCAAGGTCCGGCACATTGAGAAATTTATCAGCAACAACGATAAGGTGAAAATCACTCTGGTGTTCCGGGGACGTGAGGTGATGCTGCGGGAACAGGCCAATGCTGTGCTGGAAAAGTGGTGAAACTGACTTCGGATTTTGCAGTTGTCGAACAGCTGCCCCGGTTTGAAGGCCGGGTCATAACCATGCTGCTTGCCCCGAAATAGGGGTGATTCCTTTTTGTTGAACATCCTGCGCGAGATCATTCAATCCATAGTGTAATGGAAGGTGATGCGTACCGCTTTAAGGTATGCATCACCCTCTCTTTTTTTAAATGTGTAAACAGCCAAGCCAAGGACAAGGAGATGTGACATGCCAAAAAATTAAAACAACCCGGGCTGCAGCCAAACGGTTCAAAAAAACCGGATCAGGGAAATACAAATTCAGAAAATCCCACGCCAGCCATATTCTGACCAAGAAA
>LQAG01000372.1_pt1 | contig 14016 bp, 18 predicted proteins | sample 1535801 | NCBI WGS metagenome assembly LQAG01 (sample SAMN04331584, study PRJNA305678) | bioreactor metagenome | isolation source: bioreactor_3 inoculated with Wadden Sea sediment 1st replicate of a... | place: Germany:Bremen | reverse complement strand
GATCCGTTTTTTCCACCCGGTTCATCGGCCGGGGCCTTGGGCTTCCCCTTTCCCTGAGTATCGTGAAAGCGCATAACGGCTGTATTGTCTTGGAAAGCGCCTTTGAAAAGGGCAGCACCTTTCATGTGTTTTTGCCGGAGGTGGCGTAGCTCCTTGGAAACGGAAAACAGAATCGATTTCAGAATGAAAAAAATATCTGAGAATGGTGCTGTGACTTTCGGCTGCGCTGGTATTCATTGGCATCGTCGGTTTCTGGCTCTATTACGGCCAAAAGAAGGCGGCCGTGCAGGATGCGGCGGAAAAGTCGGCCCGGGCTGCGGCGGATCATACCCCGGCAAAGATCGAATACCGGTCAGGAGAGATGGCATGGGTGTACCTCTCATTTTTACTATGGTTGACCGGCGTAACCTTGGTTTTTATAGCAGATTTGAACTGGGAGAGGAACCTGCTGTTTTGCTGTGCTAAGTATCAAAAATACCCATAATTTAAAACTGTGTTTCTCCCCTGATACAAGCCCATGATTTTGGGTTTGTATCAGGGGAGGGCAATTTATTAACTAAAAATCATCTCTTGGCAGGCCCTTTTTCAATTCCTGTTGGACGGCAAGTCCCAGACTTTCAATGGTATAGGGTTTTTTGATATATTTACCGGCCCCGAGGCGCTGGGCGGCTTTCACCCGGTTTGTTTCGGAAAACCCGCTCGCAATGACCGCTTTCTGGCCGGGAGATACCGCAAGAATCTGCTGATAGGTTTCGAGGCCGTCCATTCCCGGTTCCATGATCATGTCCAATACCAGAATATCGGCGGTGTGGGATGTCATGTGAGCGATTGATTCTTTGCCGCTGGCTGCCACCGAAACCTGATAGCCCAGTTTTTTGAGCATGCCGGAGGCGATGTCACGCTGCTCCTTGACATCGTCCACCACCAGAACGGTTTCGCCGTTTCCCATGCATTGTTCAATGGAAAAAGGCGTTGCCGCCGATTCAGGCGCCTCCCGGGTGACCGGAAAAAACAGCGTGAATACGGTGCCTTTTCCAGGGGCACTGTGCATGTCGATATATCCGTTATGATCTTTCACGGTTCCCCAGACAACAGCCATGCCCAGTCCGGTACCGCTTCGGCCCATTTTCTTTTTTCGTGTAAAACGGTTCAAATATTTTTTCAAGGTCCTCCGGCGCAATGCCGGTACCGGTATCTGAAATGGAGACGCACGCATAATCGCCTTCAGTGACGGTGTCATAATTGCCGATGGGCGTGTCAATATATTGATTCCGGGTTGAAATCCGGATGACGCCGCCGTCGGGCATGGATTCCGCTGCGTTTGAGACCAGATTCATGATGGTTTTGGACAGGTGAACTCCGGACCCTTTCATGTTCATGAGATCAGGTGCTAACTGGGTTTCCATGAGTACGTCCGGGTGAAATGATTTCAGCCGGGCACATTCAGGGCTGATCAGATATTCGGTGACAATGTCATTCATATTGACGATATGGGTGATGGCAACTCCCCGGCGGGCAAGAGTGAGCATGTCCTGCACGATGTCGGCCGCTTTTTTTCCGGATTTCCGGATCGTTTCGATGGGTTTTCTGAGCGGGTCATTTTCTGCCATGTCCAGAAGCATGAGATCCGGATATCCCACGATGCCGCTCAAAATATTGTTCAAATCATGGGCCACACCGCCTGCCAAGGCCCCGATGGCTTCCATCTTCCTTGCCCGGGACAGCTTTTCTTCCAGTTTCCGCCGGACCAGTTCCTCTTTTTTTTTGACGGTGACATCGATGGCATGAATCAGGATATTGGTTTTTTCCCGGTAGAGAACGAGTGCCGCGATCAGCTCGAACCAGAGAGTCTCCCCGTGCCTGGAAACCACCCGGCATTCAAAGTGATCCATCCCTGCCACATTATTTTCCAAAGCCTGAATCCGGTTTTTCACCCGGATTCTGTCTGCTGAATGGATAATATGCCAGACGGTCATTCCGATGAAATCATCAGACTCATAATTCAGAGATTCCAGCATCCGCCGGTTGGCAAATACAAATGCTTCGTTTCTGATCATGGCAATGTTGGTCAATGAGGATTCCGTGAGCACCTTATATTGTTCTTCAGAGCGCTGTAGCTTCCGGAGGACGTCATTGATTTTTTTCCTTTTCGCTGATAAGGCTGCTGACCATGGAATTAAACGCCATGGCCACCCGGGCGATTTCATCATCGCCTTTAACGTTCACGGGTGCAAATGGCCATTTGCCACGCTTCGGTCCCGCGGATGATTGTTTTCAGCGGTCGCTCGATTCGCCAGATGAACAAGAAGACAAGCGTTGCCAGAACCACCAGCAGCACGCCGAACGTACCCATCATAACGATCCGCCTGGCCATCGTTATGGGTTTCATATAATCTTCTTCTAAAACTGCGCTGACCACATACCAGTCCCAGAAAGGAAAATACCGGTAATGAAGCCGTGCCGGTTTTCTCCCAGCTTATCCGGCACAATATCCGGCTGACGTTCCGGGTGATTCCGAAGCGATACCCGGTTTGCCGGGAAATCAAAGCTTTTGGCAGCAATATTTCCATTTCTGTCGATGACCATGAGTTGAATGCCCGGAAGAATCCGGCTGAGGTTCATGATTTGCTGGATGGCTTCTTTTCTGGATGCGGTGTCCATTTCCTGATTGTCTTCCAACCTCAGTTCCAGAATGTTGTTTCAATCGGTTTTCACAAATTGAAATTCCCATATTTGACGAATGCCTGAGCATGGCATCTGACTGGGCTCTCAAATGATCGATCATCGGCGGGAGAAGAACATAGATTACCGCCAGGGAAAAAATCGTGCCGATAATGATTACCGGCAGAACGATTCCCAAGAGCAGCCGGTTTTTGGAAAATATTTCCAGCATGTCCTGTCAATCCCCGGTTCGCCTGAATTGGGGCGGTGAGGTTCTCATGTCCGTCGGATACACAATCTGTTTTTTCCCGTTCTGCCATTGAATCAGAATGGGGTTGTGCCCGACCTGGAGCCCGGTATGATCCACTTTGAACCGCCCCATAATGGTGACGGTATTGATGGAACTGATATAGTCCCTGATTTTTGATGGTTGATCTCCCGGGCCTGGATTACGGCCTTTTCCAGAAGCTGGCAGGCGGAATAGGCGGAAGCGGCGTGGTAGGTGGGCATTCCCCCGGTAAATCGTTTGAAATCGTCGATAAATTGACGGGTGCCCGGAAATGGAATGCGTTCATCCGGTTCCCACTGGGACGGTCCGAAAATGCCTTCCGCAAATGGTCCGATCCGCTGGTAGAAATTCGGAGAAACGGGGGCGATGGTGAATGCCATTGCCGCAGGCCGGTAATCGGTTTTTTCATCAGATCGATAAACTGATGGCATTCCCGGGGATATCCGCTGAAAATCAGACCGTCATGGGGTGTGGCCAGGAGCTGTTCCAGGATGCGGGGGAACTCAGTTTGCGCATCATTGAATCCCATGTCATGTGTGATTGAAATGTTGAATCGTTTTATCCATTTTCTGACCCCCCGGGCGAGGGAAAGGTTAAAAGGGGAGTTTTCAAAGACAAGTCCGATGGTTTTAAATCCATTCCGGGCCATGAGATCGGAAAAGCCGATAAAATAACGCCCGGCCGGAGCATAGACACCAAACACGGCCGAATACCCTTTTTCCCAGATCTGTGCGCCGGAAGCGGTTGCGGCCAGCATGACATATCCGTGGCTTTCGGTTACGTCCGAAGCCGTCATGGTCAGAGAGGTGCCATAAGGGGACAGCACCAGATCCACGTGGTCCTGTGTGATCATTTTTCGTAATATTCGGCGACGAGGTCTTCCCGGCCTTTGTCGTCATACAGAATCAGCTGTACCGGCCTTCCCAGTAAGCCGCCGTTTTGGTTGGTCTGTTCAACCCACAACCTATATCCGTGCAGGACCATGGCGGAGGGGTCTTTGTATTTTCCCTCAGCGAAAGGGTGACGCCGATTCGCACTGGTTCACTGTTCTGATCTCCGGACAGGAGCGGCAAAAAGAAACAGCATACCGCTGATGCACAAAAGATTGAATAAGAAAATCGCTTCATATCCTCATATCCTCCTGAATCACTTTCATTCAATTTTAGATCAGACAGTTCATTTGTCAAGAATAAGGATGAGATGTCAAGATAAGGTGAGAAATTTTGGATTTTCCGGTTCCGCCTGTGGCTTCCTGATAAGCGCAGGCTGGACGAATATAGCCGATCTTCAGGGGCGAATTTCGCTTCAAGGAAGTTGAGCCGCTGCCTTAGAGTGTACGATATGAAATCCATACGCGTACGTACTTCTGCGGTGAGGGGAAATCCCAATAAAAACAATTACAGTCACGGAGATTTAGAGAAAATATTTTCAAACTGTTCAAAACTGTCAGATGAGGTATTAAAAGCCGGTATTCTCATCGAGGTCAATGCGGATTTGCCTCGATATCCATGTGGCGGCATGGCTGTATGCAGAAGAAAAGAATCGAATGGATGGTAAAGACAGGGGTGTAAGACTTCTGGCATGTGACAAATAATTTTTCCTTGACAGCATCAGAGTATCGATTAGTATGGCACGATTGGGGTTGACAGGCAGGTGACATCGCCTGCCGGATAATTTTAAAAATTTGTAGAGGAGAACCATGCCATGAAGAAGCTGTTTTTTAGAAATGTTGCCGTTTTGTGCATGCTGACACTGGCAGGCGCAGTCCTGCTGGCCCAGACGGCGGTGGCCGCTGACCTGCCGGAACTGAACCTGAAGGTGTCCCAGGCCATGATGCCCAAGACCAGCCTGACCCATCAGCTGATCGAAGAATTCGCCGCCAATGTGACCGAACGGACCGACGGAAAGGTCACCTTCAAGATTTTTGGCCCCGAGATCGGGGACTGGACCGAACTGGAGCGCATGACCAAGCGCGGGGTCGTGGACATGCAGTTCAACGCGTTTGACACCGGCTTGGATGCCCGGTGGAATTTTTCACCCTGCCGTTCATGGTGTCAAACTGGGATCAGGTGAGACGGGTCTTCAGCAAGGGCGGCATCATCACCGAGCTGGGCGAGAAATGGGCTGAGGAAAAAGACTTGTACTACCTGGGACCCTGGCTGAACAACTTGGCCAGCTTAGGTATGAAGGAAAAAGTGGTCACCACCGAAGCCGAAGCCAAAGGACTCAAGATCCGGGTGCCGCCCATCGATACCTACCGCTGTTTTGTGGAAAAAATGGGATTCTCTCCGGTGACCATTCCCTGGGCTGAAGCCCCGACCGCTGTGGCCACGGGCCTGGTGGACGGTTGGGTCGGTTCCGGTGCGGTCTATATGTATGACCTGTTCAGGGATGTGGCCAAGGTCATGATCGTGACCTATGACAGCCCGGAGACCTGGCATGTCACCTTTAACCTGAAAAAATGGCAGAAACTCCCGGAAGCCTATCAGACCATCATTACCGAGGAAGTGGAAAAAGTCATCAACAAGCACCTGGACCTGGTGGAAAAAGAAGAACTGGACAATCAGGCCAAACTTATCGAAACTGGATGGCAGATCGTCACTCCGACCGATGAAGAACTGGCTGCCTGGAAGGAAAACTGCCTGGAATGCTGGGAGACCTATGAAGAAATCGTCGGTAAGGAAAATATTGAAAAGCTGCTGGAAGAGGTGAACGATTAGAAACTGAAACACCTGATGCAGTCTGAAACGGAACCACTCCTGCCGCCTGAACCTTTGGACAGGCGGCAGGTGTTTTTCACCGGCGGTTGCCGGAACTACTGAAAAAGATGAAACAATGAATACTTCCCAATCCACGCATCCCCTGTACCGTGCCGGGCTGATTCTGGTCCGGATTCAACGGTTTTTTTCTGTTTTACCTTTTTTAATCCTGGTGGTGGCCATGCTCCTGGAGCTGATGGTCCGGTTTTTTCTGAAACAGTCCATATTCGGGCTGTCGGATTTCATCGGGTTTGCATCGGTGTGGCTGTATGCCATCGGTGCGGCTTTGGCTTCTTATGACCGCACCCATATCAAGGCGGAATTCGTGAACGTGTTTGCCAGGTCCGCCCGGGTGAGAAATCTGTGCCGGCTGGTGAGCTCTTTGGTCTCAGCAGGCATGTCGGTTGTCTTCACCAAATGGAGCTGGGACCTATGCGTCTACAGCGTGTCCGTGGGAGAGGTCACCCAGGCTTATCCCGTGCCCAAAGTGTTTTTCAGTCCTCTTTTTGTGGCGGCATTCTCATGGTCATTTATTTTCTGTGGGAAGCGTGGACTGTTTGAATGATTTTAGAAACAATGCGTGACCGGTTCGAAAACGGATCTGTCTGCTGCATAATAATTGCTGCAACATATAGAGGAAACCCATGGAATTTGCGCTGATCGGTTTTGTCGTCTGCCTGGTGCTGATCGTCATTGGTGTGCCCGTGGCCATGGCCTTTGGCGTGCTCACGGTCATACTGCTGTATTTATTCGGGCAGGATGCCGGGTATCTGGTTGAGGTGACCTACAAAAAAGTGGACTCGGTCATTCTGTTTGCCGTGCCGCTGTTTATTTTGTTCGGAACGCTGCTGGATGCCACCGGACTTGCCAAGCGGCTCATCGATTTCGTCAATCTTTTGATGACCCGCTTCCGCAGTGCTTTAGGTGCGGTCACCGTGGTGACCACGGCGTTGTTCAGCTCGATTTCAGGCACGGACTCGGCCGCCATCGCCTGCATCGGAACGGTGATGATCCCGAGGCTGGTAGCCAAGGGGTATCACCGGGGCCATGCCACTGCCTTGGTGGCCTGTTCAGGTATTCTTGGCCAGCTGGTCCCCCCCAGCGTACCCATGATTTTTATGCCATCATCACAGGGTCCTCTATTTTAGGGGTGTGGTTCGCCACCCTGGGGCCGGCCATTCTCATCGTGCTCATGTACTGCTTTCTCAATGCTTGGGCCGTGCGGAAAATGCCCATTGTCCCGGAAGAAACATTTGATTCATTCGGCGAACAGATGAAACACATCACCAAGGCCGGCTTCCACTGTATTCCGGTGCTGCTGCTGCCGTTTTTATTTTTGGCTCCTTGTATTCCGGGCTGATCACACCCACGGAAGTGGCGCTCATCGGGGTGTTCTATGTGCTGGCCTTAGGGTTTTATTACCGGGCGCTGACCTGGCGGGAGATCAAGACTGCTGCCATTAGCACGGCCGTGATCAGCGGGGCCGTGACCCTGATGTTTTATTTCACGGAAACCACCAGCAAGATTCTGATCCTGGAAGGGATCACCGATGAACTCGGGGCCTGGGTGGTGGCCAACTCGCCCAACCAGGCCGTAACTCTGCTGATGCTCAATGTGATCCTGCTGCTCATGGGTATGATGATGAACGATTTGTCCGGCACCGTGTTGTCTGCGGGACTGCTGTGGCCCATTGCCTCAGCCGCGGGGGTGGATCCCTACCATTTCGCCGCCATCACCGGAGTAAACCTGGGGCTGGGCACGGTTACACCGCCCACGGCGCCCATGCTGTTTCTGGCCGGCCGGATCGGCAAGAGTTCGGCGGAAGAGTATATCAAGCCGGCCCTGATACTGATGATCGTTGGTATGGTGCCAGTGCTGCTGATAACTACCTACTGGCCGGGCCTGTGCCTGTTCATCCCCAAAGCGCTGGGGTTTATCAAATAGAAAGAGGATGCGCCGGGGCAGAATTCGGCACGAGTCCGGGCATTCACTCAGGAGGGCGGCTTGGAATAAGGTCAATCAGAGTGAGACTCGAACGGGACCGGGCCTGATTCAAGGCCCGGTCTTTATTCATTCAACCCAAGAAACTGTAAGGAAGACAATCAATGGAAAACAAATATGATGCCATTGTCATCGGCGCCGGTATCATCGGCGCCTGCACCGGATTCGAACTGGCCAAAAAAGGCCTGAAGGTGCTCAACGTAGATAAACTGCCGGAAGCCGGCCATGGTTCCACCTCCGGGTCCTGTGCCATCATCCGGCTGCACTACTCCACTCCGGACGGGGTGGCCATGGCCAGGGAAGGCTATTTCTACTGGGTGGACTGGGCCAAATACCTGGGCACGGTGGACGAGACCGGGCTGGTGAAATATATCAACACCGGGTGCATGGTCATGAAAACCCCGAAAAACCACAACTTGAAAAAAGTGAAGGCAGCCCTGGACGAGCTGAGTGTGCCGTACTGGGATTTTGGTCCTGAAGAGATCACGGGCCTGGTTCCCATTCTGGATGCCCGGTCGTTCGGCCCCCCCACCCTGCCCAAAGACCCGCGGTTCGGCACCCCCACCGGGGACCGCATTGCCGGAGCACTGTATATTCCTGAGTCTGGCCTGATCTCCGATCCCAAACAGTCCGCCCACAATGTGCAGGCGGGCCTGTGAAGCCAAAGGCGGCAAATTCCTTTTCAATGCAAGAGTGGCGGAGATCCGGAAAAAAGACAACCAGGTGGAGGGCATTACCCTGGCGGATGGCACGGAAATCGACGCCCCGGTGGTGATCAATGTGGCCGGGCCCCATTCCTTCCAGATCAACCGCATGGCCGGCGTGGAAGACGACATGAACATCAAGACGAGGGCGTTACGTCAGGAGGTGTGTCATGTGCCGGCCCCGGAAGGATTTGATTACAACCACCTGGGCACCATCATCTCAGACGGGGATGTGGGATGCTATTCCCGGCCGGAAGTGGGAAACAACATCCTGATCGGATCTGAAGACCCGGAGTGCGATACCCTGGAATACATTGAAGATCCGGACAATTACAACACCGATTTCACCGAACAGTGGACCACCCAGGTGATGAGAGAGGCTCAGCGCATCCCGGACATGCGGATTCCCAATAAACCCAGCGGTATCGTGGATCTGTACGATTGCACCGACGACTGGATTCCCATTTATGACAGATCCAGCCTCAAGGGCTTTTATATGGCCGTGGGCACCAGCGGGAATCAGTTCAAGAACGCCCCTGTGGTGGGGTATCTTATGGCGGAACTGGTCACGGCTGTTGAGAACGGGCATGACCATGACAAAGATCCGGTGCATTTCACAATGAAATACACCAAACGGCCTTGCAATATCGGGTTTTATTCCCGGCTGCGAAAATCAACCCGGATTCCAGCTTTTCCGTGATCGGCTAAACTCCGGGAACAGGTCATTTTGGGTTTTTAATAAAACCACGAAGCACATAAAGATCACGAAGAAATTTTTTCTTCGTGATCTTTATGCATCCATTGTTGTATCCTCAGGGGGAAGATCAGGTGTTTAGCAGCGTTCATGGTGTTTTTCGCTTTGACGTCATGGTTGTCGCATATTTCATGCCGGTCATAAAAAATGACCGGCATGAAGTGTGTTCCAGGCAAAATGATCACACCGGGATCAAGCTGACGTAATCAGATGGTGGGTGGGAACCGTTTTTGAGTGCCTGATCCGTCATTTGCCGCAACCGGCCGGACCAGACCCGCGGTCTGTTTTCCATACTTGTTCAGCCCCGTCAGCCAAGTCGTTGTTTTTCTATAAAAAGGGTATTTAATCCAGTCGAACCATTTTTTATTTTTTGGGAAAAAAGGAGAGGTTCCGATTAAAATTCTGTTTGACACCAAGACGGGATACACGGTACAAAATCAAAATGGATATCCAAAAGGCACTGAAATTACTTGATCTTGAACCCGATGCGACCCTGGAGGACGCCCACGCTGCGTTCAAGAAAAAGGCCAAGCAGTTTCATCCGGATAAACTTATGGCAGCCGCGAAAGCCGGTGATGACGGTGAAACAATGAAGGATATCAATGTGGCGTATCTCATCTTGAAAACGGTGCTCAAGCCCGGCACCGGGAAAATAGGGACTCCCCCGCTTCCCGATCCGTTTTCACCGGCCTGCCGGCATCTGGCGGAAAAGCTTCGAAAATGGATATCCGACTGGCAGATCAGTTCCGGACCGGTCCCGCCTGCCCGGCCCGTAACCGGCCAGCAATCCCGGGCACACACGAATCCTTCCCCGGGTACATTTGAAAAGGTGCTCAAACAGTCCATGAGGCGCCGCATGGCCAGTGAAATACGATACAGCGCCTATACCCGGTATCTGGAACTGGAAAGAAAAATGAAGCAGGCCCGGCAGCAAAAGCCGGGAGCCGACTGGGAAGTGGACAGTGTGGAGCCAATATCCCGGATAAAACCGGTGAAATAACCCCCCCGTTCCGATCCTTATCCCACTTTTTTTTGGGCACAAACCGGAGAAATACCCGGTAATTGCCTGAATCGATATCTGCTGGTACATAATAGCCTTCCGGCACCAGCAGCACCATGACCCGCCCGGCCGCGGGATCTTGTCCTGAAGACCGGTTCCGCCGATCCTCCTTTTTTTCCCCCGGGCTTCTGGGCCCCCGGCGGGGCGGCCGGACATTCAAAATTCGGGCCTCCACCACCTGGGGCTGATTCGGCAGCCGTTTTCCCGGCGGTCCGATGGGCCGGGGGCGCCTACGACAAATTCCATATCTACCTCCCCGCACAGGAATACTGTGCGCATGTGACAAGCGTATCTGTTGATCTATCGGCACGGGTGCGTTAAAACTTGAATACCGGGGACACGGCAATTAAGATCTGTCGGCCTGAAGTGCCCGTATTCGTGATGGTCCGAAAATTGCTTGTAATCATCATGGTTTGTTGATATCAGTCGACAGGTACGTGAATGTAACCGACAAAGCGGAGCCATGCCCATGCTTAATGGCAAATCAATTCTTATTACAGGCGGCACCGGTTCATTCGGCAAGGCGTTTGTCCGAATGGTCCTTGACCGGTATCCCGGTGTTAAACGGCTGGTGGTGTATTCCAGAGACGAACTTAAACAGTTTGAAATGTCGCAGGTTTTTCTGAATCGCACCATACCTGCCTGCGGTATTTCATTGGGGATGTCAGAGACAAGGACCGGTTGCAAAGGGCTCTGGAAGGCATTGATACCGTGGTTCATGCCGCCGCCCTCAAACAGGTGCCGGCAGCGGAATACAACCCGTTTGAGTGCATCAAGACCAATATCCTCGGGGCCCAGAACCTGGTGGATGCCTGTCTGGATAACGGCGGGGTCCGTCAGGTGATCGCGCTTTCCACTGACAAGGCCGCCGCCCCCATCAATTTTATATGGGGCCACCAAATTGTGTTCCGACAAATTGTTTGTGGCTGCCAACAATATTAAAGGAAAGCGGGATATCCGCTTTTCCGTGGTTCGATACGGTAATGTCCTTGGAAGCCGGGGGTCTGTGGTGCCTTTTTTCCTGGAAAACGTAAAACCGGTGTCCTGCCCATTACCGATCCGGCCATGACCCGGTTCAGCATCCGGGTGTCGGACGGGGTGGATATGGTGTTCTGGGCCATGGAAAACGCCCATGGGGGAGAGATTCTGGTGCCGAAACTGCCTTCCTACAAAATTACCGATCTGGCCCGGGCGGTGGATCCTGAATGTAAGTGTCAAATTATTGGCATCCGGCCGGGTGAAAAAATTCATGAAGAGATGATCACTGCCAGTGACAGTTTTCACACCGTGGATCTGGGAGACTATTTTGCCATTCTTCCTGCCGCCAGAAGTCAAGGTGCCAAATGTCATGAAAAATACAGTGATTGTCAATGGATCCCGGCCGGCTTTTCCTATTCCAGTGACACCAACCTGATTTTTGACGGTTGAACAGCTGCGGCAATTGATCCGGGAGGAAGTGGACCCGAAGTTTCAGGTGGAATTATGATTCCTTATGGCAGACAGCATGTCACCCAAGCGGACATTGACACAGTGATCCGCGTGCTTCAGTCTGATTTTCTCACCCAGGGTCCGAAAGTGCCTTTGTTCGAGCAAGCCGTGGCTGACAAGGTCGGGGGCCCAATACGCGGTGGCGGCCAATTCCGGGACCAGTGCCCTGCATATCGCCTGCCTGGCCATGGGGCTTGGCCCGGGGGATAGTCTCTGGACCTCACCCATCACATTTGTGGCATCAGCCAATTGTGCCCTGTATTGCGGTGCCACAGTGGATTTTGTGGACATCGATCCAAACACGTATACCCTCTGCCCCATGCCCTTGAAGAAAACTGAAACAGGCAGAACAGGAAAACCGCCTGCCCAAAATCGTCACTCCGGTCCATATGTGCGGGCAGCCCTGCGATATGGCCGCCATCCATGATCTGTCGCAACAATATGGATTCAAGATTATTGAAGATGCCTGCCATGCCCTGGGAGGGGCAATATAAAGGGGTGCCGTCGGCAGCTGTCAATACAGTGATATCACGGTTTTCAGCTTTCATCCGGTCAAACTTATCACCACCGGTGAAGGAGGGATGGCGGTTACCAATGATGCAGAACTCGCCGATCGTCTGTTTCGTTTCCGTTCACATGGGATTACCAGCAACCGGGACCAAATGGTGCCCCGGCCGGCGGATGAGATCTGGAACTACCAGCAGATTTTTTGGGCTACAATTATCGAATGACTGATATTCAGGCGGCCTTGGGAATCAGCCAACTTGAACAATTGGATGCATTTGTCGCCAGGCGCAGGGAACTGGCCCAGCGATATGGCCGGGTCCTGGCACACCTGCCGGTGACCCTCCCCTTGCAGAACCCGGATGCAGAGTCTGCCTGGCATCTTTATGTCCTCCGCCTGAAGCTGGTTCAGATAGGTAAAAGCCAGAAACAGGTGTTTGCTGGTTTGAGAGAAAAAGGGATCGGTGTCAACCTGCATTATATCCCGGTGCATCTCCAGCCCTGGTACCAGGAGTTGGGATTTGGGCCGGGGCAGTTTCCGGAAGCGGAGCGGTATTACCGGGAAGCCGTCACCATACCATTGTTTTATGCCATGACGGAAAAAGAGCAGGATTGTGTGGCAGCGGGTTTGCAAGATGTGATTTGAATGATACGGAGTGCATCAGGCTTTTGAACGGAATAGGAAATATGATGAGCCTTATTTTATTGCGGAAGTTTCCAGCAACCATCACCGAGATCTGGATCGATGTCTGAAATTTATTGACACTGCCGCAAAAATGGGGTGTGACGGAGTTAAATTTCAACTGTTCAAAATCGATGATTTGTTTGCCCCGGAAATATTGATAAAAAGCCAACTGCACCGGGATCGCAAGAAAAGGATTTTGACAAACCGTTTTTGAGCTGATAAGACGAGAGGAGGTTCAGACAGGGAAAAAGAATGCTGTTGGCTACAGAGATCCTGGCATTGATCCCGCTGAGCTTTCTGCTGATACTGCCGATATCAAACCGCCTGAGAGATGCCATCTCCGATCAGCAGCTTTTTAAACTGTTTATGCAGCGGATACACATAAACATCCTTTATTTTGTCATGCTTCAGATGCTTGTGTCCCTTTTTGGACGTGCCTTTGGTCTCGCCCACACGAATCCAGTTGGATGCCTGATAGCAGATACCTTTGAACCGGTCCTGCTCCACAAAGGTCTCCAGCAGGTATAAGGGAAAGTGATACACCTTATGCCAGTCATCACTGATCCGCTTGATGTTCAAGGCCAGAATCCTGGAAGCCAGGCACTTGACAGTGACCCAAGGAAGAATCAGATACCGGGTATTGTTGGCTATATAATGAAGACGTTCGTTTTTAACCGGTTTTGGCCATCCGACGAACCGCTCCCTGGATTTGACAGCCCAGGCAGCCGACCCCCAGCCGATGCAGGCCAGGGGCACATCTCCGGCAAACGCCATGTACTTGAGATGATTGCCCACAATCTGGGAATACCCAAGATAATGAAATTGATCCACCAGGCTGTTGTAAAGGGGTTCATGTTCTGTGTACCGGACCATCTCTACCCTGACAGGACCCAGCTCTTTGAGGGTGCAGTTGATGGGGGTCTGGACCACATGGATAATGGTGGTGGTTCTACCGATGTTTTGGGGGTGAATCGGCTTGGCGGATAATCGATCAGGCCTTTTCTGTGCAGGGTCAACAACAGTTCCCGGCAGGCCATGTCCTTGAGCCGGCCGCTGGGCTGAACCCAGTTCCAGTGCCTGCAAAGCTCCCGGGAATATGGGTCCGGCCCTT
>LQAG01000371.1_pt1 | contig 14024 bp, 18 predicted proteins | sample 1535801 | NCBI WGS metagenome assembly LQAG01 (sample SAMN04331584, study PRJNA305678) | bioreactor metagenome | isolation source: bioreactor_3 inoculated with Wadden Sea sediment 1st replicate of a... | place: Germany:Bremen | reverse complement strand
GAGGAATGCGAAAACCCAGGTGGATGACCTTTACCAGGAGATCCTCAAACGGGTGGAGGCGGGGGAACGGGTTCTGGTGACCACCCTGACCAAGCGAATGGCCGAAGACCTCACCGAATATTACGCAGACCTGGGGTCAAGGTCAAATACCTGCACTCGGACGTGGTGACCATGGAGCGGATTGAGATCATCCAGGATCTGCGCCAGGGGGTGTTTGACGTGCTCATCGGGATCAACCTGCTCCGAGAGGGCCTGGATATCCCTGAGGTCTCCCTGGTGGCGATTCTGGACGCGGACAAGGAAGGGTTTCTGAGATCCTTCCGCTCGTTTGTCCAGATTTTCGGCCGGGCCGCCCGGAATGTGTACGGCCGGGTGATCATGTACGCGGAAAAGGAAACCGGGTCCATGAAAAAGGCCATGGAAGAAACCCGACGCCGCCGAAAAATTCAGAAAGCCTATAACGAGGCCCACCATATCGTGCCTGCCACCGATCCAGAAACAGCTTAACCGGTTCGAATATCCGAAACCGGATGCAAATACTGATGCCGGCACCGTAAACGCGGCAGTGCATGAAGTGATCCAGTCCTATGATTCGGATGAAATCGATGTGGAAGACCTGATCCGGGATCTGGAATACAAAATGAAAAAAGCCGCGGAAAGCCTGGAATTCGAGCAGGCGGCCCTGTATCGGGACCGGATCCGGGAGCTCACGGACCTGGCCCCGTTCTGACGGCCTGCCCCTGATCATGTACGCCGCCCTGACGGAAAAATATCTTCAAGCCCCCCATTCCCCCGGGGTGTATTTGATGAAGGACGTCAAAGGAACCATTATCTATGTAGCAAAGCCAAGGACCTGAAAAGGCGGCTGGGGTCCTATTTTGCCCGGCAGGACCACGCAGACGGCAAGACCGCGGCCCTGCTGGCCATGGTCCGGGATTTCGACCTGGTGATCACGGCATCGGATCACGAAGCGTTCATCCTGGAATCCAACCTGATCAAGGAGTACCGGCCCCGGTACAATGTGCTGCTCAAGGACGGGAAAAACTATCCCCTGCTGCGCATCGATCTGTCCGAATCGTTTCCCGCGATCCAGCGGGTGCGGCGGATCCAGAACGACCAGGCCGTGTACTTCGGCCCCTACTCCTCCTCACACAGTGTAAATCAGACCCTGCTCCAGATCCAGAAAATCTTTAAACTCAGGAAATGCCGGAACACCCAGTTCAAAAACCGGTCCCGGCCCTGCCTGAACTATCAGATCAACGCCTGCTTGGGTCCCTGTTGCCGGAAAGTGGATGAACAGGAATACCGGCAGCATGTCAAGGATGCGGTCCTGTTTCTCAAGGGCCGGTCCGGCCGGGTGATTCAAAAGCTCAAAGCACAGATGAAAGCCCATGCCGATGCTCTGGAGTTTGAGAAAGCGGCCCAAAAGCGGGATGCTGTGACCGCCATGACCCATGTGCTGGAGAAACAGGTGGTGGTGTCCCCGGACCTCAAGGACCGGGATGTGCTGGCCCTGGCAGTGGACAAGGGCATGGCAGTGGTCACCATGATGCTGGTGCGGTCCGGCCGGCTCATCGATACGGTGCATTATCCCGTGGACCCGGGGTTTGCCCAGCCCCATGAAACGCTGCGGGCGTTTTTGCTGCAGTATTACGATGTCCCCCGGTTTCTGCCGGATGCGGTGCTCCTGGACCGGGAGATTGAGAACATGGATGCCCTGGCATCGCTGCTTTCGGAACACAAGCGCCGGAAAGTCCGGGTTCATGTACCGGTAAGGGGAGAGAAACGGCGCCTGGGTGGAGATGGCCGCCGTTAACGCGGCCCGGGAACTGGAAAAACGGCGGTTGAAAGAAGAGGCGGCCCGGTCCGCCGTGGCCCAGGTTCAGGCATTGCTGAAAATGGATCAGGTGCCGGATCGCATCGAGTGTTTTGACAATTCCCACCTGGCCGGTCAGGATCCGGTGTCCTCCATGGTGGTGTTCAACAGGGGCCGGCCGGATAAAGATGCGTATCGGCGGTATATCCTTCGGGATATGGACCGGCCCGATGATTATGCCGGTATGACCCAGGTGCTGACCCGGCGGTTTTTAAAAACGGAACAAGAGATGGATTTTCCGGACCTGCTGGTGGTGGACGGCGGAAAAGGCCAGTTGGGCATGGCCGTGGCCGTGCTGAAGGCGCTGAATCTGAACGGCCGGTTTGCCGTGGCCGGTCTGGCCAAAAAAGACGAGGCCAAAGGAGAGGACATGGACAAGATTTATGTACCGGGCCGGGCCAATCCTTTGAATACGGCGCCGTTCAAGCAGGGCCTGTTTCTGCTTCAGCAGGTGCGGGACGAGGCCACCGGTTCGCCATCACTTTCCAGCGAAGGCGCCGGGAGAAACGGGGCCGCCTGTCGGTGCTGGACACCATTCCCGGTATCGGGCCCAAACGAAAAAAACGGCTGCTGACTCGGTTCAACGGCCTGGAAAACCTGAAGAACGCGTCAATGGATGACTTGACGGCATTGCCCGGGATTACCGAAAAACTGGCACTACAGATTCTGGAACGGGTTCGGGATCAGACGTCTTAATGGTTTTTTCCCTTTACACCCGGCCGCGTAACGTATACTAAGTCAGGCAACGATTGATAACCCGCCTGTTTGGAGAAAATGCATGACGGAAAATTTGACGATACCCCGGATCGAGATACCGGGGAAATGAGTTTTGAGGAACTGTTCGAGTCTTACACCGGCAATCTGGGCCATGAACTGGCGCCCGGTGACATGGTGGAAGGAAAATCATATCCATCGGCCGGACCACGTGTATGTCGACACCGGCACCAAAAGCGACGGAGTGGTGGAAAACAGGAACTCCTGGATGAAAATGGAGAACTACCGTTTCAAGAGGGGGATGCGGTCACGCTGTATGTGGTGTCTTTGAATGAAAGTGAAATCATCCTGTCCAAAGCCATTTCCGGTGCCGGCAAAGCAGCGCTTCTGGAAGATGCGGTTCAGAACCGGACTCCGGTGGAAGGCAAGGTCACTGAAGTGATCAAGGGGGGTTTTTCCGTGGATATCCTGGGCAAACGGGCGTTCTGCCCGGTGAGCCAGATGGATGTCAATTATGTGGAAACTCCGGAAGATTTTGTTGGGCAGACCCTGCGGTTTCTGGTGACCCGGTATGAGGAAAACGGGCGGAACATTGTCATTTCCAGAAGGCATCTGCTTCAGGAAGAAACGAAAGCGGCCCGGCAGGCTTTTTTTGCGGATGTGTCCGTGGGAGATACCCTCCAGGGCAAGGTGACCCGGCTCATGTCCTTTGGCGCGTTCATCGAGCTGACCCCGGGGGTGGAAGGCATGGCCCATATCTCCGAGCTGAGCTGGGCCCGGGTGGACAAGCCGGATGAGGTGGTCAAACCCGGGGATACCGTGCTGGTGAAATTGCTGAGCATCGAGCACCAGGAAGGCCAGGATGTGCCCAAGATAGCCCTGTCCCTGAAACAGACCGCATCCGATCCCTGGGACAGCGCGGATCAGGTGTTTAAATCCGGGGACCAGGTGACGGGAAAGGTGGTGCGGCTGACCGGTTTCGGGGCATTTGTGGAAATTGCGCCCGGAATCGACGGCCTGGTGCACATCAGTGAGATGAGCCACACAAGGCGGGTGACCCGTCCGGAAGAAGTGGTGGAAAAGGATCAGGAAGTCCAGGTGGTGATCAAGTCCGTCGACATGGATGCCAGACGGGTTTCCCTGAGTATCAAGGATGCCCTGGGTGATCCCTGGACCGGGATCAGCGTCCGGTACAAACCAGGGGATATCATGGAAGGCCGGCTGGAAAAAAAGGAATCCTTCGGCCTGTTCATCGGACTGGAACCAGGCGTGACAGGGCTGATGCCGGTATCGGTGCTCCGAAATGCCACGGACACCAAGAGGTATGACGGGCTCAAACCCGGGGACACGGCGGAGGTCATGATCCAGCAGGTGGATGAGGAAAAACGCCGCATTTCCCTGGCTCCGCCGGATTTAAAAGAATCCGACGACTGGCACCAGTTTGCCGGCAGCAAAAAGACCGTACCGTGGGGACCATGGAACAGGTGTTCATGGATGCGCTCAAGAAAAAAAAAGAAAAAGTAGGCCCGTGGAAAACCGGCACCTGTTTATCACCGACCTGGACGGGACCCTTCTCACGGATGACAGGACCGTCTCTCACCGGGACCTGGAAACCCTTCATCGCTTGAGGGATAAAGGAAATGTGGTGGCGGCGGCAACGGGCCGGAGTCTGTATTCTTTTGAACGGGCCCTGGCACACATGGAAGCGGATACCGGTACATTTCCCCTGGATTATCTGATATTTTCCACGGGTGCCGGCGTATTGCGGTTCACCGGAAACGAGATTATCCGGCATCTGGCTATTTCCCGGTCGGATGTGATGCGGATTACGGCCTGCTTTGACCGGCAGTGCCTGGATTACATGGTTCACGACGACATCCCGGATACCCATCACTTCATGTTCCGGTCCCACGGCCGGGACAATCCGGATTTTTTTCAGCGGATTACCCTGTATCAGCCGTTTGCCGTTCCAATGACACCGGATACCCCGGTGTTCGAATCCGCCACCCAGGTTTTGGCCGTCATGCCTCCGGCCGTGTCGCTGACCCGGGTGGCCCGGCTCCGCAGTGAATTGTCGGACTACAGTGTGGTGCACGCCACCTCTCCTCTGGACCATCAGTCCGCATGGATCGAGGTGTTTCATCCTGGGGCCTCCAAGAGCATCGCTGCCGCCTGGCTGGCGGAATATTTGAAGATTTCAAGACCCCGGGTGGTGGCCGTGGGCAATGACTACAATGACCAGGACCTGCTGGCCTGGGCCGGCCAGGCGTTTTGGGTGGCCAATTCAGCGCCGGAACTGAAGACCGGCACCCGACTGACGGAATCCAATAACAAAAACGGCGTCACCCGGGCAGCAAGGCTGGCCGGGCTTCTTGAGTAGGCGGGTGTCTGGTTTCTGGTATTAGGGACTGGCTGATTGGGCTGGGGTGCCGGGGTTGTGCCCCGGCACCTAACCGGATTGTCACCCCGGCGAGTTATTCAGAAGAAACGGTCCGTCACAAAGCTTGATCAAGTCCTTCATGTCCCGCACTGCCCGATCCATCCCGGTAAGCACGGCTCTGGACACAATGCTGTGCCCGATGGAAAACTCCCGGATTTCATGGAGCCCGGCAAAGGCTTTGATGGAGTTGTAGCAGATGCCGTGCCCGGCATTGACGCCAAGTTTCAGTTTGGTCCCGATCTTGGCGGCATCCACGATCCGGGAGAATTCCCGCCGGGCCTCGGCTGGGGTGGTCGCATCACAAAACGCCCCGGTGTGGATTTCGATCATGTCAGCATCGATCTTGTGGGCGATTTTGATCTGATCCAGATCCGGATCGATGAAGATGCATACCTGGATACCTGCATTTTTCAAGGTGGCGACCGCATCCTGAACAGCGCCCTGATGGCTGATCAGATCCAGCCCCCCTTCCGTGGTCACTTCCTCTCTTTTTTCCGGAACCAGGGTCACGGTGTCGGGCATGATGTCCAGTGCAATTCCCAGCATTTCATTGGTGGCAGCCATTTCCAGAATGAGACGGGACTGGACGATCTGCCGGAGCAGGCGGACGTCCCGGTCCTGGATATGGCGCCGGTCTTCCCTCAGGTGCACCACAATGGCATCCGCGCCGGCGGTTTCCGCAGCCACCGACGCAGCGATGGGGTCCGGATAGTCGATCCCCCGGGCCTGGCGCAGAGTTGCCACATGGTCTACATTTACAGCCAGTTCTGTCATTTTGTCATTCCTTTCCCGGTGTCAGAATACCGGTAAATCCGGATTATCCGGTTCAATCTGCTTCAACAGTTCCAAACTTTTGGTTTCCATCTGCCGGGCCGCTTCATCACCGGCCTCATGGTCGAATCCCACCAGGTGGAGGATGCCGTGTACCAAAAGCTGGGACATGCGTTGATCCAGGGTGATGCCGGCCTGTTCCGCTTCTCTGGCGGCTGTCTGGGCAGAGATGACCACATCCCCCAGCAGTCCGGGGGTCATGCCTGAAAATTCCCCTTCCTGCATGGGAAAGGACAGCACATTGGTGGGCGCATCTATTTTCCGGAACTCCGGTTGAGTGCCTGGATCTCTTCGTCATTCATGATCACGATGGAGATTTCATGCCGGTCACAGCCCAAGGCGTTTAAGATCTGTTCGGTCTTTCTGCGCAGAGCCTGGGTGGCCACCATTGGTTTTTGACGGTTGTCGATCCATATCTGAAGCGTTGTCATGTTTTTCTTTCTTTTTTCCTGGGGTTTGTCCGTATATTCAATCCGGCTGTGATAAATGCTGGTCAGAATATTGTTGAAACTCCTGGCGATCTGGTGCAGGTCCTTGAGCGTCAGTTCACATTCCTCCAGCTGGCCGTCGGCAAAAATATCGTTGATCAGCTCCTTGACCCGACCCCGGATTCTGGAGGCCGTGGGCCGTTCCAGGGCCCGAACCGCCGCTTCCACCACATCCGCCAGCATCACAATCCCGGTTTCCCGGGTCTGGGGCTTGGGACCGGGATACCTGAAATTTCCTTCCTCCACATCGTCTTTGCCGCTTTTCAAGGCCTTGTTATAGAAAAATTTGATCAGAGAGGTCCCGTGGTGCTGGGTGATACCCTCGATGATTTCATTGCCCAGTTTATGGGTTCTGGCCAGCTCCACCCCTTTTTGACATGCTGGATGAGAATGAGCGCGGACATGGACGGCGAGAGCTTATCATGCCGGTTTTTGCCGTCGGCCTGGTTTTCAATGAAATACATGATCTTGTCTAGTTTTCCGATGTCATGGTAATATGCCATGACCTTGGCCTTAAGACTGTTGGCATGGATGGCTGACGCGGCTGCCTCCGCCAGGGTGGCCACGATCACGCTGTGGTTATAAGTGCCCGGGGCCTCGATCATCAGTTTTTTGATCAATGGCTGGTCCAGGTTGGCCAGTTCCAGCAGCTTAGCTTCGGTGGTGTAGTCGAAAAACGACCTCGATCAGCGGACAGAACCCGATGGTTAGCACGGCCGAGAAAATTCCGCCGCAGAATGCGATGACCACTTCTTTTGCCAGGATCATCGGATCAGGCTGGGCCAGGGAATAAAACCCCAGGGCCAGGGCCAGAAATGAATTGAAAACAGCTAGTTTGACGCCGGTCGTGATAAAGTTTTTACGGGTCTGCCGGGCCTGGGCCCAGAACGCGGCCATACCGCAGCTTAACAGAAAAAAGAGGAATGCTTCGAAACTTCCGCCGAAAGAAATGCTTGCCAGCACCGACAGCACCAGAGAAAATAAATGGCAATACTGAATCCCAGAAACAGGCAGCAGATCATGGCGGCGGCCGGCAGCGGGATGGCCATGAAAAAAGAGGCGGACGTCAGATCCCAAGCCTGATTCGGATCGGCGGACTGAACCAGATAGGTGGTCAGCTTGACAACGCCCAGATACAGGATCAGCCCCAGGGCCAGAAAAATCATGTGTTTGTTATGGTCGTTTTCCAGGGCGGTGTGGTGTCTGAAAAAAAAGCAGATAGGATACCAGCAGCAGGGTGAACGTGATCAGTGCGACTCCGATGGCGGACGCGTAAACGGTTTTGACAACGGTCTGTTCCTGCAGGGTATTGAGCTTGATAAGCCGGGTCTTGTCGATCCGTTCGCCCTCCCGGACGATCATTTCTCCGGCCTTAATCTGGTACATGACCGGTTTGATGGTGGCCTGGGCTGCAAGAATCCGTTCCTGGGTTTCGTTTTTGTTCATGAAAATGTTGGGCTGGAGCAGGCGCTGGCAGACATCCACAATCAGGTTGGTCAGGTTGTAATTGACCTTTTTGAGAAGGGGCTTTCCCTCGATTCTGACCATGGCCTTGGCCTGGTCCGGTCCGTAGAACACCTTGAGATGGTTGATCACCTGTTCTTCGTTTGTTTTGATGTTTCTCAGGACAATACCCTTGTGTTCCTGTTCCAGTAGAAGTTCCTTGTTCGCCACCACCCCGTTGGAAAGCACCTTGTCCATGATGGTCTGAACTTTTTGGGTGATGTCCGGGTCGAACCGGTGTTTGTGCAGGATGGAATAGGCCCCTTCACTGATCGGGATGCCCAGTTTTTCTTCGAACAGCGGCTTGGTTTCCAGGACCATGGCAAATGTGGGATCAGGAATTTTTTCGGCGGACGAGTTCTCTTCACCGGTTTCGACCGGTGGCGGTTCAAACAGAGACCGGCCGATTGTCATGGCTTCCTCGATACGGGTCTGGATCCGGGCCAGCAGGTCTGCATCCAGATCGTACACGATCCGGACTGCATCCCGGGCCTGGCTGCGGCGTTCCTCAGACACTTCCCGGTCTTCCACCAGCAGGTCCCGGTGGGCTTTGATATCCCGCAAGGCCACATCTCCGATTTCATACGCATCGTTGATCTGCTGGTGTTCCGGTGTCTGGAAAAATGTGAACACCAGGGTGATTCCCAGCAGCATGACCCATAACAGGTAGGGGGTGGACAGGAAAAACTGCGTGGCTGTATCCAGCCAGGTGTTAAATTTTGTTTTTTTCATAGGCGTCAATGATATCGGATACCAGCTGGTGCCGCACCACATCGTCCCGGGTGAAATGGATGAATTCAATGCCCTTGATGTGGGAAAGAATTTTTTTGACTTCCACCAGTCCGGATTTTTTGCCGGTCGGTAGATCGATCTGGGTGATGTCCCCGGTCACGATGGCTTTGGAACCGTATCCGATTCGGGTTAAAAACATTTTCATCTGCTGGGAGGTCGTGTTCTGGGCCTCATCCAGAATGATGAACGCATTATTCAGGGTTCGACCCCGCATGAACGCGATGGGGGCGATCTCAATGATTTCCTGCTCAATATAGGCCCGGGCTTTTTCAAAATCGATCATATCGTACAAAGCATCATACAGGGGGCGCAGATAGGGGTTGATTTTTTCAGTTAGGTCTCCGGGGAGAAATCCCAGTGCCTCTCCCGCTTCGACAGCGGGACGGGTGAGTATGACTTTCCGGATGTCTCCTCTGGCAAGGCGCCATGGCCATGGCCATGGCCAGATAGGTTTCCCGGTGGCCGGCCGGGCCGATGGCAAACAGGATGTCTTTGGCTTCAATGGCTTGGGTATATTTGACCTGGTTCAGGCTTCTGGGCCGGATCGGTTTGTTTCTGGCGGTGGTGAACACGGTGTGCATGAACAGCGTTTCCAGCCGGGCGCGGGTTTTTTTTGATCAGGGTGATAGCGGCATCCAGATCTCCCGGCTCCAGCTGGATTTTTTCCTTGAACAGTGGATACAGCTGGGCCAGCAGTGAACGGGCCTGTTGTACCTGTGAATCAGGGCCGGATATGCTGACAGTCCCGCCCCGGGAATGGATTGTGATTCCGAATCGTTTGGCTATTTTGTCCAGGTGGGTGTTGTGAAATCCAAACAGCTGCTGCGCGATGGATATGTTGTCAAATTCAAGGCTAGTCATAGGCTTTAGGGTGCATTTTATTTGGAAAAAGGTCAATAAAATCTTGACGGCAAACTAGTGGAGTTGCTATTTGTGTATTTCTTTACAACACGCGATTGAAAGGGAATCCATGAACGGTTTTGATCTGATGGTTCTGGTGATTGTCCTGTTCTGCATGATCCGGGGCGTGTTCCGGGGACTGATTCGGGAAGTGTCCGGAATTGTGGCGGTGATCGCCGGATTTTACGGCGGATTTTCCTATTACTGGATGCTGTCTCCCTATCTGGATTTTCTGATTCAGACGCAGGGAATTCGTCACCTGGTCAGTTTCGGGGTGCTGTTCTGCGGTATCGTGATCCTGGTGGGGCTGTTGGCCGCGCTGATCCGCAAACTGATGCACGTGGCATTTCTGGGATGGGTGGACCGGACATTCGGCCTGTTTTTCGGAACCGCCAAAGGCTTTCTGATCGTTTCGGTGCTGTTCATCATGCTGACGTCATTTGTTCCGTCCGGGGCCGCCACCTGGATGAATCGATCCGAAACCGCTCCATATCTGGCACAGATTTCCCGCACCATGACCCTGTTTATTTCCAGGAGCCTGCAGGTGGATTTTCTGGACCGGTTTAACCACTACAAAGTAAACCAAATACAGACAAAGGAGACGGATTCCGTTGGAATCATTGGCCCCGGTCCTGGAGGTGATCCGGACATTGAGGGGAAAAAACGGGTGTGAATGGGACCGGCGCCAGACGCCGGAAACCATGTGGAAATGCCTGGCCGAAGAGGTGTATGAACTTCAGCAGGCCCTGGCGGATCAGGATGTGGACAATACCTGTGAAGAGATGGGCGATGTCTTGTTCCAGATTGCGTTTATCATGGAAATCTTTCATGACTCCGGGCGGATTCCCATCTCCCGGGTGGTGGACATGGTCATCGAAAAGATGATTCGGCGCCATCCGCATGTGTATGGAGATGCGGTGGTGAACACCCGGGCTGAGCTGCTGGATCAATGGGAACGGATCAAGATCCGGGAAAAAAAGGCGCCGGCCCGGTTATCTGCCATGGATAACGTCCCCAGAGGCATGCCAGGGCTCATGCGGGCCATGAAAGTGTCCAAATCCGCTGTGAAGAAAGGGTTTGAATGGGAGGATATCCATCAGGTTCTGGATACGGTGAAAAGTGAAATCTCAGAATTTGAATCCGCGCTGGACCAGAAAGATGAAGACGTCATGATGCTGGAATTCGGTGATATCCTGTTTTCGCTTGTGAATGTGGCAAGGTTTGCCGGGTTTCACCCTGAAACCGCGCTGGCAAGGTCTACGGCCAAATTCGAAAGCCGGTTCCGTCTGATGGAAGCGGATCTGTCCGGAAAAGAAGTCTCCCTTGATGCCTTGTCTGCGTCCGAAAAGAGGTGTTCTGGTCCCGGGCCAAACAGGCCCATGACAAGAATCAGTCTGAGCTGAAAGAGTAATCCCGCTGCGGCTGAATAGCCCTGGCGGTTTGAATCGTTTCGTTGTTGTGCCGGTCGATGAACCGGTAGGTGAATCGGGAAGGGTCCGGCGGATGACTGGCTTCTCCGGCAGGCGGAGGGGCCTGGCTGCCGGAGAAAGTGTCATCAGGGTCGCTTCAGCCGCTTTGGAGATGATTTTCCACAATGCCTGCCGCTACTTTGTCAATAATGGCCTGCCGGGTCCACTCGGATGTAACGGACGGGTGCGTGTCGGTGCGCATGACAATCCGGCCGGATTTTTCCAGAATTTTGCCTTCACCCATCTGCCGGAAATAAAGCCGCAGGACATTTTGAATCTGGTAGGCAGGGATTTTCAATGCCTTTCCTCCCGGTCTTTTCTAATTTTTCTAATCGTCAAAATCACCTTCAGGCCTTTGTCCGTCCCGATAGCCGCCGCTTTTTTCTGATTTTTTCTTCGGTCCATTCTTCTGCGGATTCAATGGTCTGGGATTTGACCCCCGGGGTCATGGGACCGGGTTTCCAGAATATGGGGACAAAACGATATCTGCGGTATCTGTAGCATTGAACACATCCGTGAGCAGCGTAAAGACAAATGCCTGGACCCCCCGGACCATCCGGTCCCGGATTTCCCCGGAACTGGGCCAAAAGGCGGTTTTCAAACGGGGCATTGAGTTTTTTGAAATTGCCGCCGGTCAGGCCGTGATCCCTGGCATAGATGAGCATCTGCCGCCATACCGCCTCATCCACGCCTTTGTCCGATTCTTTGATAAAATTGCCCTCAGCGTCCAAAATGGCGTTGCCAAAATCATTGACCTGAACCCCCCAGGAGATCATCTGCAGGGCAGTGGCCACATTGGCCTTGGTGGTGCGGGTCTGTTCGGCAATCTGGCGGAGCCGGTCCGAGCTGTTGCCCGAGGTGCCGTGCTGGGCTCCGGATACCTGATAGGGGGCCAGCTCGTCATGGATTTTGCGGTCAACGGGACATCAATGCCGGCGTCGCTCTGCTCGATGCCGTGAGTGGTTCCGTTGTTCAGGGCGATCCAGTCCGGAAAATGCCGTGGGCGTTCAGTCCCTGGATCAGAAACAAGGCCTCCCGGGGGGTGGACAATCCCAGTTTGCCTTTGATCTCCCCCACTTCAGTTTCCAGTCCGGCCCATTTCGGAACCAGTGCGGCCAGTTCAATGTTGGCCAGTAGGTTCTGGTCATCGGGCATATGGGAGGCATCAATGGCAATGGAGGTGATGCCGGCGTCAAACAGGGACGTGATTTCGGTTCTGGCCGGTTCGATGTCCGCCGGGGTCTTGATGCCGAAATGATCCGCATGGATGGCCACCGGTATGGTAATACCCAGCTCGTTCATGAATACGTCGGTCTGTCTGGCGATGTTCCACAGATTAACGGCACAGTAGGCCCCGGTGCCGCCCTCTGATCGGGCGATTTCAATGATGATGGCGGCATTGGCCTGCTGGGCCGCCGCCAGGGCGCCCCGGATAACGAACGCGTTCCTGCCGTTGGCCGCGATGGTCATACATTTTTCTTTTTTTGAGCATGGCCTGATCAATGTATTTGCCGCTGACAATCAATGCCCTGGAATGGGGAAACAGCTTTTTAATATTAGGAGGCCGCCCCATATCCAAAGCGGTTTGAAAATCGGAGGTCCGATGATGTGACATGTCTTTTTTCTCCCAATCTGTTTTAGCGGTTGAATTGGACTGTTTTCTTTTTTTTGGCATGAAACCAGCCCAAAAAGCAAGCATTATTGAATAATGAATAGCTATTCATTTAATGGATAGCCGGTTAAAATCAGATTTCTTTGGAGAAGGGCGATGAAAGAAGAATGATAACTATTTGTAAAAAAGATAAAAGAAATTATCTCGTTCTATGAAATCTTGTGATTATCCTCTTGACATTTATAGTAAACTGTTGATAAATAATGAATTATTATTCATTTTAAATACAGGGGTGATGTTGGTTTGCAGAAAAACAGAACGGAAAAATATCACAACATTCTGGACAGTGCCGGGGCGGTGTTTGCAAAATACGGATTTTACAGGGCGACCATATCCCAGATCGCGTCCCGGGCCGGGGTGGCGGACGGAACCTTGTATCTGTATTTCAAAACAAGGATGATATCCTGTATCAGTATATCAGTTATAAACCGGTGTTGTGTTCGAAAAGATGAATGATGCCGTGGATGCCGGGAAAAGCGCGGAGGAAAAACTCAGAAACCTCATTCGGTGCCACTTGCAGCAATTTCAGAGCGACCGCAACATGGCGGTGATTTTCAATCCGAGGCCCGGTATCTGCGGGATATTCAGTCTCAGATCAAGGATATTTCAAAAATGTACCTGGACTTGCTGTCCGATATCATCGAACAGGGACAGATCGAAGGGTCCATTCGGCAGGATCTGTTTGTGGGCCTGGTGAAACGGTTCATTCTGGGGGCCGTGGAAGGGGTGATCTCCACCTGGGTCTCTGCCGGAGGCCGGTATGACCTGGTGGCCATGGCCGATCCCCTGGTGGATTTGTATCTCAATGGCGTAAGAGGCGGATAAATCCCATACAGTGCCTGAACGGGGGCCATTTTTTAAATGGCTTTGAATTCGGAATTTTGCTTGACGGAAATCGTCATCTTTATTAAAGCTCAGTGAGTTTTTATTCATCATCAGTTAAGACTTTTTTGGAGGGAACAGCATATGAGTTCAATTATCGGCCCGGCAAGTTATGATTTTTTCGGGATTTTTCCGGCAACGATCCTGTCCTTTATTCTGCCTGTGGTGGGAGTGGGCCTGTTTACCTATATCATGGCCCGGCGCCTGGCACCGCTGGTCCGTGCGGCTCCGGATTACCGGCTGGACCGGATCGACCAGCGCATCATCCGGCTGGTCACCCTGTGGCTGGGTCAGATGAAACAGCCCAGATATATGCTGGCGGGATCCTGCACATTGTTATTTTGCCGGTTTTCTGATCCTGTCCATCCGGTCCGTATCCTGTCATCATCGGTCTTTCCGACGGATTCGTGTGCCGGTTTCGGGGGTGGCTGGGAGATGTGTATATTTTTTAAAAGAT
>LQAG01000370.1_pt1 | contig 14068 bp, 17 predicted proteins | sample 1535801 | NCBI WGS metagenome assembly LQAG01 (sample SAMN04331584, study PRJNA305678) | bioreactor metagenome | isolation source: bioreactor_3 inoculated with Wadden Sea sediment 1st replicate of a... | place: Germany:Bremen | reverse complement strand
GGCCGTCGGACCATCCGCTCCACCGATGATGGCGATGGATGCCGATTCATTGGAGGTGAAGCCAAGGAACAGGCTCCGAAGAACGCCAGGAAAATACCGAATTGTGCCGCAGCTCCCAGCAGGAAGCTCTTGGGGTTGGCCAACAGCGGACCGAAGTCCGTCATGACGCCGACACCCATGAAGATGAGCGGCGGGAAGATCCCAAGCTTGTTACCGTAGTACAGGTAGTAGAAAAGTCCGCCCGGTACTTCCTTGGCCACCTCGAAGTAGTCGACGCCGTACTGGTTCAACTGAGCGGCGTATTTGATCGCGTTTTCCATCAGGCCGCCATAGAAAATCTCCGTCTCGCCCCCGATGGTCAGCTGTGTCGTCGCGTGCTCCATGATGCCCGAGATCGGCAGGTTCACGAGGAACATACCAAAGGCGATCGGAAGCAGCAATAAAGGTTCGAATTCTTTTTTGACCGCAAGGTACATGAGCAGCAGTGCGACCAGGATCATCAATAGGTTACCGAGACTGCCGGAAAAGATGTATTCAAAATCGAATCCTGATCCAGATGCATGTTCCGGAAGAACCAGGTGAGTCCGGAGGTGTCGATAAATCTGCCGAAGGCTTCGGCAAGTCTGTCCGTCATATTCATCTATGTCCTCCCTTCTACTCGAGAGTCACAAGTACGTCATTCGCCTCAACGGATTGGCCTGCAGCCACATGGACATCAGCGACTTTCGCGTCTCTGGATGCCATGATTTCATTCTCCATCTTCATGGCTTCGAGGATGGCAATCACCTGACCGGCTTTGATCATCTGTCCTGCTGAAACCTCTACACTGACAATCTTACCCTGCATTGGAGCCAGGACACCTTCTCCGCCGGATGCAGGTGCTGCTGCCGGTTGAGCCGGTGCAGGTGCTGCTGCCGGTTGACTTGTTACAGGTGCAGCAGGTGCTGCATTTACAGCCGGTGCTGCAACCGGAACACTGCCGGCAGCTCCTAGGCTTTCGATTTCCACTTCATAAGGTACTCCATTCACGGTAACTCTATACTTTTCCATTCTTCATAACCTCTCTTTATTCAGTATAACAGTGAAACATAACAGATCATTACAGTCTTCTGATCGACCTCACCTGGAGGCGGTCGACGGATGTATTCAGCGACTTGGCCAGCGCCACACTGATGGCCGCTACCACCCGCAGCATCTCTTCCTGGTCGGATGTATCCTGTGCCTCTTCAACCGGTTCTTCAGTCACTTCTATCGGATTGCCTTTCTTGGCCAGTCTTGCCAGCCGCTTCTCCGCCCGGGTTTCCGGGTCCAGATGCTCAAAAAGGCTGATTACAACAGAGATCAGAACCAAGATGATGAACACCGTCCCCATGCCGGCAATCAACGCGGTTGTACCTTCCATGATTATCTCATTCAATAGATTCACTCCTTAAGTAATACAGTATTAATTCTATCTGAACCATTGCGTTTTCTACAATGGAATGTTTCCGTGTTTTTCGGCAGCCTTGCCTCATCCTTGAACTTCGCAGCCTGAAGCGCCGCGCAGATGTAGCTTCTCGTCATGGATGGCTCGATGACCGCATCCACAAAACCTCTTGATGCAGCCACATATGGGTTGGCAAAGTTGTCTTCGTATTCCTTGATCTTCATCTGACGTACGCCCTCCGGATTCAGCGAGTTGTTGATCTCGTTGCGGAAGATGATGTTCGCCGCTCCCTGCGGTCCCATGACCGCGATTTCAGCTGATGGCCACGCGTACACTGTATCCGCTCCCAGGTGCTTGGAGCTCATGGCGATGTAGGCGCCGCCGTAGGCCTTTCTCAGGATGATGTTGATCTTCGGAACTGTCGCTTCGGAGTATGCGAAGAGCAGCTTGGCACCATGTCTGATGATACCGGAGTGCTCCTGGGCAACCCCTGGAAAATAGCCCGGAACGTCCGTCAATGTGATGATGGGTATGTTGAAACTGTCACAGAAACGAACGAACCTGGCAGCTTTATCGGACGCGTCAACGTCCAAGGATCCTGCCAGAACCTTCGGCTGGTTCGCAACGATGCCTATGGTTTGACCATTCATCTTTGCAAAGCCGACGATGATGTTCTTGGCATAATCTTTATGTACTTCAATGAAACTGTTCATGTCGATGACCTCATGGATGACATCCACCATGTCATAGGCCTTCGCAGCCGACTCCGGCAATACGGAGTTCAGAATCTCAGGATGACGGTTCGGGTCATCGACGTATGCCAGTTCCACCGGTTCCCTGTCATAGGCTGAGGGCAGGTAGGTGATCAGCTTGCGAAGCTCTGTGAAGCAACTTTGCTCATCCGGGTGTCTGAAATGAGAGACACCGCTTTTCGCCGAATGGGCCATCGCTCCACCGAGGGCTTCCTTGGTCACCACTTCACCGGTCACGGTCTTGATGACCTCCGGTCCCGTGATGAACATCTGGCTGGTGTGGTCCACCATGAAAACAAAATCGGTGATGGCCGGCGAATAGACCGCACCACCGGCGCAAGGTCCCAGAATCACGGAGATCTGTGGGATGCGGCCGGATGCCATCGTGTTGCGGTAGAAGATCTCACCGAAACCTGATAGGGCATCGATGCCTTCCTGTACTCTGGCTCCACCGGAATCGTTGATGCCGATGATCGGTGCGCCGTTCTTCATGGCCATATCCATGACCGTGCAGATCTTGGCTGCGTGGACCTCACCGAGAGATCCGCCCAGCACGGTAAAATCTTGGGAGTAAACATATACTAGAATACCTTCGACGGTACCATAGCCGGTTACAACTCCGTCACCCGGAGCTTCTCTTTTGTCCATGCCGAAATCGGTGGAGCGGTGCTTGCGGAAACCACCGACCTCGACAAAGCTGTCGGCGTCAAGAAGAAGATCAATCCGCTCTCTTGCGCTAAGTTTCCCTGCGTTATGCTGTTTTTCCAAACGCTCCGTTCCGCCTCCCAGCTCAAGAGCCTGACGTCTTTCATACATGTCCTGAATTTTTTCTTGCATCTTCTTTTCACCTCTATGAATTCTATTTGACTTTAAGTTTCTATATTTTCTTGAAAAACACTGTATCCAACTACATGATCTCGGATGTCTTGACCGGTCTGCCTTCCGCCAATGATTTCTTGGCTGCAAGGCCGATGATAACGGAGTTCAGTCCGTCAAGTCCGACAACCGGAGTCTCTGTATCGTTGGTAATGGCTTGGAAGAACTGCTTCATCTCTTCAACAAAGGATCCCATATATCTTTCGAGGAAGAAGTACAGCGGCTTATCTTCTGTGACTGATTCCTGTGTGCGAAGAACCGTATTGGTTTCCTTGTCGTTTCTCGCTTCAACAGATCCCTTGGAACCGAACACTTCAACCCTTTGGTCGTATCCGTATACTGCTTGTCGGGAGTTGTCAATCACTGCCATTGCTCCGTTCTCGAATTTCAAAGTAACGATTGCAGTATCCACATCACCGGCTTACCGATTCAGGATCCACAAGTGAAGATCCAACTGCAAAACCTCTGTTACTTCTGATCCTGCCTGGAATCTGGCCATGTCAAAATCATGGATGGCCATATCAAGGAAAATACCGCCGGACACCTTTACATATTCCACTGGTGGCGGCTCCGGATCCCTTGACGTGATTTTGATGATATGAGGTTCACCTATCACACCGTCCTTGGTCACCTGATTGATTCTGGCAAAGTTGTGGTCAAATCTTCTGTTGAATCCTACCTGGAACTTAACCCCTGCCTCTTTAACCGTGTTAAGCACCTTATTGATGCGGTCAAGATCGTAATCGATCGGCTTTTCACAGAAAACATGCTTGCCTGCTTCGGCTGCTGCTATGGATATCTCAGCGTGTGTATCCGTTGACGAACATACAAGTACGGCGTCGATTTCAGGATCGCTGAGTATGTCATTGTAATCTGAATACACGTTCTCTATTCCAAGGGTGTCTGCCCATTCCTTCACTCCGTCAAGTCTGACATCGGATACTGACTTCACTTCTGCATTTGGGATATGGTAAGTGATGCTTGTTCCATGAACACGGCCGATTCTACCGGCACCAATAATACCTACTTTATATTTTTTCATAACGTTCTCCTTAAGCACATATTTTTTGATACATTTGCCACATAGGACATGCTTAACATCCTATACAGCAGACAATACTATAAACCTGTTTTTTCGTTGATGTACTTTCTGGCTTTGACAGCATACTCAAACGGATTTGCTTTTGCAGGGTCCTGCTCTGCTTCCACAACCATCCATCCTTCGAAATCTGCCTCTTCAAGAATCTTGAAGATAGGCTCAAAGTCGATGATACCGTCACCAGGTACTGTAAATGCGCCTAGTGATACACCTTCAAGGAAGCTCAGCTTTTCAGCTTTAACATTGCTGACCACATCCATGCGCACGTCTTTCAAGTGAACATGAGCGGTTCTGCCGACATGCTTTTTCAATACATCATAAGCTGCCTGCACATTACCTTCAGAGTATACGAGATGACCAGAATCGAAAAGCAAATAAACATTGTCATTGGTTTCCGCCATGAAGCGGTCGATCTCTTCCGGCGTCTGAACACCTGTGCCCATGTGGTGGTGGAAGCTGACTTTCATGCCTTTTTCCTCAGCCAACTCAGCAAGGTGATTCATGCCTTCTGTAACCTTTTTCCATTCTTCCTCGGTATAAACAGGCTTCTCGTCAAACACTGCCTTGTCTGTTCCCTGGATTGAATTTCCCTGCTCTGAACAGCCGATGACTTCAGCTCCCATTGCATGAAGGAAATCACGGTGCTCAATGAAAGCCTCGTAAGTCACCTCAGGTGCTTCAGATGTGAACAATGTGGAGAACCAAGCATTACAGATCTGAACGCCGCGGATGTCAAGCATCGGCTTGAGCACTGCAGGATCCTTCGGGTACTTGTTCCCGACCTCACTGCCTGTAAATCCAGAAAGAGCCATTTCACTAACACACTGCTCGAATGTGTTCTCACTGCCCAGTTCAGGCAAATCATCATTTGTCCATGCGATTGGGGCAATTCCCAATCTTACCTTGTCCTTATTTAACATAACCATTACCTTTCTTTTATTTTATTTTTTGTACAGGAGGCAGAAATCAGCCTCCTGTATTATTTACTTTATATCAAACCTTATATTATGCCCATCTGCCGGCAATTCAGTTGACTTGCTGCCGGTATTCTTTTGATTGACTGCACTTTGATTAGTACTGTCTTGCCTTGTCAATCTTCACCTGATGATCTTTGGTCGCCTGAACGATGGAGTCTTTCTTGGCCACTTCAGCATTTCCGACTCTCCACCATGCTTCGTACCCTTCAGTCATAGTCTTCGGAAGCACTTTGACATCGATCAGTGTAGATACCTTGGCTTCTTTGACTTTCGCCAGTGCTTCAACCAGTTCCTCTTCGTTTCTAACCGTGTATGTCTCACAGCCATATCCCTTTGCGTTCATCGCAAAGTCAACAGGAACAAGTTTCCGTCAAGAAGTCCTGTTTCAGGATTCCTGAATCGCATTTCAGTACCAAAAGAACCCATACCGTTACCCATCTGCAGGTTATTGATACATCCGAATTCCATATTGTCCAGAAGGATGATATTGATCTTGGCACCTTCCTGGATACTTGTAGGCAATTCTGAGTGAAGCATCATGTAGGATCCGTCACCAACCATCGCATATACTTCCTGCTCAGGTTTTGCAAGCTTCGCTCCTAGCGCCGCATTGACTTCATATCCCATACAGGAGTAGCCGTATTCCATGTGATAGGTATTGGCTGTCTTAGGTCTCCAGACACGCTGTAGGTCACCCGGAAGTGATCCCGAAGCACCAACAACGATAGCATTGTCAGCCAATTGCTCATCAAGAATACCGAGAACTCTTGTCTGAGTCAGACAGGAACCGAGTACTTCTTCATACTCGTCAAGCACATGGTCGAGCTGACCGCTGACTTCAGGCTTGAAGTCTTCACATTTCGTAACACTGAAAAGTCTCTCAAGCTCATCTGCCCACTTTTGTCTTGCATCAGCGATTTCATTTTCATAAGCTGACTTATAGCCCATTTCTCTCAGCGCTTCAGCAAGTGCAGTCAAACCTTCCTTGGCATCTGCAACCAATTGAACCGCATCTAGTTTATATGCATCAAACTCTGCTACATTGATGTTGACGTAATCGACTTTCTCATTGTCGAACAACCACTTGGACGCTGTTGTGAAGTCTGTATAACGGGTACCGACTCCGATTACCAGATCTGCATCCTTTGCGATGATGTTCGCAGAAAGGTTTCCAGTAGTACCCATTCCGCCCAGGTTCAAATAGTGGTCATATGGAATGGCACTTTTTCCTGCCTGTGTCTCACCAAATGGAATATTGAATTCTTCAGCGAACTTTTGGAATACCTCAGCTGCTTCAGAATATCTTACACCACCGCCACATACGAGAATCGGCTTCTTCTTGCCTTCAAACGCCTTGGCAGCCAGTTCAACACGGCGTGCCATTGCAGGTCTTCTCTCTATGACATGTACTCTTTTCTCGAAAAAGTACTCCGGATAGTCATAAGCTTCACCTTCCACATCCTGAGGAAGTCCGATGGTTACAGCACCCGTATCAGCAGGATCCGTCAAAACTCTCATTGCATTGATCATTGCAGGCATCAGTTGCTCAGGTCTGCTTATTCTATCCCAATACTTGCTTACTGCCTTAAAGGCATCGTTTGTTGTTGTAGCCAGTGAGTCAAACTGCTCCAATTGCTGAAGTACCGGGTCAGGCTGTCTGTTCGCATATGTATCACCAGGCAGCAAAAGAACTGGAATCCTGTTTGCCGTCGCTGTTGCCGCCGCTGTTACCATGTTTGCAGCTCCAGGACCTACACTTGATGTACAGGCATAGATCTTCTTGCGGTGATTTTGCTTGGCAAAACCCATCGCCGCATGAGCCATTCCCTGCTCATTTCTTCCCTGATGCACGATCAGGTCGCCGGCATCCTCTTCCAATGCCTGACCAACTCCCAGTACATTACCATGACCGAAAATTGTAAATACACCCTCTACGAATTTCGACTCCACACCATCGAATTCCACATACTGATTATCCAAAAACTTTACTAAGCCTGCGCCATAGTCATTCGAATTGTATTCATGAACCATTACCTCCGTAAGTAAATCATTGTTAGTTAGAGTTGGGGAGATGCGCTACGCCGTAAGGAATAGCGCAGAAACCTTACTCTAACTTACTGGTATTTACGTATTAAAACTGTGTTACTATTCTCTAATCTTCATAAGGCCAGATCCTGGCATCCTCTTCAAGCATCCATGTATGCTTCTCTTCAAATCTTCTGTCCTTCTCCCAACGCTTGATGTGCGTATGAGGAATCATCCATACATAGTACATCGCATATCCCGGGGAGCTGCATTGGGGATGTACAAGGTCACCGGGGATGCAGGATGTTGATCTGTGTTCCACTTTGTAGGCTTCATCTCCAATCAACGAGATTCCGAAGCCCTGTTCAGGAAGGAACCTGTAATGATACACCTCAGGCTGTACATGGTCATGCGGCGGATAGGAGGACCATTTGCCCGGATGGTTGATGACTTCACCGATGACCAGATTGGAATATGGAGCAATCTCATCATCGATCACCGTCCGTACGGAACGGATGGATGTGTTGCCCAGGACATCCTTACCGAAGACATCCGTCAACGTATCTTCCTGGTTGTAAAGCTTCGGTGCAAACGTATTGTCATTGCCGATGGCCTGATACATCAACTCACTTTCACCGATACCTTCAATCGTCACTTCAATGGACTTCGGCAAGTGCAGGCAGATGGGATTCTCATCGAAACATGAGTCTCTTTTCACCGTCGCTGCCTCGCCCTGCCATTTGAGCGTCACTTCACCTTCAATGAGCAGGATTGCTCTTTCAAGGTCCTGTCCGTTGGTGTATACATCACCGTTTCCAGACGAATGATTCCGACATCCATATGCATGTCTTCATGGGTTTTACCAATCTCGCAAATCGGATTATAGCCGATTTCATAATTGCCGTCTTGTTTTACAACCATAGTATTATCCTTTCTTTATCCGCACTCATTTATGAGCTGAATATCAACAAAAAATATTCAGCTCATCTGCATTACCATCCCAAACGTTTATATTTATCCAATATGACCTTTTTCGTCTCTTCCATAGCCGGTACGAAGACTTTAAGTCTGTCAAACACATCTGGATTCTCGTTCATGTATTCTCTCATCGTCTTGCCGAAAGTCATGCGAAGAGCCGTACCGATATTCATCTTGCCGATGGAATAATCCTTCAGCATCAAAAGATCCTTATTCGGTAAGCCGGTTGAACCATGGATTACCAAAGGCACATCGGTGATCTCTTCAATCTCCTTGAGCAGATCGTATTGAAGCACCGCACTTTGGGTGGTCATCCTGTGAAGGGTTCCTACCGCCACTGCCAGTGCATCCACTCCCGTCTCTTCGGCGAATGCTTTAGCTTCTTCCGGATTCGTATAGACCGGCTTGTATTCGATGGATGGATCATTATAACCCACCGCTCCGATTTCAGCTTCCACACTGATGCCTTTTGCATGGGCATAATCGACAATCTCTTTGGTATTCTTGACATTCTCTTCGAACGGCAGCTGTGATCCGTCATACATGACGGATGTATAGCCTGCTGCGATGGCGTCTTTCACCAGTTCGAAGCTCTTGCCGTGGTCCAGGTGTATTGCCACCGGCACCTTGGCCATCTCACCCAAAGCCTTGAACAAGGCTCCTGAAACCTTAAGGTCCATATACTTCACTGCATCCGTATTGGACATCAGAATTACAGGTGCGTTCAATTCTTCTGCCACTTCGATGATCGCTTTGGCATCCTCGTACCCGAATACGTTGAATCCGGGTACGATCTTATTGGTTTTCTTGGCATCTTCCACCATTTCTTTAATCGATGCTAACATATGTCTATCCTCTCACTACTTATTCATGACTGAGCCGAACAGCTCTTCATCTGTAGGAATATCTTCAGGAATCGGGCTTGATACCCAAGTCACGTTGATGAAATGCTTGTAAGTGATGTTCTCGGATGCGATGTTGCCGCCCCAAGTACCACAGCCAAGTGTCAAGGTGAAAGGCATTCCGTTGTCCCAGTTACCACTGTTGGCGTAGCACTGTGGCTGGCGAACCATCACACGGCTTACTTTGCACGCATACCGAGTTCTTCGATTCTGCTCTCGACAGTAGTGTGGATGCCACAGGAGTGTCCTGTTCCCTGGTATCCCGTGATGGCATTGACCTTATCAACCGCTGCTGCAAAGTCAGCCACCTTGAATACCGTCATGACAACGGACATCTTCTCGCCTGAGAACGGATAGTCAGCACCGACACCTTCTTCTTCAACCATGATGAAGCTTCTGTCATCAGCGATCTCAATACCTGCAAGCTCTGCAATCTTTGTCGCAGGCTGTGCTACGATATCCCTTGAAAGGTGGCCGTCATGCCACATGCTGCCTTGAAGCTTCTGCTTCTCTTCAGCATTGGCAAGATGTCCGCCTTCGCTCTGAAGGAGACCCATCAGTTCGTCATAAACGCTCTCTACGACGACGATGCTGTTCTCGGCTGAGCAACTGGTCGCGTAATCGAAAGTCTTGCTGAGCATGATCTTGTGTGCCGCATCCGCAAGGTCTGCTGTCTCATCAACGACAACGACCGCGTTTCCGGCTCCAACACCATAGGCAGGTGTTCCTGATGAGTATGCCGCCTTCACCATACCTGAACCGCCGGTGGCGACAACCAGGTCACACTGCTTCATCAGCTGACCGGAAGCCTCAACCGTAGGCTCTTCGATGGTGATGATGAGGTCTCTAGGCAGGTTGTATTTTTCCAAAACATCGCACATGATGTCACAGATTTTCTTGTTGGTCACTTTCGTTCTCGGGTGCGGTGCGAAGATGATGGCGTTCTTGCCTTTGATGGCATCCATCGCCTTGATGACAGGTGTCGCTTCAGGATTGGTTGTCGGAACCAGTGCACCGATAACGCCTACCGGCTTCGCTATCTTGATCAGTCCTTTTCAGGGATTCTATCGATGATACCAACCGTCTTGGCACCTTTCATGTCACGAAGGGCTCCACGGATCTTCTTGTTCAGTTTGGCTTTCTTTCCTGCCACATTTCCGAGTCTGGACTCTTCAACCGCGAATGTGGAGATCTCTTCAACCACATCTTCCTGTACCATGGCCCATGCCATAGCTGTCACCACTTCATCAACTTGCTCTTGTGTCAGGTCAGTGATGGCTTCCTGTGCCGCTCTTGCTCTTACAATCAACTCTTCAATGAATACTTTTGGATCTGTCATAATATCCTCCTAAAACAATACAATAATACGTTATCCGGTTTCTAAACCATTACCTTATATGATTAACTGTACTTCTCGACTTACTCTTCGCTTTTGTAGTTTGCAATGAAGTCTTCAATCTGATCGATTGTCGGCATCGCATCAGAACAGCTGTGGCTGGATACGACGATTGCTGCACTTGCAGCACCGATTCTCATAGAGTCTGCCGGAGACTTACCTTTAAGCAATCCGTAGATGAAACCGCCTGCATAGGAATCTCCTGCTCCAAACGTCTTGACCGGAGTAACAGGGAATACGTCACCGACCACTTTTCACCGTCATCCGTGTAAGCATAGGATCCTGCCTTACCATGCTTGATTACAACCACTTTGGCGTTATGGTCAAACCACTTCTTAGCCGTCAGATCATCATCCTTGTTGCCAGGGTTTGAAATCATCTCAAGCATATCGAACTCTTCTCTTGTTCCGATGATGACGTCACACTTCTCAGCTGCCAGACTGTAGTATATCGCTGTCTCTCCTACTGAATTCCAAGTGTAAGGACGATAGTCGATATCGAAGAAAACGATCGTCTCATGCTTACGAGCCAATTCGAGAGCTGCAAAGACAGCTTCACGAGATGGGCTTCTGCTGAGTGCTGTACCTGAAATCAAAATGGACTTTGCTGATTTGATGTACTCTTCATTGACATCCTTGATGTCCATCATCAGGTCAACTGCATTCTCTCTGTACATCAGGATGCTGCAGTCTGTCGGAGATTTGATCTCTGTAAAGGCCAGTCCTGTCATAGCTCCTGAGTAATCTGTCACTACAGAGCTGATATCAATTTTGGAGTCTTGAAGGTATGCTTTTATAAATCTTCCGAATTGGTCATCAGCAACTCTTCCGATGAAACCGGTCTTGAGCCCAAGTCTTGATGTCGCTACAGCGATGTTTGCAGGACTTCCTCCCAGGTATTTTGTGAATGTCGCTGTCTCTTCCATGGGTCTATGGATTTCATTGGCATTCAAATCTACTGCCAGGCGACCGATTGGAATGATGTCCAAAGGACGGTCTTGTTTGAATACTAAATTGTTCATGGTCAAATCTCCTTTTTTGTATCAATTAAATAATCTAGGTAAAACGTTTACTCTCTCTGTAAAAAAATATATCATGGATTGCCTAAAAAAGCAAGAGATAACGTTTACTTTCTTAAAAAGATTTTTTGCACTCCGAAAAGCTCAAAAAATCTTATATAAATACGTATAAAACCATATGTTTCCAGATTCATTATGAACGGTCGTAGTTGATCAGCTTCCTTACGGAATCCCTTTCAATCAGCTCCGTTTCAAAAATCACGTTCTTACCGAGCTTCTTCTGCTTGCCTTCAACGACATCAATCAACAGATTGGCACTCTCTCTGCCCATCTCGTAATTCGGCTGCCTGACGGTTGTCAGTTTTGGTCTAAGCAATTTGGCAAGATAGATATCATCAAATCCGACAATAGAAATATCGAAAGGGATATTGATGCCCATATCCTCAAAGGTCTCGTAGAAACCAACCGCCATCAGGTCATTGCAGCAGGCCACGGCAGTCACACCCGTATTCCGTGACAGCAACTCCTTGGCTGCTCTTACAGCTTCGGAAACGACATAATCCCCTTCTACAATCAGTCTCTCGTCCAACTCAAGGCCGAGTTCTTCAAAGGCGTCTTTGTATCCCTCAAACCGCTCCACAGTCGAAAAACTATCCGGCGGACCTCCTGCAAAGGCAATCCTCCGATGTCCCATCTCATAAAGATATAGAACAACATTTTTCATCGCTCCTCTGTTATCGATGAATAAGTTCTTTGACTTGGGCATATCGATCTTCGAGTCGACAAAAATGGTCGGGATGGAGCTGTTTCCCAATATCTTCAGTGTGGAATCACTCACTTCCCTGAAGTTGTTGTAGATAACGCCACTGACATAATGCTCGCTCAGGAAGCTGAGATATCCAGCCTCCTTCACAGGGTCGTTGCCGCCGTCACACAGGATGACATTGTATCCCCTTTCAGCAGCCGCATCCTCAACACCCTTCGCCAATTTAGGATAGAAGGGATTGGATATGTCAGGGATGATCAATCCCAGAATCTTTGAAGATTTGGTCACCAGACCTCTGGCAACCGCACTTGGCTGAAAATTATTCTCTTCAATGATTTGCCAGATGCGCTGCCTGGTCTTGTCACTGACACCTTTACTCTTATTATTGATACCCGTGACACCGTCGCTACTGATACTCCAGCAATTTCAGCGATGTCTGTTATGGTCATTTTCATTGTAAAACACCGACTTTCTCAACATGCTATTACAATGACTATAGCAACTTAGTCACTCTGTGTCAATAGTTTACATGCGAACCAACTCATTGGTTTCAAAGGCTTCCTTGCATTTGTAGGCGATTTCTGTCGTCTTCGTTCCGTCATAAACCGTCACTTCAGGCTTCCGGTCATTCAGAATACAGTCGACGAATTCATTCACTTCATCCACATAGGCCTGATCGAATCTTTCAAGGAAATCCTGTGAACACTCCTTGCGTATACCGTGCTCATCGAGAATCTCAACCATGTTCTTGGCCGGTACACTCGCGATGCGAAGAATGCCTTTCGTTCCTATGATCTCGGTTTCAACATTATATCCATGAGGTGCTGTCCTGCCTGCAAAAATAAATGCCATCGCATCATTTTCAAAGTGCATCAGCGCGGATACGTTGTCACCGTCGTTGTACTGCCCGAATTCAGGGTGTGCATAGCAACCACCGATAGCGAAGATGGATTTGGGCTCGGATCCGAGGAACCATCTTGCAAGATCGATATCATGGACTCCCATATCGATGAACTGACCTCCGCTGTGACCTGCGTATGCGATCGCACCTTCGATACAGCTCTCAGGGTCTTGCGAATACCCTCTGAAAAGGATAGGCACACCTATTTCACCAGCATTGATCTTCGCTTTTGCGTATGCATACGAAGGATCATAACGCCTCATGAAACCTAACATGAATACCAGTTCAGGGTGAGCCTCTACCGCTTCCTCAGCCACCTTACACTCTTCAACGGTCGTACCGAGCGGTTTTTCAGAGAACACGTGCAGTCCCTGCTCGAGGGCTGCAGCAATCTGTTTGGTATGCAGGTGGGACGGACTCGTAATAACCACCGCATCCAGTTCACCGCTCTTGATCATCTCATCATAGTCCGTATATCTATATGGCACGTTCCATTCGTCACAGACCTTATTCAGCACTTCCTCGTTCATGTCACACAGAGCCGTCAGTTCGCCGTTTGGAATTCTAAATGCGATGTTCTTGGCATGTTGATGCCCCAGTCTTCCCAATCCTACAGCTCCGATTTTAACCTTCTTCATTGTGTAGCCCTCCAATTATTTCAGAATCAATGTCATACTACAATTTCTTGCATGCGAATAGCTTACAGGGTTTACCTTCAAGAACCCTGTAAGCACTCTTATGTAATAATCCTCTCGGTAATTATTTGCCGCCTCTGTGTCGGATGGAGTCAAGGACAACCGCACCGACGATGATGATCGCTTTGATGATCTGCTGCCAGTATGGTGACACACCGATCAGCGTCAGACCGTTGTTGAGTACACCGATGATCAGGGCACCGATGATGGTTCCCGTAATCGTACCGACACCGCCGTCAAGGCTTGTACCACCGATT
>LQAG01000369.1_pt1 | contig 14072 bp, 19 predicted proteins | sample 1535801 | NCBI WGS metagenome assembly LQAG01 (sample SAMN04331584, study PRJNA305678) | bioreactor metagenome | isolation source: bioreactor_3 inoculated with Wadden Sea sediment 1st replicate of a... | place: Germany:Bremen | reverse complement strand
TGTTGAAAATGCGAGAACACAAGTGGAAAGCATTCGTAAAGAAATCGATGATATTCAAAGTGAAATATCACTCGTGATTGATGAGGTAGACCGCTTGGAGTTTAAAGATAAAACCATGCGAAAAAAACTTGTACAGGTGAGCAAGTTTTTCGAAAAGTACTCAGAAGAGGAAGTTAAAGATGTGTACGAAAAGGCATCTGAAATTCGAATCGAGTATAAAATGAAAGAGCAAGAAGAAAAGAGTCTTCGTGCAAGAAGGTCCTCGCTCGAAGTCAATTTAAAGCAAGCAGAAGAAATCCTGCGGAGTGCGGAGAAATTGATTGGACAAGTGTCGGTGGCTATGAACTTTCTGGCTGGGGAGCTTGGCAATGTTTCCGGTGTTGACAATGAAATATCATTTGAGTTTGGGGTTCAGCTTCTGGAAACTCTTGAAAATGAAAAAAGAAAAATATCTCGAGAAATTCATGACGGGCCGGCGCAATCCCTTGCCAATATCGTCATGAAAACGGATATTGCAAAAGCTGTACTGAAGCGTGATTTGGAACAAGGATTTGTTGAACTTGATAGCTTGAAGGATTCTGTTCGATCAACACTACAGGAAATACGACATATAATATACGAACTCAGACCTGGCTTGCTAGAAGAAAAGGCACTTACACCTGCCATTGAAAGTCTTATTACAGATTTTAAGAACTATACAAAATGTGAAGTTGTCTTGTTACCTGGCAAGGAAAGGACGGATATGAGTTCCTCTATGCAGGTGGCCGTGTTTAGACTTATACAAGAGTCCTTGACCAATATCAAGAAGCACGCCGATGCGACAAAGGTACAGATCAGACTTGAGTACAGCCTAAAATTCGTAAGTGTTAATATTATTGACAATGGAAATGGTTTGACACAGAGAAAATTTTGATGAAAAGGTGAAATCCGGGACATCTTTCGGCTTAAAGGGCATGAAAGAACGCATTGAGCAATTGTCCGGTGAATTCAACTGTAGGAGTCAAGAGGGTGTAGGCACAGAAATGACATTTAAAATTCCAATTAACAAAGAGGTGATGCGTGATGTCTACCGTTCCAATTAGAGTGTTTATAGCAGATGATCATGCCTTGATTCGTCAGGGCATTAAGAGAATTATAGAATTTGAATCAGATATTGCAGTTGTAGGTGATGCTGCAAATGGAAACTTGCACTAGATGAAGTTATGCATTTGAAGCCAGATGTTATCTTGCTTGATTTTCACATGCCGGATATGACGGGACTAGAAGTCCTCAAGGCTATGAAAGAAGAAGCCCTGTCATCAAAAGCCATTATGCTCACTGTGGCGGATGATAGGAAAACGCTTCTTGAATGTATTCAGTTTGGCGCTGAAGGCTACATTCTTAAAGATTCTGACACGGTGGATATTGTTTCAGCCATTCGGGAAGTTTTCCGCGGAGAGTCTTACATTGATAAAAGACTTGTAAAACTCCTTGTGGAGACATTTACAGATCATAGTGACGAAGAAGAAGCTGATGATAAATTTGCTGAACTTACAGAAAGAGAGCTGGATGTTCTAGGATGTATTTCTGAGGGCATGACCAATAGAGAGGTGGCCAGCACACTCTTCTTGAGTGAAAAAACGGTAAAAAATTACGCAAGTAGTCTTTTTAGAAAACTTGGCGTCAAAGACCGTGTCCAAGCAACACTCTATGCAATTAACAATAATCTGAAGGAATATTTGAGAAAAAACAATTAAATGACTATAGTCATACGAAATTCGAACGAAAGGTCACAGTATAATGTGACCTTTCGTTTTATTTTTTTCGACTTTTTTTCGACTATACTAGACACAGAAAGAAGTAATCCACTCTTAATTGGGCAATTGAGAGGGAACATGAAATTGGGCAAACTTTTGGGTGTAAGGAGGAAAATCAATGATGAATTTCATTTACAATGCTTGGATGGCACTAAACAACAAGAAGGGACAAGGTATGGTTGAATATGTACTGTTAATAGGATTAATTGCTGTAGCGGTTATCGCTATCATGATTACTATGGGCACAACAATCACTGCTGAGTTTCAAGATATTATCAACAGCTTGACTGCACAATAGGAAAACGAATACGAAATTATAAATCAGCCTGATCAACAGGCTAATGTGAGCCTTACAAACCTGTTTGTAGGGCTCAAAATGTTTGAGGTGGTTTTAAGTGAAACATGTTTTAAATAATAACCGCGGACAGGCTATCGTTGAGTTTGTCTTAATCATTCCCCTGGTTTTTCTGCTTATATTTGGCTTGCTTGAAACGGGTCGCTTTCTCCATGCTGCCTATGAAGTGGAACATGGCTCAAGAGAGGGCGCTCGAATGGGTGCAATAGGAGGCTCTGATATAGATATTCAGTCAGCGTCGTAGATTCTACCAGTGGTCTGGACCAGACACGGATTAGCATACAAGTCACACCTACAGGCTCTATTAGACATTCAGGGGATCGGTTGCAAGTCATCGTGACCTATAAATTCATGCCGATAACCCCATTTGTTGACAGGCTGTTTTCAAATGAAATGAATATTTCAGGGACGACTTCAATGCGAGTGGAGTGAGGGAAGAATTATGAGAAATCAACAAGGGTCTTCGGCCATAATATTAGTCGTTTGCTTCTCTGTGATGGCCATGTTTCTAGTAATTGGAGCAGATGTGGGCGTTATAACTTATGAAAAAGCAAAACTCAGCAATGCGCTGGATGCATCCGCACTTGCGGGCGCTCAATCTCTTCCTGGTAAGCCTGATGAGTCAAGGATTTTGGTAAGTGACTATTTGTCTGCAAATGGTCTTGATCCAGACAAGTCTAGTGTGACGATTACAGAAGACAATCATTCACTCAAAGTGGATGGATACAAAGATTTGAAAACCTTCTTTGGACCACTTATTGGAAGGGACACTGTTACAATCACTGAAAGCGTTACCGTTATTGTGGGACCAATAAATGAAGTCCGTTCAGGGATTCGTCCTTTGGTTATAGAACAACGCGCCTTAGAATATGGTGATCTGGTGGACTTAAAACTAAATGCTAAGACCAACTACAAGGGAAACTTTGGAGCCGTGTCACTCGGCGGAACAGGCGCTTCCAATTATGAACAGAATTTACTCTATGGGTTTAAGGGCACAATAAAAATAGGAGACATTATATACACAGAAGCAGGGAATAAGGTCAGTGTTATAAACCCACTAAGGAATCATTTGAGTACAGATTTTCACACGTTTGAAAATTATAAGAGAGAGTCAGAGCGATTATGGGTCATACCCGTTGTAGACGAACTGCAAGTCGAAGGGAAGTCACCAGTTACGGTTGTTGGATTTGCAGAGTTTTTTATAGAAGACATTGGCATCCAGTCAGGACAGACGAGTTTAAAAGGTCGATTTATAAAATATACAGGCAGTGGTACGGTGAACGAGCTTGCGCCTGATTATGGTCTTTACGGTATTAAAATTAAGCATTAACTGAGGTGATGTTATGAGAAATGGCAGTTTGAAATATTTTTGCTCGCCCTTATATTTGGCCTGTTGGCCGCTCTGGGCAGCTATATTTTTTAAATGGAAATAAAACGGAAAGCGCGCTTGTTGAAATGAAGAGCATACCTGTTGCCAAGGAAAACATTGAAGCCTATAGCAAGTTAGATGCTTCTCATTTTGAAATGAAGGCCTTTCCGTCAGAGGCTATACACCCTGAAACCCTTATGGATATAGAGACCTTAAGTCAGATGTATGCATCGACGAATCTTCGAAAAGGCGAACCCATATTAAGAGCCAGAGTAAGAGAAGACATTGATGATATTTTACCTCTGTGATCAAGGAGAATCATAGGGCCATAAGTGTTTTGTCTAGCGAGTTCCAAGCTGTTGGGGACATGATACGACCTGGTGATTATGTGGACCTTGTCGTTTTTCTACCTGAGAAAATGAGAAAAGAAGAAGTTATAAGGGAAGACCAGGCAAACATATTTGTTCAAAATATAAAGGTTTTGGCTGTGAGCCGTGTTACCCTGCCAGAGGGCAAGGCTCATGAAGAGGTGCCCGACCGCTACTCTGTCACACTTGAAGTGCCAATGGAAGAGTCAGAAAAGATTGTTCTTGCTGAAAACATTGGTGTTATTGAGATCATACTCCGTCGGGAAAATGACAAGAGCAAGCGCAGTGTATCTCCAGTCTTTTGGGAAGACCTACGGTAATAAGGTGGGAGAAGTATGGATAAAATACGTGTGATGATCGTTGATGATCATGATGAAACAAGAGAATTGGTGAAAAAAATACTATCTATAAGTGATGAGATCACAGTTGCTATGGAAGCCAAGTCTGGGCTTGAGAGTGTGTCGGTCTATACACCTGATATGGTGGATGTCATTTTAATGGATATAAATATGCCAGAAATGAATGGCTTAGAGGCGGCAGATAGGATCTCATCAGAACACCCAGACTCGATTATAGTCATGATGTCTGTTCAAAATGAAGCTGAGTATTTACGAAAGGCCATGGACAGTGGTGCAAGGTCATATATTGTAAAACCCTTCGACTTGGATACACTCAGTGAGACAATTATTAACGCATACTATAAGAACAAAAAAACAAGGGTAACACAGTCTGATATCAATAGACAGGCTGGGCAGATCCTATCCTTTTATGGATCCAAGGGGGGCGTGGGTAAGTCTGTTCTTGCCATGAATACAGCTGTTCTGCTCAGTCAAGAAAAAACACCAAGGTCATTCTCGTGGATTTGGATATGCAGTTTGGAGATGTGGGCATGCTTATGAACATAAAACCCAAGTCGACAATATATGATGCTCTTTCACCGGAAGCAGAAGATTTTCAAGACCAGGTGACAGCATCCATTTTAAACCATAGTGATCAACTGGATGTACTTCTGGCACCCAAACGGCCTGACCAAGCGGAAGGGATCCAGCCGGCTGAGATAAAAATGCTTTTAGTGGATCTGAAGTCACGTTATGACTATATTCTCGTTGACCTTGGGACGAACTACTCAGAAATATCCCTGACAGCCCTCGATATTTCAAACAAAGTGTTTTATATAACGACACCAGATATGTTGTCAATAAAAACACTAGACTGGGGCTTGAGGTTATGAAGTCTCTTGAGTATGACTTAAACAAACTCTTTTAGTCATAAACAGATGGACCGGCAAGGAAAAATCAAAATTGCGGATATAGAGCGTGCTCTGGATGTAAAAGTGGATGCTCAAATATCAGACGAACGAAGACACATGCTGGAAATGATAAATAGGGGAGATCCCTTGGCTGGTGAAAAAAGAATGAGAAAATCGAAATTTATGAAGGATATGAAAAAAGCCCTTGATATATTAAGGAGTTGAGAATATGTCCCTGAAAGACAGACTTAAAAGCAAGGCGGAATCAGACCGGAGCCCTTCTGTGAACAAGTCGATAAAAACGGTGGTAGACCCCCATGATGGACTCAAGGTGAAAATTCAAAATGCAGTTATTGACGCACTCAATATAGATTTTTCAGATGCGGAAAGTGACTTATCAACATACAAGAATGATATAAAGTCTCTTATTGAGAATGAAGTGAATTCAGGCGATTTTGACCTATCCCATAGGGAAAAAAAGAGAGTTATCGATGAAATTGTGGACGAAATAGTAGGATTTGGTCCCATAACAAGCCTCTTAAGTGATGATGAGGTTACAGAAGTCATGGTTAACGGACCCAACCAAGTCTATGCAGAAAAAGGAGGCAAACTCGTCTTAACCAATGCCCGTTTCAAGGACAATCATCATGTGCTCCACGTCATAAAAAAATAGTGGCCCCCATTGGACGACGCATTGACGAAAGCTCTCCAATGGTCGATGCAAGGTTGCCAGATGGCTCAAGAGTTAATGCCATAATTCCACCCCTTGCGCTAGGTGGGCCGACCATCACCATTAGAAAATTCTCTAAAGATCCATTTCAAGTGTCAGACCTGGTCGGATTTGGAACCCTGACACAATCTATGGCGGACTTTATTGAGTTTTGCATAAGAGGTCATCTTAATATTATTGTTTCAGGGGGGACGGGCAGCGGAAAAACGACAACGCTCAATGTTCTTTCATCCTTTATACCTAACAATGAAAGAATCATTACTATTGAAGATGCTGCCGAACTAAAACTCGTTCAGGACCATGTGGTTCGCCTTGAAACCAGACCGCCCAATATGGAAGGGCGAGGAGAAATATCTATTCGTGACCTTGTTAAAAACAGTTTGAGGATGCGACCAGACCGTATTGTTGTCGGCGAGGTCCGCTCAGGGGAAGCTCTTGACATGCTTCAAGCCATGAATACAGGTCATGATGGCTCTTTAACAACGGGGCATGCTAATTCACCTAGAGATATGCTTTCAAGACTTGAAACCATGGTTTTAATGTCTGGGATGAACCTTCCTGTCAAAGCCATTAGAGATCAAATTGCTTCGGCAATCGACATTATCATTCAACAGACAAGACTGCCTGATGGCAGCCGTAAAATTGTTAATATAACTGAAGTTCATGGTATGGAAGGTGATGTTATCGTTTTGCAAGACATTTTCAAGTTCGAGCAAACGGGGCTAAGTGCCAAGGGACAAGTATCTGGTCGCTACATTTTCACTGGTGTAAGACCAAAGGCTGTTGACAAGTTGGCAGCCAAGAGCATTAAGGTACCGGCATCACTCTTCACGGGAGGTGATTAGATGGTTGCTATTGTTTATTATGTGGCTGACGGCATTTACATTTGTGCTTGGAACTGAACAAATTGACCAGGGGACTTCTACCCATAGCCGTATTGACCAAGTCATTGAGTATGCATCATCGGATTTTGAAGCAGATCTGGGCGGATCAGAAAAATCACCCCTTATAAAAAGGCCGAGAAGAGAGCTCAAGTGGATTGGTCGATCACGATCTGAGCGAATGGAACTGGAGGTTCTTAAAGCTGATCTTTCAGTCACTGCTTATGAATGGTTTCTTATAAAATGGTCATTCCCCATAGGGATAACGGGCGTCTTGTTGCTTGTATCAAAGAATTTACCAGGGAGTTTTCTGGCGGGTCTTTCTGCCCTTATTGCCTTAAAGCTGTATGTAAAAGTTAGAGTTAACAAGAGAGAGAAGGCTTTTACCAGTCAATTAAACGATGCTTTGAGCATTATGTCCAATTCCCTTCGTGCAGGCTATAGCTTTCTTCAATCGGTCAACTCTGTATCAAGGGAAATGCCCGATCCTATAGCCTGTGAATTCAGAAGGCTTTTGAAAGAACTCAGTCTGGGGCAAGACACCGAAACAGCCTTGAGAAATCTGACCAAGCGTATGGAAAGTGAAGATTTGGAACTTATAGTTAGAGCCATCTTGATTCAAAAGGAAACAGGTGGTAACCTAGCAGAAATTTTAGACACCATTTCGACGACCATCCGAGACCGGGTAAAAATTCAGGGAGAAATTAGAACCTTAACCGCTCAGGGGCGATTGTCGGGCGCCATAGTGAGCATAATGCCCTTTTTCTAATTGGAATCATGTATCTTATTAATCCAAGTTATATATCTGTTCTCTTTACAAGTTCCATAGGACGATTTATGCTCGGCTTTGCTGCTATTAATGAAATAATCGGCATACTGCTCATTCGTAAAATAGTTCGTATTGATATGTAGTTCCATATTAGCTAATAAGCAAATGTTAATTTTCAAGTATCTATTGTAGGTGATGAAATGCTTTTGATCGTAATGTTTGTATTTATATCTGTCTTTAGCCTAACCCTTTGGATGGGCTACAATCGAATGGTAGCAGAGGACAAAATACAAAATAGAATAAGAAATATATCAGGCCATGTTGAAATCAACCACACTGTGATTGAAAATAGGGGCACCCTCCTAGGGCGTATGGCAACTTTTATTTCAAACTCCATTCTGAAAATAGCAGGTAGGTTTGTACCAGAAAAAATGAATTCTAAGCTTTCACAACGCCTGTTCTTAGCTGGCCTCTCTGCTGAAATCGGATGGAGGGAGTGGCGCCTGCTGTCCATACTTATCTGCCTTGTTCTTCCTGTTATGGTGGGGCAAGCTATGATAATAGCTGGGACTTCAATGGGGCATGCCCTGATTAGGGGGCTTCTTATCAGCCTCATGTTTCAAATTATGCTCCGCTATTATCTTGTTCTTAGAATTAGAAAAGGCGTGAGCGCATAGTGTCAGAGCTTCCAGATATACTAGACCTGATCACGGTGAGCGTTGAAGCGGGATTGTCATTTGACGGCGCCATAGACCGTGTGGCGACTGAGGTGCAGGGACCTTTAGCGGATGAGTTCGCAATCACCTTAAAGGAACTCAGAATGGGTAAACACGTCGAGATGCCTTAAGAAAAATGAGCGATAGGTGCCTTGTTGCGGATCTAACGACACTGGTTGGGTCGATTATTCAAGCTGATGAGCTGGGGGTTGCCATTGGTAAGATATTAAGAATTCAATCAGAACAAATGCGTGACAAAAGGAAACAAAGGGCCAGGGAGAAATCCATGAAGGCCCCTGTAAAATTACTTTTTCCACTGCTTTTATTTATCTTTCCATCAGTTCTCATTGTACTCATAGGACCAGCACTCATAAAACTCTCTCAAATGTTTTAATAGAGACTGGGACCCTGCCCTTAAGTCCTATATACAATAAAAGAAAAAGTCATGTAAATTTATGACTTTTCGATTTATTTATTTTCCTGTCATTTCATATATTATGGTATTAGGAAGAAGAGTCTTTTTAAGTCAGAATCTATGAGGTGATCCTATGAACACATCAATTTTAGAAGTCAACCAAATGCCAATAGGATTTGTGCGGGTGGCAGGATCCTTTACTGAAAGACTCAAAGGTTTGATGTTGAAAGATCAAGATAAGGCGACCCAACATCTGATGGCCATTGCACCATGCAAGCAGGTGCATACATTTTTTATGAAGTTTCCAATTGATGTGGCCTACTGTGATAGATATGGAAAGGTCATTGAAGTCCATAAAAATATTGAACCTTGGCATGTTGACAAGAGTGTTTCAGCAGCTTACATCGCTGTAGAAGCTCCGGCAGGGACATATTTAAAAGATGTTTCTAAAGGGGATGTTATTTACTTTTAATACCCTTCTAATGTGTTTCTAATTTATGAACACTAGACTATAAGTGAAGATACTTATCATAGCATATAACACATATGATACGAATATCATATGTGTTCTTTTTGTTCAAATGATTTCTAAGAGAGCAGATGTTTGAGGGTTGGCTCTTATGGGAAGGGTGTGTTCAAATAGGACATATCAAGGAGGGGAAACATGAAAAACGATCAAGAATGGAGAGATATACCCGAGCTTCAACAGCCGAGGAACATCCTTGGCAAATGGGCGGCATTCTTCATAGACAGATATAAAATCGTTTACTTAATGCTGATTGCTATTATCATCATTGGGGTGAGCGCTTTTGTGAGTCTGCCAAGAGAATTACAACCAGAAATTGTATTGCCGTACGGACAGATTTTTACTATGTATCCTGGCGCAGCACCTGAAGAAGTTGAAACACTTGTCACAAATAAGTTGGAATCCAAGCTTGAAGAAGTCGAAGATTGAAAATGATCTCATCATACTCCTATTCAGGGGTGTCAAATATCTGGCTTGAATTTGAACAGGGGACTGACATGGAAAAACGGATGAACGAGGTCCGTGAGAAAGTGACAAAGGCTCAATATGACTTGCCAGCGGATGCAGAAACCCCTGAAGTCAACGAGCTTCAGTCAAACAATTCGCCAATTATGATCGTCAATATGTCGGGGGATTATACTCAGGCAGAGTTGAAAAACTACGCAGAACTGATTGAACAAAGACTTGAGACGGAAACGGTTATTGCTGATGTGCTTGTCATTGGTGGTCTTGAAAGAGAAATACAAGTACATGTCGATCCAAAGCGACTGGCGGTATATGGTATATCGCTTGACCAGATCCAGGCCAGTATTCAAGCGTCAAATTTGAACTACCCAGGTGGATCAGCAACCCTGGACGAAAAGAACTTTAACATTCGAACAGTCGGAGAACTGGAAAATGTGGAAGCCCTTAATGATGTCATCGTGGGGTACACCCAGTCAGGTCCAATAAAAATTAAAGACATTGCAGTTGTGGAAAATGGATATAAAGAAGTGGAATCATATTCAAAATGTCAGTGGGCTCGGCACAGATGAAGCGCACATGAAGAGCTCAGTTGCCCTATCGATTAAGAAAAAGACACAGCAGATGTTATTCGGACCAGCGCTCTTGTAAGAGAAATACTGGCTGAGGAGCACGGTAAGCTTTATCCTGCCAATATGAAGATACAAATCAGTGGAGACACCGCTGAGTTTGTTGACGAACAGCTAGGGGCTGTAATGGACAATGCCTTTTCAGGACTATATCTTGTCCTAGTTGTTCTCTTCCTATTTATAGGTCTCAGGGAAGCTGGTATTGTATCCATCGTTATTCCTTTAGCCATCATGATGGCCCTTTCATTCCTGAATGCGGCTGATATGACGCTTAATAACATCACCCTCTTTTCCATGGTTCTAGCCGTTGGTATGCTTGTGGATAATGGTATCGTTATTATGGAGAATGTGGACAGATTAAGAGCTAAAGGCCTTGATTCGAGACTGGCAGCAGAGGCGGGGACAAATCAGATTGCACCAGCCATTATGGCATCAACACTCACAACTCTGGCAGCCTTTTTCCCGATTGCATTAACACCTGGAATTATGGGAGCCTTTATTAAACCTATTCCAATCACGGTTATGTTCGCTCTGGGATCATCATTTTTCTTAGCGATCACAATCACACCGGCGCTTTGTTCCGTATTTTTAAGAAAGCGTCCAAAGCCAACGTCAGAAATGCCGCCAGTTAAAAAACATGGATTGAGGATAGCATCTGTTTTATTCATAGTGATCCTTGCCATGCAAGCCTTCAAGGGAGATGATGGCTACGGTCTTCTATCCTTCGGATTTGCAGCTATTTTCGGCGGGTTCATGTTTGCAAAAATGTATGTGAAGAGGACACCGGGAACGGAACATCCATTTATCAATGGCTATGGTAAGAGACTATACAGTATTGTCAGCAAAAGGTCGCGACGCTGGATTTTGGTCGGTACTTTGCTTGTGGCTTTTGTTGGAAGTATGGCTCTTATTCCACTTGGCATTTTAAAGGTGGAGATGTTTGGCCAGTCAGACTACGACAGGCTCTATATCGATATTACGACACCGAAGGGATCAACGCTTGATCAGACGGCACAAGTGGCAGAAAAAATTGAGGGTATCCTATTTGACTACCCAGAAATTGAAACATTTGTATCAAATGTAGGTATAACAGGCGCTGACAGTTTCGATTCGTTCTCAGGATCATCCTCTGGTACGCCGAATATTGCCCGACTAACAATAGATTTATACAGTGCAGATGACAGAGACAGAACATCTATGGATATTGCAGCCCTCCTCCGTGAAAGGGTTAAGAAAATACCTGGCGCTGAAATAGAAGTCACTGAACTGGAAGATGGACCACCGAGCGATGCACCGATCGTCGTAGGTATCATAGGTGAAGACCTTGTTAAAATGGAAGCAACCGCCAACCGTTTCAAGTCTATACTTATGGATATTGAAGGCACCCGTGATGTGGGCACATCATTAAACAGTGGAGGGCCTGAAATTGAAATCAGGGTGGATAAAGAAAAAGCCGCTCTTTACGGCCTGAACGATTATACTATAGCGAAAACCATTAGAGACTCTGTTGCAGGTCTAAAAGCAACGACATATAGAAGCAATCAGGAAGAAATAGATGTTATGATCCGTTCGGGGATTGATTCCATGGGATCAAAAGATGAACTGAAGTCAATGTATTTCTATAACCGTCAAGGGCAGGCCATTCGATTTGATCAGGTGGCAAGCTTCATTGAATCAGAAACATCACCAACCATTCGTCATGAAGACGGTCGAAGAAGGGTTAATGTCTTTTCTCAAACGGTTGCGGGAGCAAATACAGTGGAAATTATGGATGCCTTTAAGGCAAAGACAGAGAATATTTCCTTGCCGGATGGCGTGTCAGTCAAGTATGCAGGCGAGCTGGGCGATATGCAGGATTCCTTTACAGATATGCTAGTCAATATGGTTGTAGCAGCCATACTGGTTTATATAATCCTAGCTGTTCAGTTCAACTCTTTGTCGCAGCCTCTGATTATACTCTTTGCAGTGCCACTTGGACTTATAGGCGTTATGCCGGGTCTGGTTCTAACTGGAAACAGTTTTGGATTCCTAGCCTTCATAGGGGTTGTAGCCCTTGTTGGTATAGCGGTTAATGATGCCATTGTCCTTGTTGACTACATTAACTATTTAAGAAGAAATGGCTATGAGCTTTATGATGCGGTTAGGGAAACTGGCAAAACGCGATTTATGCCAGTGCTTGCCACAACCATTACAACAGCAGGTGGTATCCTGCCAATCACACTGAAGCAGGAGTTCTTTGGACCGATGGGCTACGCCCTCATATTCGGTCTTATGATGGCAACCGTTCTAACCCTTGTGGCAGTGCCTACGCTTTACACCATGCTAGAAGAGTTCAAAATGAACTTTAGACGTCGTAAAAACAAAACCGAAGAAGCTGCAAACTTGCAGCCAAACGCAGTGACAGAATAAGGAGGATGGCGATGAAAAGATTATTAATAATTGCCCTGGGGATTCTGGTTCTGGCTGGTTGCTCTAATGCTTCAGCTGAAGAAAAACAAAGAATGAAGCCCTGTGGTTGAAAAAAAGCAGTGGAAGTGGTATCTGTAGAAGACAGACAAATGATTGGGAGATTGGTTATGCCTGGTCAGGTTGAGGCAGACAAGGTTCAGTCGGTGTCGTCCCTTGTTAGTGGACAAATTGAAGCCCTTTATGCAGAAGTCGGAGACTATGTAGAAGAAGGCACACTTCTTGTAGAAATAGATGACGAGTTTACAAACTTCAAAAAACCAAGCGGATATAGGGTCTAGTCTATCAAGTCTATCCCTTGAAAGTGCCAAGAGATCTTATGAGAGAACAAAGGCGCTTTATGAGAGTGGTTCTGTAACACAAGCCCAGTATGATGGTGCTTCAGATATGTTGGCCAAGGCCAAGCTTGATTATTCTATGGGCTCGAACTCGGTCAGTCAAATGCGCTATCAATTGAAACACATGGACATTAAGGCCCCTATAAGTGGTGTTATCTCAATGAAAATGCAAAATGTTGGATTGGCAGTGAATCCGGGGTCACCTATATACGAAATTGTTGACATTAATGACGTTATTGTTGAAGCAGGCGTGACAGAAGGGGATATTAATAGACTGGCAAAGGAACAAGTTGTCAGTGTAGACCTTCCTGCGGCCAACCTTATCGTCGATGGAACTGTTGAGGGTGTCGGTCCGGTACAGCAGCAAGGGGGAACTTATCCTGTGCGCGTTCGTATCGCCAATGAAGAAGGCTTGATCAAGCCAGGCATGTACGCAGAACTCAGCATAGAAACAGAAAAACCTAAAAATGTTTTAGCGGTTCCCAAAATTGCAGTTCTACATGAAAATGGTAGGGACTACGTCTTTGTTGCAGAAGGCGAAAAAGCAGTTAAAAAAGAAATTCAAAAAGGTCTGGCCTTTGAAACATATTTTGAAGTCTTGTCTGGTCTTGAGGACGGTGAGAAGATTGTTGTATCAGGTCAGGCTTACCTAGATGATGGTGACGTGCTTGAAATCATCGAATAAGAACTCAAACTATTGGGTCTAGCTCATACCTTGACCAGACCAATAATTTAATAGAAAAAACCGATTTGTGCGTGTTTTAACACACGAACTGATCGGTTTTTCTTTTTGTGTGAGGGAAGTGAATGGGGTGGGTCTGGATGATAAAATTATAAATATCCCTTATCTTAGGCATTGAAATGCACAAGAATGGGTAAATATGAGATAGGTCTTTGTGAAGATTGATGAAAAGGAGTGGATGTCTTTTGGATCAAAAAGAACTGCTTAATCAAATAATCAATCATAAAATGTTGCGCAAAATGTTTGAAGTGGAGTGTGGAA
>LQAG01000368.1_pt1 | contig 14132 bp, 13 predicted proteins | sample 1535801 | NCBI WGS metagenome assembly LQAG01 (sample SAMN04331584, study PRJNA305678) | bioreactor metagenome | isolation source: bioreactor_3 inoculated with Wadden Sea sediment 1st replicate of a... | place: Germany:Bremen | reverse complement strand
TTAAAGAAAAAATAAAAGTGGGCATATTTGAAATAGCACTTGCAAATGGTTTGCATTTGCATCATAATAGATATAGAAAATCTAATTGAGGAGGATTCTCATTTATGTATAAGAAAAGCTTTATTTTAATAGGTATGTTAGCATTACTTGTAATATTAGCTGGCTGTACAGCAAAGCAAGAGGAAAGTCAAAATGGAGATCAAACTGGGCAAGTGGGTTCTGAGGTGGAAATGAAGGAGACCGATAAAGCCCTTGTTATAACGACCTTATTCCCGCAATATGACTTTGTACGACAAATTGCAGGGGACAAGGTGGATGTGAAGCTTTTGGTGCCACCAGGTGTTGAAGCCCATGCCTATGAACCCACACCACAAGATATTGTGTCAGTTCAGAAAGCTGATTTATTCATCTATACAGGCGAGGCTATGGAACCGTGGGCTCATAAAGTGATTGATACGGTAGGTGAAGCGGGTATTGTTGTGGTAGAAGCCGGTCAAGGTTTATTTGATATTACAAATGAAGTTCATGACCACGACGATCATGAAGAAGATCACGAAGCAGATGACCATGACCATGAAGCAGATGACCATGACCACGAAGCAGATGACCATGACCACGAAGCAGATGACCATGACCACGAAGCAGATGACCATGATCACGAAGCAGATGACCATGATCACGAAGCTGATGACCATGACCATGGTGGCGTCGACCCCCACGTTTGGCTTGATCCGATAAAAGCCCAGTACATGGTTGAGCACGTCTTAGAAGGACTCATTGAAATTGCACCAGAGCACGAGGAAAGCTTCCGAATGAATGCTAAAATTTACATGGAGACCCTAAACACCCTTCATCATGATTTTGAGATGACATTGAAAAGACAAAGAGTCATACAATTATGTCGGGCGGTCACTTTGCTTTTGGACATTTCATCAACAGATATGGACTTGAATATGAATCCCCATATGAGGGGTTTGCACCAGATGCTGAACCAACACCTAAGAAGATTGCCAAGTTGATTGAGGCTGTTCGCGCTTCAGAAACAAGAGCGATATTCTATGAAGAACTGGTTGATCCAAAAGTGGCTAGAATTGTTGCCGAAGAAACAGAGGCAGAAATGCTCATGCTTCATGCGGCTCATAATGTTTCGAAAGAAGAACTTGAATCTGGTGTGACTTATATTGAGATTATGAGAAGTAATTTGGAAAACCTAAAAATCGGTCTTAATTATCAAGGAGATGAATAGGATTGGATATATCTAACAGAGAGCTATTAAAACACTTTGGTATAAAATACTCAAAGCAAAAGAGATGAAACACTATCAATCCTCCGAGGCTACAGCCGACCGCTGACAGCGGAAAAAATTTATGAAGAGAGTAGAAAAACTGTTGAAAATGTAAGTCTTTCAACAGTTTATAGAATACTCAATGCCTTTGTTGACAAAGGACTTGCTAAAAAGACCAACTTGGATGTTGAAAACCGGGCACTATTTGAACTGGAAAGACATGACCATAAGCATCATTTGTTGTGTCTTGGCTGTAGTAAAATTGTTCAAATATCCAGTTGTCCACTAAAGGCGTATGAAAAAGAACTACAAGAAAAGATGGGCTACCATATCACCTCACACAAACTTGAAATGTATGGGTACTGCCCAGAATGTCGTAAAGAACTTAGAGAAGAGGAGGCACTGTAAATGAACAACATATTAAGTGTTGAGGCATTAAATGTGTCTTACGGAAAACATCGGGTGCTTGAAAACATATCTTTCACGCTTGATAGGGGAGATTATGTTGGCATAGTTGGGCCTAATGGATCCGGGAAAACCACTTTGGTTCAAACCTTGCTGGGTCTACATGAACCAGACTCGGGAGAAATTCATTTTGGAAATGGCATAGAGCTGGCCAGACATAAAATTGGTTACCTCCCCCAAATAGCCATATCCACAGACAGTTTGTTTCCTGCAAAAGTGAATGAGATAGTGGAAATGGGTCTCCTGGTTCAAAAGAAATTTCCTAAAATTCTTAGACACGAAGATAAAAAGAAAGTGGATAACATTCTTGAGGAGTTGGGCATCCTCGATTTAAAGGGCAAAAAATAGGTCAACTTTCTGGAGGACAGCAACAGCGAGTCCTTCTTGCCCGTGCCATGGTTGGGGAACCTGAAATACTCATTCTGGATGAGCCCACGAGTGCGCTTGATCCAAAGATCAGGTCTGATTTTTATGCCATGATTGAGAAGTTAAATCGGAAGAAAAATGTGACCATTATGCTGGTATCTCATGATATGGGATCGGTGGGTCAATACACAAATAAAATGCTTTATCTGGATCGAAAACTTGTTTTCTTTGGTGACTATAAAGATTTTTGTCATTCCCATGACATGACAGATTATTTCGGGTTTGAAACCCAACATAAAATGTGCTGGCAGCATGGGCACACAGCCATTCACATGAACCTGTGACCATTCAAAAGAGTGGACAGACAAAATTAAAAGCAGTGGGAGGGGATGAACAATGATACTAGAAGCCCTTCAATATGGTTTTATCCAAAAAGCCCTACTGGCAGGCAGTTTAATAGCCCTGTCCTGTGCATTTTTAGGGGTATTTTTAGTACTTAGAAAATTTTCAATGATTGGGGACGGTCTGGCCCATGTGAGTTTTGCCACTGTGGCCCTGGCTCTGCTCCTTTCTATGTCGCCCCTTCTTTTGTCGATTCCCCTTGTTATACTCAGTTCCTTTCTCATTCTAAAACTCAATGAGAAAGCCAACTTGCATGGGGATGCGGCCATTGGACTTGTGTCATCCTTTTCTGTGGCCATTGGTATTGTTATAGCGTCTATGGCCCAAGGTTTTAATGTGGATTTATTCAGCTACTTATTTGGTAGCATTCTCGTTATAAGCAGTTTAGATGTTTACCTGAGTGTGGCCCTGTCACTTGTTGTGATTGGCGTCATCGTGTTTCATTATCATGATCTCTTTGCCATCACTTATGATGAAAACTATGCGAGGGTCAGCGGTATGAAAGTCGAGTACTTAAATTACTTAATTGCAGTTATGACATCAATCACCATAGTACTGGGAATCCGTGTGGTGGGCACAATGCTGGTTTCAAGTCTGATTGTCTTTCCAGCAGTGACGGCTCTGCAGGTTTCAAAAAGCTTTAGGGGAGCCATGGCCATTGCGGCAACCACATCAATTATTTGTGTTATAGCAGGTGTATTTGCCTCTTACCAACTCAATTTACCGACGGGCGGAACTATTGTTATATTCAATGCCATTTGTTTTGTTATGGCTTTTGGGTATAAGGTTTTGGCCCGGGCTTAGGGTGTGGATGGGATGTGTTAAGTCGTATTTGCGTTTAATTTTTAGAGATCTCCATAAGTTATTAATTTGTCAACTATATTGACGGATCGAGAACCTCACAATAATGAGGTTCTTTTTTTATGGAAGAAACGTTTCATTGATTTAATAACATTTCGCATATCGTTCTAAATTCATGAGACTTAATTACTAAAGGCGTGATATTGAATAGGATATTTACTACATAAAAAAATGGTTATTAAATACTAATTTTGTATAAAATTGACACAAGCGGTTCGATGTGATAGTATTCTCCTCGTGCTTAATTCCATTATACATTATAAGGAAAAATAGAAATTATGAGACAATTTACGGAGGAGAATATGCGGAGGATAATATCATTAATTTTGGTGTGGGTCATGTTAATGACATCATCAATACCAATCTATGCAAGTGCATCACAGAATATTGATTTTGAAATGCAAACATGAGTGGTTTAGAACTGGGAAATGCAGCATCAACGAGTTCTGGTGGTGCAATAATAGTAACAAGTGGTGGCGCGATTGATTCGGATCTAATTATAGATCCTGAACCGATTCAGGAAGAAGCAGAAGTTATGCCAGTGCTTGCCGAGGCTAAGATGTTCATGGCTTCTGTGGATGTTAGTCCTGTAATAACTGGGAGAGGATCAAAAGATGATCCATTTGTTCTTTACACAGCTGAGCAACTTGAAAGCAGTGAAAAATGATTTAAGCGCTTTTTATAAACTTGGAAATGATATTGATCTTTCCAATATCAAAAAATGGGAAAGTCTCAATCCGACAGGATATTTCACTGGTGTCTTTGATGGTGATGGTCACAAAATCAAAAATTTGAACGTTGATCAACCGAATGACAGGTATGTGAGTTTGTTTGGACAACTAAAAAGCGCAACAATTAGAAACTTAACACTAGAAAATTTCAACATAACATCAATAGGTAGAACGGGTTTTCTAGCTTCAAGAGGAAAGAAAGGGTATGATGGCACACCAATGTTGATTGAGAACTGTCATATCACTGGAAATTACAATAGTAAAGAGTCTATAGCTGGTTTTATTGGAACAACATATGATACAGAGTTTATAGGATGTAGTTATAAAGGGAAATTAACCACATCATCTAGAGCTGCAGGTGGACTGTTTACAAGTGGTAAAAATAATATAATTTCAAGATGCTATACGGAAGGATCCATTGAGGGCAACCATATCAATGCGGGAGGATTCTTTAACAGCATGTATGGAGGTGAAATTATAGAGTCGTCCAGTTCTATGAGTATTACCGGTGTTAAGGGAGCCATCGGGGGACTTGCTTCATCATTAAGCGATATGGCTAAAATATCAAATTCATTTTCTATAGGGAATTTAAACTTGTCAGGATCAAAATATGATATAAAAATCGGTGGATTAGTTGCGTTAACGAATATAAAGAACAATAAAAAAGTATCAATTGACAAAAGTTATTTTGCTGGTGAAATCGGATCAACTTCAAATGTAGAATACTATCAAAACGGTGGCCTTGTCGGAGGCACGAAAGGGGGCAGATATTAAAAAACAGCTATTACGATGTTACTATATCTGGCTATGGTCCTTATGATGCCTATGATAGACCCAAAACCACTGCTGAAATGAAGAGCAGGGAGACATATGAAAATTGGGATTTCGATAATATTTGGACCATTGATGAGGACTATGGATATCCAAGTCTCAAAAATGTTCCTATGGATATGAGTGCGAGTATTCATAAGCCGCTTTTCACAGCAGGGGTAGGATCAGAACAAGATCCCTATATTATTTCAACGGAGGAGCAGTTTTAAATATTGAGAAAGCTCGAGATGCACATTTCAGATTGGAATCAGACATTACATTTACAGAACCTTTAGAACAAGGATTATTTGAAAATACATCCTTTAGAGGCGTTCTGGATGGAAATAATAAAAAACTGATAAATTTACAAGTTTTAAAGGACAAGTTTTAGTGGTCTGTTTATTAAAATCGAAGGTGCTGAGATTAAAGACTTAACGTTAGAAAATGTTCATATAACAGGGGCCAATTATGTGGCATCGCTTGTATCAAAGGTTATTGGGAATACTAACACAAGATCTACAATAAGCAACTGTCATGTAACTGGTGAAGTTATTGCAAAGACAAGTGTTGGAGGTCTTATACATAATGCTGACTATGTTGATATTAGTGACAGTTCATTTGTTGGAACAATTTCTTTGGTTCAAGAAGGTGCAACCACCACTGGTGGTGGATTAATATATTCAGGAAACTCGGTAACCATCACTGATTCATTTTCAAATGGAGAAATGATACTCCATGGAAATAGCAATAGAGCTGGTGGAATTGGATGGAGTCTAGTTGATACACAAATAAACAGAACATATAGTGCGATTACCTTTGATAGTACAAACTGTGAATCAAACATAGATGTATACATAGGTGGTATAGCTGGATCTATGAGTGGCGAATCAAATATACATAATAGCATGTATATAGGTCGTCTAAAGATACCTGAAGTTGTATCAACAATTGAATTTGGTGGTATTTTAAAAGACTGGATCAAAAGACAAAAAATGTTCATATCGAGAATAGTTACTCATCATTTGCGATAAACGATGTAAGGAGTATCGATGATTCTAACATTGATGGAATATGTAATAGTGGTTCGGTTGTAGTGAAATCAAGCTATACTGATACATTACTTTCTGGCATACGCCTGAGATTTCACACAACACAGTTCGTTTCACACAAGAAATGGCTAGGATAGACAATTACACAGATTGGGATTTCGAGAACGTGTGGAGTATTGATGAAGGGAGCTCGTATCCATACTTAAAAACACTCGATAAACCGGAAGAAGTCCTTATTAATGAAGAAATTGCTATAGATGGATTTGGTACAGAAAATGATCCTTTCATCATTGAGACCAAAGAGCAATTAAGATGTCTTGAGCTACATCCTGAATCTTATTTTGTCTTGGCTTCTGATCTAACTTTTGAAGTGGGAGAAAAGTTTGATGGACTCTGTGAGAAAGTGCCTTTTACTGGTGTTTTTGATGGAAAAGACCATTCTATTTCCAATATAACAATAAGTCAGCCAACTGAAAATAATATAGGTTTTTTCAATAACTTATCAGGAGGCATTATTAAAAATCTTAATTTACATAATGTAAACATTAAGGGCAGAATGCGAGTTGGAGGTATTGTCGGGTCGGTAACTCAAAGAGTCGAGTCTGACTTCAATTTCAAACTGCCACGTTACAGGTATCGTTGAAGCGCAGTATCTTCCAGGAGGTATTGTCGGTGGGGCGTTAACCAATACTGATATAAACAATTCCAGCTATGATGGAAATATAATTGGAACAAAAGCCAGTTATGTTGGTGGTATTGCCGGAGAAATTAGAAAAGGACAGATTGTAAATTCTTATTCAGCAGGTGAAATCTTAATAAGTGAACAAACCGCTGGTGGATTAGTTGGTTATTTAGGTGAGGGTAAGGTTGAAAAGTCCTACAATACAGCCGAGCTAAAAACGGAAACAAGAAACAGGCTGGATGATGTCTTTATAGGTGGTCTAGTAGGACGCTTAGGAACAAGAGGGCAAATTATTAATAGTTTCAACCAAGGTGATATAAGTGTATCAAGCAACTTGGTAAACCTCAAATAGGTGGATTGGTGGGATTTCAGTAGGAAGTTCGTCACATACAGCAGTAATGAATTCATATGCAAACTGCAATGTGGAATCAAAGTCAAGCAGTGCAAAAGTGGGCGGTTTGGTTGGTGACACCACAAGCGTCATGTTAACGAATAGCTATTACAATAACTCTTTGTCAGGATATGGTACGAGTCCTTATTCTGAAATGGGACGATCATCTAACGCTATGAAAGAAACTGCCACATATATAAATTGGAATTTTAATGATGTATGGCAAATTGATGGCGGAGCATTTCCAACATTAAGAAGCATGAAGAAACCAAGTATGGGGAGACTAGATCCTCCTAGCAATATAACGGTTTCTGAGATAATGCCAGATAGTGTGAAGATTTCATGGACGAATATGGATGATGTAAACACGTATTCGATTTATATTGGTAATTCTAAATATGCATCAAATCAAAATTTTATTCAGATAAATGATCTGGAACCAGGAAAAAGTATTCTTATAAAGTTGCTGGTGTCAGAGAAGGATATGACTCAGTGTTTTCTAGTGAAGCGGAGTTCACAACAACGGCCGTGACAGAAGATGGTCCAATTAATTTAAAAGCAACACAAAAAAATAATAAGATTTATTTGACTTGGAATGCACTAAGTGGTTTTAACGAGTATCAAGTTAAGGTCAATAATCAGATACTAAAGGTTTCCAGTACTGAGTTTGTACATGAAAATCCTGAAGAACAAGAACATGTGTATGAAGTTAGAGGTCTAAAGACAAGCGGATGGACAAGGTGGTCAGATGCACTCAGATATTCATACTTAGCTGAAGAATTGCCAAGTGGCTCGGGAACTATAGAAGACCCTTATATTATAAGCAAGTCTGATGACTTGATATACGTAAATGAGGAACTGGGTGCACACTATGCACTTGGAACAGATATCAATCTTAATGGTATTGAATGGACTGCGATCGGAACAAAGGACGCACCCTTTACAGGGTCTTTTGATGGGCGCAATAAAACGATAAGTGGTATGGGGGAAAATAGCACAAAACCCACATCACTATTTGGTTATGTTAAGAAGGGGAGAATTGAAAATCTAATAATAAAAAACAGCCAAACTGAAAAAAGTATGATTGTTCAGAGTCTAACTGATAATTCAACTATTGAGAATTGTATGGCTGATGGGACTAACACCATAAATACTTTATGGGATGCAGGTGGTTTGGTTGACCAAATGATCAACTCTGATATGGTGTCTTGTTCTTCCGGAGTGCATATAATCTCCACTAATATAAATGGTGACATTGGTGGATTGGTCAGTAATGCAAAAAACAGTCATTTGAAGAAATCGTGGTCAACTGCTGAAATAGCAGGACCAGGTAATATTGGTGGATTGATTGGCTATGCTGACAATGCCAGAATAGATGAAGTCTACTTCGATGGATGGATTAATGGAAGTGGTATTTTGAGTGGTCTTATTGGAAAATATTCAGCCACAAACTATATTAATGATTTTGCGGTTTATGGATCAATTTCTAAGGATACATCCTCTGATACACAAACAGCCCAATATGCTATCGGTAGGACAAGCGACTATAATGATCCCAATTTAGTTCTTAAAAGAGGCGTGGTTTCTGTAAACTTTGAAGAGGGTCTAAATCCAATTATTGTGACAGCTGACCACTCAAGTCAAAATGTTTATATGGATGCAGAGAGAATGGAGAATTACAAAATTTATAGTGGCAATGAAATGATACCACTTGCTGTTAATGCGTTTAGTAATCCAGAAAGAATTTCTGGTTTAGGGGAAAAGTGGACAGTTAGTGATAATAGCATGCCGTATATGAGCCAGTTAGAAAACCAGAATCAGCAGACTTAAGTGATTATGTATCGATGTATGGTGGTTCAGGAACTTCTAATGACCCATATATCATTGATAACGTTAAAGGGTTTTTGAACATTGGTACCGACCCTGAAGCCTATTTTAAACTTGTTAGTGATATAGATTTTGGCAACCAAGTGATTTCGCCAATTGTTGTGAAATCAACTATAAGTGGCACGGTCGAATCAAGACTAGCAATGAATCTTGATGGCAATAACCATGTCATAAAGAATATAAAAAGTCGAAAGTGATAGATCTAATACAGGACTTTTCAGTAACTTAGAAGGGGCCGTGATTAAAAATCTTGAAATTGAGAATCTCAAGGTGCGTGGACAAGTCAATACAGGCGGTGTAGCAGGTTTTACAAAAGATACTACATTAGAGAATATAAAAATTAAAGGCAAGTCTGAAGTTGTTGGAGTTCAAAGAGTTGGTGGAGTTGTAGGCTATGGAGATGCAAGTCTGAAAACATTAGTGTTTCTGGGACAATCAAAGGCAATAACTGCGTTGGCGGTCTAGTGGGTCGTGGACATGGTGTATTTAAGAATATTGAAGTGGATACATCAGTTATAGGACAAGGAAGTGAAAGTGGTGGCTTTGCTGGTAAAATCCGAGATTCAGTTATTGAAGATGTTCAAGTGACTGGCTCGGTTACAGGATATGCCACAGTCGGTGGTTTTACAGGATTTGCTGATAAGGATTAGATATCAAGAATATAGGCGTGTATTCAAGTGTTTCTATCAATGCACCAGAAGGTTATGAAGCGCTTACATCTACTTCATACTATTCTGGACCGATTATCATAACGACACAGTCTAAAAACTCATATTTGGCTTCTCCAATTTGGGCGATTAAAGTTGATGGTATTAAATGTGATTCAGCAGTTGTTGTTGCAGATATTACAGGATCTAACTACGTCTTATCCGGTTTAACACTAGAAAGTGGAAACATCTATTTTGATGTAGAACGTCTTGGCTATGAACCGAGATATAGAGATAACTTAAGCCAAATGTTTGTAACCACTGAAATGCAGAACAATGACATATTTTCCGGTTTAGACACATCTAAATGGGCTCTTGGAAACGAATCAGAGTATCCATATTTAAAGGCTTTTAATAAACCTCAAATGGTTGATTATGGAGAACATGAATCCTTTAATTCGGGCGATGGTTCAGAAGCGTCGCCATATACCATTGCAAGTGTAGAAGAGTTTAATAATATTCGATACAAACCAGATAAGAACTTTGAAATCATGGCAGATCTGGATTTAGAAGGTATTTCTTGGGATCCGATTTGTCATTCTGGTATTGATTTCACAGGGAAACTAGATGGTAAGGGTCATGTCATAAGCAATTTAAAAATTAATAGTCCAAGGGAAAATACATTAAACTACGGCTTGTTTGCTTCATTAGACAATGCCGAAGTGACAAACTTATCCCTGAAAAATGCCAATATCATGTTTGAGGATTCCTTGAATATAAAAAATGTCGGTACACTTTCAGGAAGTGCAAAAGACTCGTTTATAAAAGGAATAAAGATTTATGGTCAATCAAGTGTGAAGGGGAAAAATCGAGTTGGCGGATTAATCGGAAACACTTATGGTGACAATATGCTGATTAGTGACACGTATTTATTATGTGATGTAGAAGGTATGACCCATGTCGGTGGACTTGTCGGCTTAATGACACGCGGTAGCATAACAAAAACTTCGTATAATGGCACCGTTAATGGCGGAGAGTATACAGGCGGATTCGTAGGCTATTCAGATATGAATTGTGCATTCACAGACATGCAGACATTTGGAAATATTGTAAGTGATAGTACATCGGGAACCTTATTCGGTAGAATGGGTCACACTTTAAATGGAGATGCTTCGACACTAAATAGAATTATAGATACTTCAAGTGGAAGAAGTGAATCGGTTTCAATTATTGCACCTAATGTTGTTGCAAAGAATGTTAGTGATGTATACGCTCTTAAGTTGTCAGAGTCGGATGACTCAAAATATAGTAAAAACTATGAAGCATTATCAGAGCCAACTCTGTACAGTTCTTGGAATATGACTGAGATATGGTCAAAAGAAACAAGCAAAATACCTATGCTCAAGAATGGATTACATCCTATTTGGCCGCCTAGTGACTTAAAGATAATCGCTTTTCTAGATGATCATTTAAAGTTATCGTGGAGCCCTGTTGAAAACACATCAAAATATGAGGTGAGAATAAAGGGCATTGATGAAACTATGTATGTAACAGAGACAGAGGCTGAGGTTATATCTCCTGAAATAGGTGGCACATTAATATACGAGGTAAGAGCCTATACAGAAGAGGGGATTTCAAATTGGTCTAAAGAAATCAGTTATACAAGAGCTGCCGGTGTCCCTGTGAACATAAATATTGCTAAAGCTCAAAAAAATGCACTTGTTACATGGGATGCGGTAGAAAGTTGTGATTTCTATATTGTAGAAATCAACGGTGTTAGAAAGGGCATAACGTACACCCCTTCCTACACGATTTCAGACATCCAAAAAGATTCGCCATATATCGTTAGAGTAAAGACTCAGAAAAATGGCGTAGAAAGTTACTGGAGTCGACCAAAGTCCTGGATAGAGTTTAGTGAGTCCTTTAGCGGTCTTTGGCTAAAGCTAAATGACATGTACTATGACACAAATGGAACAGCATCTTATTGTATTGACGTTATAGGACATAATTTAAAGGATATGTATTCGAACTTCTATTCTATAGATTACTCGGAAGTGGATTATGGGATTAAGGAAGACTCTGTTATAAACCATACAAGTCAAGTTTTTGAGTATAGTGAAATGGAAGTAGACGATGAAAATGGTTTTGTTCAACTGCTGGCCTCTCAATTGAGAGACTCTGCTGAAAACAGTGGAGACTATAAATTGCTTACAATGGAGTTTGAGGCTAAAACCAAGGAAGCGGCAGAATTAATACTAAAAGCTATCCAGCATTCGAACAAAGAGCTTGAGTTAGATGAAGACCTAACAAACATAACTACAATTTTGAGACCCTTATCACAAGAATAATTATTGTCTAGGAGGGCTTTTGCCCTCCTAGACTTAATAGGAGAGAATATCATGCTTAAGAAGCATAAAATTATAGAAATGAAGTATTGTTGTCATTATTTTTAATGATGGTTGTAATAAATCCAGTCAGTTTTGCTGAAATTCCAGGAGAATATGAAGGCGTCACTGAAACTGGAACACATATTGAAAAACGAGTACGCCCTGCAGGAGAGGATCCTGATTTTCCGGAATCGTTTGTAGAGGACCATGATAACTTTGTAAAGGAGTTTAGAAAGAGTTCTAATTCGCCTAAGGCGTTTCATGGTGCTGATTATGTGCCTTCAGATTCAAGAGAAATTGAAAACACCTATACTGTCTTAGGGGAATACCAAACTACAAAGAAGTATGAAGATGGAGATGGTTATAAAGGCATTTTGAAAATGAAAGGTGAACCCAAATTGATTGGGACAGGTTCTTTACAGTCACTTGCCAAATGTGAAGTAAAAATAAATCATGTTTATGAAGAAGATACAGACAAGGTCAATATATCTAGATGTAGTGTAACACTTGTTGAACTATTAAAAGATGGTCAAAACATATCAGTAAGTAAGAGAATTATTCATGATGAAACCCTAATGGGTCAAAAAACCACAGCACCGCAGAGTATCAGAATAAATACAAATGGAAGTTCGACGGATTATTCAATTGAGACATACCAAATAGACCATTCAAAGCCCAATGGCAGAAGTGGAAATGTAGAGACTAAAAACTTTTTGGCTTCATACTCATCAGGTGATACAGGTGAAGGAAACGTAAATAAATATGAGGTTGTCTATGAGGGGACTGTTGTAAAACCTGCTACAGGAACAGTGATATGGAAACAAGAGTACGATACGAAGATTATTAATGAAGTAGGTATAAAGGCTTCACAAGGAAATGGTAAAAACAATATCCATAAAGGTGATCCAGTCAATATAGTGACAGGCTATACATATTTGACGGAAACGGATTTCAGCATACCCGAGATTGGTGGAAAGCTAGAAATAGAAAGGAATTATAATTCATCTAATAAATCCATAGGACTATTTGGCCGTGGTTGGACAACTATTTTTGATGCAAAACTTGAAAGTGATAAATGAAAACCAAATTAAAGTGGCCTATCCATCAGGAATGACAGTGATATTTAATAAGGATGAAGCTGGTATTTTCAGAGCACCACTTTACACCAATGACACACTTGAAAAAAACAAAGACCTATATACGTTAATGAAGAATGGTGGTTCAAGCGTAACATATAACAAGACAGGTAGACTGATTGGGATGTCAGACCGAAATAGGAATAAAACAATTTTATCATATGACGGCAATAACCGAATCGTTACGGGCCCAAGCGGTCAACGTATCACACTAAGTGTGAGTAAGGGGAGGGTTGTGAAAGCGACTGACCAAGAATCCGTGAGTGGCTGTATGAGTATGACAACAACAATTTGATTTCAATAACAAATCCTAATAATCAAACCGCACGATTTGAGTATGGCACACATGGTATGGAAAGGCAGTATGACTTTAGTGGATATCTGTACACAGAAAATAAGTTTGATGAAGCTGGACGAGTGATCTGGCAAAAGGGAACACATGGAAACATATTTGAGTTTGAGTATGATCTGTTTTCTCAAACAAGCAAGCTAATTGATCATGAGAAAGGAACCAGTGAAACATACCATTATAACAATCTCCTTCAAATCGAAAAGCATGAGTTTACAGATGGAACATATGAAACATATGAATACGATAAAAATGGAAATAAAACTGAGATTAGACGTAGAGATGGGATAGTAATTAATCGTTTGTTTGATGAAGATGGAAACCTTGTTAGTGAAACTAAGCCAGATGGTGTCACACATAGTTATACTTATAACTCTCTTAATCAAATAACCTCACACAAAGTGAATGATGTCCTAGTCAGTGAACGTGAATATTCAAGTGATGGCAACTTACTGATTGAACGACGATATTTAGATACAGATAAGTCTATTCAAACCAAATACGAGTATGACAGTAAAGGACGTTTGATAAAATCCATTGATCCAGAGGGTCAAACAACAACATTCGCCTATCTTTCAGGACCGAATCCTGTTACGGTAACAGATCATGAAAAAAACATGACAGAGCTTGAATACGACAATTTAAATAGACTATCCATTAGAAAAACAATAGATGGTACAACAA
>LQAG01000367.1_pt1 | contig 14202 bp, 24 predicted proteins | sample 1535801 | NCBI WGS metagenome assembly LQAG01 (sample SAMN04331584, study PRJNA305678) | bioreactor metagenome | isolation source: bioreactor_3 inoculated with Wadden Sea sediment 1st replicate of a... | place: Germany:Bremen | reverse complement strand
AGGTCCTAGGACCTTCCTGACCCGGACTACAAAATCTAAGCCGCATATCGCTCCCTAATCATCTCAACCCTCTTCAGGCACTCATCCTCCGCTTCCAGATGCTCCGAGAAGAGGCCCATCATCTGGCTCAGCAACACAGCCATCTTATCCCTGTCAACGCCGCTCTTGACATGTGCCACCGCAACACTCATGCAGATCGCATGCAACGTGCCATCCAAGAACTCCTCGACCTGCTCGCTCTCTTGAGACACCATTTGCAGATCGCTCTTGTAAGCATTCATCTCCTCGATAATCACTTCAGCCCTCTCCATGGCATCCCACTCGGAATACGCACCCTTTCTGACATTCTTTTCATTCTCACGGAGCATTGTCTGCCACTGCCTCATGACTGGGTCATTATTGAAAGACAGTTTCCTGTGATATTCCTCATGGGCTTCGCACGCCCTCCAATATTCTTCCAACAGGTCCGGCCTGTATCGCCTAAACATTCTTATCATCAATTCTTCTGTTCCCATCACGCAGCCTCCTAACGTGTGAATTGCAGTTGGTTCCTCAGTCATATTTACCTATATGACGAAGAAAAACCTGTAAAGGTTGCAATCTCATGCAAATATCTTTACAGGTTCAGTATACCGCTTAATGATGAAAATTTGATGAAGAAATTCTTATGATTACCTTATTTTTTCTATTGCACCCGCATCTTCAGTTCCGTCGGCCCGATCTCCATCCGCACCCGCTTGATGAATCCGGTATCTCCAATCTGTACCTCCATGATCTCCTCAACGAGCCGGTTGACCTCAACCAGGTTCTTGATCCGCCCCTGCACGACCCCGGTAAACTTATAACCTCGCCGAATTGCCGACACCCGGATATTCACCCGCTCCCGGCCCATCCGCCGCTCATAGACCGTCTCGTTCTCGATCACATGCAGACAAATCTCAAAGAACAGATCCATCACATTATATAACTCCCCGAACTGCTGGTAAATCTTCTGAAAATCCTTCGGAATCAGCGTCTCCAAATCCATATTGTAGTTCTGCAGGATCATATAATACTTGAATAACAGAGCATTCATCAGTGCATCATCCGTAAAGCTGATCTTGATGAAGCCGTCCCGCTTTATTTCATCAATCCGTTCCTCCAACTCCTCCCGCTCCATCGGCAACTCCCTGCCAAGGGCTTCCGTCATCGTGAACAACTTATTCTCGCGCTCCCGGATTTTATAGAGGACAGGCCCAAGCGACAAGGTGTAGCTGCCGTATTTTTCAAAGAGCATCGTCACCTGCCGCTTCTGCACATACACACTATAGATGATGAAATTCACCACCATCAGACACGTCGTGATGAATCCCACCACCGAAAGTGCCTGATACACAACTGTCGTATGCGAAACCACATACAGAAAAATATACGTATAAAGTGCCTGATTCAGCCCGATAAAAACATAAATCCGTCGTTCTTCCATCGATGACATGTGTCGAACCATCATCTGGTATACGTGCACCATCACCCAGAGGATCACAAAACGCAAAAGCAAGACCTCGATCAGGTAGTTGCTATAATCCAAGAGTTCCAAAACTCCTGTAGGCCCAAACATGACTTCATAGAGAAAAACACTGACCAAGTGCCCTGCAAACACCATGATATGCACCGTCGCCTGGTAGATCAGCGCTGGCGTCATACGCTTCCGATGATAGATCAGAAAGTACAGCCCGAAACTCCCCAGATGCAGCACCATTGTCCCTAACATCATATCCATAGGCATTACCAACCACAGTCCAAAGCAATCAGCCCAGCCATCATCACATAGAATAAAAATGCTTGATACTCAACCTGATCCCTGAATCCCTCAAGCATCAGCACAGGAATCAAAATACAGTACCGCCTCCAAAAACCGACAACCAACTCCCTCACCTCCTAGGACAGGACATTCTTACCATTTAATCGACGCTATCCATTCACCCATACTCAACGAAACCTACAACGTAATAACCAGATATCTCAGTCTTCCCTCTTCCTCCACATGAATGGTCCCCTTGTACTTTCTGATAAAAGAACGCACAATATGAAGCCCCATACCATAATTAGCCCCATTATTCTTACTTGTATACCCATTTCTCATCCACAGATTCAGGTTCTTCCCATCGATCGTATCATGAGAATTCCCTACCTTGATGCATAGATCATACGCCGTACCGATCAGCTTCACATCGACCCGCATCTCCTCACCTCTCTTATCCTCTACTTCCAGCAAAGCATCACGCGCGTTGTCGATCAGATTCACCAGCAGCATCACCATCTCATACTCTTTCGCAGGAAATCCATTATAAAGGGCTTCCCCTTCGACCTCCACCGTCATAAGGATACCCTTAGTAAAAAGCTGATTTCGCTTCACCATTAGCGCATTGTCAATCATCGGATAGTATGTCAAATCCATCTCAGACCGCTTAACACCCAATGATTCCACGATCTCTTGCTCACTCTCCACAGCTGCAACATCGCTGTTCTCCTCTTCATATTGGAATCCCGAAAGCAAATGCGCATACTCATGCTGCATCATCCGCACCCGATTAACAATCGGCACCATGTCTTCCTCGAGACTTGCCTTTCGGGCCTCCAGCTCCTCTTGGCCGATCTGCTCCTCCAATGTCCTTAAAAAGTAACGCGACACCCCCAAAAGAATAAAATACGCTAGGTTAAAAAACAACAGATGTTCATATCTGGACTCTGCCACTCTGTTAAGGTAAAAATTCACCGTACTAAAGAGAGCCAGGCCCCCTTGCGTAATCAATACAAAATAATAAATCTTCTCAAACCTTCTCGCCATCATCGGCAGCTCCCTGTACTGTTTAAAAATCCCATAAAAATAAGGGATACCACCGGGTATACCTCACCTCTGTAAATCTCCACATTCATTAAATTTATCCATAACAAAGAGATCCCAATAATCGCCAGCTGAAGAGACCCCGCAAGGGCCATAAGATTAACCTTGACCCTGACCTTTTCCATTTGTACGACTAACGAAACCACCACAAGCACGTAGATTAAACAGTTAATCATTATGTCAATCATCAGCTAGTCCTCTTTCTGCCTCAATCCAAGTGATATACCATACAAAGTCATTCCATAACAGCGTTCAGTAACTGAACTTTTAACGCCAGACTCAAATCAGCCCGCTTTTAGCTGCAGTACCTTTGTAGCTAACACCGATCGGCAGCACCTGATTCGCCGAACCCATGATCACCGACGTGAGATTGCTGGACTTTTTCAATCCACTCACAAAATCCCGATTGATGATAAAAGCCCTATGAATCCGGATAAAACGGTCATCCAGTTTCTTTTCGAGTTTGCTGAGCGAAAAACGCCCGATATTGTATGAATCCTCATGCGTATAGATGATCGTATTCTTATTAAACGTCTCAACATAGATGATATCATCATAGTCAAAATACAAATCCGACTGCTTCATCTTGATGGTCAGCCTCTCTGCAGACTTCTTCACGATCTTCTGCTTCATCAGAGCCTTAATATCCAGCAAAAATTCACGCATAATCAGCGGCTTCTGAAAATACATCTGACATTCCTGCCCATTGATCGAACCCAGAATATCTGCAGTCGTCTCCCGGTAACCTGTCATGATCGCCACCATCGTCGTCCGGTATTCGGTCGTCTTCCGAATCTCGGCAATGAAGTCATGCCCATTCCCATCCGGCAGCTCCAAATCCACCAAGAAAAGATCAAAGTCCCTGTCATACAGCCTTCCCAGCGCATCCTTCAAATTAAATACCTGCACAATAGACTCAACCTCGACCATCTGTTTCAACTCATCATATATATTCTTGCTTATATTCCTGTCATCTTCCAGGATCATCACATTACTCATTCAATCATCTCCCTGGGGTCAGCCCAAACTTGGATAGAATTATTCTATCATATAAATATGTTCCAGGTATGACCAATGTCTGAATTTTGATCAAATCTTTCCAATTACTGTTTTAGAATTATACGCAGATTATACAATTCCTCCATAAACAACTCTCTGTCAATGGTAAAGTCAGGCTCGACCTTCCATATATCGCGTATTCCCAGATCGAATGCATCCTCCACACTCTGTCTGCAATATATCACTTTTGTCATCAAAGCATAATGCATGATATCGAATCCCTTTAGTCTATACCCGCAGTACTCCCAATCAAAAACCATATACTGCCTACCCAATTTCCTGATGTTGTAAGGTGCAAAATCACCATGTGAAAATTCACATTCAACACCATCAATTACCTTCTTATCACTGGCAATATCATGATATATATCGAATACCTCCTTCGTCAGCCTGGGCACCATCTTCTTGCCAACGAATTCCTCCATAATCAACATATTATATTTTGATTCAGAATCTATTTTTCGATATGAGATTATATTTGGTACAGAAAAAAAACTGTATTTGGGTTCATTTATCAAAAAAATCGATCTCAGACAGCATTTCTCTATCGGATGATGCCACTCCAACTTTTATATATGATGTTGTCTTATTCTCTCTGTTGTATACCTGAAATACCATCTTCTGCTTGGCATCATACGAGCCAACAAATAAATTCCAGTAATCGCCATCCAGAGATTCAACTTCTTCCTGGATTCTAGAATCTAAATCCGCCTTGACATAACACCCCATCTTTATCACTTTGAACAACCAAAATGGAACTAACTTCAAAAAAGCCAAAAACACCAGCTTTCTGAAAGAATAAGCGACAGCACTTTTATTAATCAATTTGTAGCCAAACTCAAGGTCAATCAAATACAATACTTTACTTCTATAGCAAAAAGCGAAATGAGTAGCCTTCATTCTTTCAACTATATCAAGAGATACATATTCATTTAAAACCTCTAGCTCTTTCATACCACACCCCCGAAATAAATCCCCAATTTCATTGTAGCATAAAAAGATGTACCTAGTATAAGTCTAGTCCTATTTTCCTATCCCCAGCTTGTCCGAATAATGCTTCCGTCCTATTTATTTCTTTTTAACGAAGTCAAGCCCAAATTTTTCACATACATACCAAGCGCCACCAGTCCCAGCCCCAACACCAGGAAAAGATCAAAATCCTCACCCGCCAGAAACATCGCTGAAAAAACACTGCCCAACACCGGAATCGTCAACCGGTACAGCACAATCTCCTTGATTTCCACACGCTTAAGCAGACTATACCAAAGCGTAAAGCCAACTGAAGCTACAACAATCGTATGCACAAACAGCACAATACTCAACAGTGACGGCAACTCCACCAGACCACCGTTCATCACTACTCCGACACACAAAAGCATCAGCCCGCCAAATGTCATCTGCCATCCATTAAGAATCATCGGACTGAAATTCTTCCCATGAATCCTTGCCAGAACACTCCCGATGGAACCGAATAGCCCAGCCAGTATCATGGCACCTTCTCCGTTCATCGTAAACGTGAACAGAGTTGCCCGGTCACCCAGCTGATTGACATTCACCACCAATATCCCGGCTATACCAATCGCCAGCCCGATCCACTGAAACCTTCCCACTTTCTCATGCAGGAAGAACGCCGCCAGCACAATCACGATAAAAATCCCGCTCTGGCTAAGCACCGACGCCTTCATCCCGGTCACATTTGCATACCCGATATACATGAACCCGTACAAAAGCCCCGTCTGGAACACCCCAACTTTAAGAGATGTCCCCACTGCCCCATCCCAGGCAGCGGCAACGCCCGGTTCATCACCATATACGTCACCAAGATTACCAGCCCCGCTAGCGTAAATCTCATCCCGGCCAGCGCCATCTTGCTCCCGACCCCGTTGCTCAAGTCCACCAGCGAATACAAAGTCTTGATCGACGGAAAAACACTGGCCCACAACACGCAGGCCACCATCGCCACCAATCCCACTGTCGTCTTCTTCATATCTATCCCTTCTGCTGATAGGGGACAGTCCCGTCCTAGACCCGTCCTAGAAAGCTGCGTTTCTTCCCCTGTAATCATCTTATCATAATACATTTTTAACCATGGCATCCATTATATCATGTTTATCACAAAGGGGACAGTCCCGTCCTAGACCGTCCTAGATTCTCCTTTCCATATTGACCCTGACATATTTCTCATAGCTTTCAAAAGTTCCAAATCTATCCAGGATCAGTTCAGTATCAACAATCCTCTTGCTCCCAGCAACCTTATATCCCGTATAGCTGCTCCATTTATAACTCTCAGGCTTACTGACCAATGAAGCCTTCACCGGATTCAAATGTATGTACCGGCTCACATGAGCCATCCCATTCTCAGTTTCAATTGGCAAACTCTTGAATCTGTCTTGAAAAATCCTTCCCACTAAATCATATTCCTTGTTAAAATACGACGCATAGCGCTGATTCAACCATTTCATAATCTCACTTGTACTGACATCCTCAGTCTTAATCTGAAGATGCACATGATTAGGCATTAAACAATAACTAATAAGCTTGAAAGGGAATCTATCTTTTGTATTTGTCAATATAACCATATATGCAATATAGTCATTATACTTCCTAAAAATAAGATTCTTCCTGTTACCTCTACACATGATATGGTATTGACCTCCATGGTACCAGTTTCTCGCTTGTCTAGGCATCCGTACTACCTCCCTTCCATAAAACTAGGACGGGACTGTCCCCACCACAGTATAGCAAATCCAAGCAAAAAAAATGTCCTCTAACAGAGGACATACAAACTCAAAATATAAAATCATCTAAAACTTCTTCATCTTATCAATCTGATACTTGTCACAGATCAGCAGCTTCCCGTTATGCTGAACCACCACCAGGTTCTCCACCCCGACGGCTTTGATCTCCAGATTATCCGTCAGGATAATGTTCCCATGGCTGTCCACCGCATCGAAATCCGAATTCCGCACGATGTTGCCGTTCTGATCCTGCTCGTACACATCCTCAAACGCCGTAAACGACCCGATATCGCTCCAACCGAAATCAGAAGGAATAACCTTGATGATCTTCGACTTCTCCATAATACCGTAATCGATGGATTTCTTTTCAAAATCATCGAACAAAAGCTCCGTTTTCCTCGCCAGCACTCGGCCTTTGTGACCCTGGTCCATATAAAAAGAATGTTCTTCAGCACCCGGTCATGCTTCGGCATGTACTTCCGGATCTCCTCCAGAATCGTCGAAATCTTAAAAACAAATATCCCGCTGTTCCAGAGATACTTCCCTTCCTCGACATACTCCTTCGCAACCTCGAGTGTCGGTTTCTCACAAAACTGTCAATCGTGCACACCCTGTCCAGCTGATACTCACCATGCAGCTTCAGATATCCATATCCGATATCCGGCCTAGACGGCTTGATACCAAGCGCGACGATTGACCTGCTGCGATCCGCTTCCTTCTCAGCCATCAAAAGCGCCTGCCTGAACTTCTCCCCATCCTTGATCGCATGGTCACTCGGAAGCACAATCAACGTCGGATCCTTCACTTCCCTTCGGATATACAACGATGCATAACCTACAGCCGCCGCAGTGTCCTTCGCCATCGACTCGATAATAAGGTTGTCTTCAGGAATCATCGGTAGCTCAGCCTGAACCGCATCCGCCTGCGCAATATTCGTAGCCACATAAATCCGCTCCGGATCGATCAACGGCAGTATACGATCCACCGTCTCCCGGATCATCGTCTTCTCAGAAAACAATTGAAGCAGCTGCTTCGGCTTATCTTCAGTACTTAAGGGCCAAAAACGCTTCCCGCTGCCCCCGGCAATAATCAACGCACATAACATTCCGTTCCCTCCAATCAACATCTCGTTACATCAATTGTACTAAACCCGCCACCATCTGTAAAGCTGTCAGCACCCCAATCTTGCAATATATTCCTAAAAAATTCCAGAAATAATGTCAACTCCCCCCCTCAATATGTTACAATCAAAAATAGCAAAAACAAAGGAGGCAAACCATGTTCCTAAATCAAACTCATATCTTGAATCAACTCACCCTCACCATGGGCGAATTCATTGAAAATATCAACAATCTCGAAACCATCAGCCTCGATGACTATAACAAAGACGACACCATCATCGTCATGATCGACATGATCAACGGTTTCTGTAACATCGGCCCTTTGCACAGCGACTTCGTAGCCAAGATGATCCCCTCATGAGCAACTTCCTGGATAAGGCCATCGCCAATGACATCCCGATCATCTCCTACCGAGACGAGCACTCGGAAAGCGCTCAGGAATTTGGCAGCTTCCCGCCACACTGTGTTGCAGGCACTGAGGAAAGCGCTCTCGTCGACGAACTGCAAAGGGATCAACTCATCGACATCCCCAAAAATTCCACCAACGCATTCCTGGCTAAAAATCCTTTGGAACTCATACCGAATGGCGATGCCATTACAAACATCCTGGTCATCGGCTGCGTCACCGACATCTGCATCCGCGATTTCGCAGCAACCATGAACAAACATCTTCAGCAGATCAACCAGCCCGGAACCGTCACTGTCATCGAAAACATGGTAGACACCTTTCACATCGACGGCATCCATGACCGCGAGGTGGAGCACATGCTCGCCCTTTACCAGATGCAAAATCAGGCATCAAACTGGCCCGCATCTGATAAACTACCAACTATAACAAAAGGAGCCGCCGCGACAGAAACCTCAAAGAGTTTCAGCCGCATCCGGCTCCTTCATTATCTCACAGCAATTACTTCAAGAATCCCTTAAGCTTATTCAGCGCACCTTCCACATCTTCCGCGTCAACGCCATCAAGTACATTCGCTACTTGCGAGTCAATCGGACTGGGTAACTTATCCTCAAGAAAATCCTTCACGATGCCAATCACCTTCTTGGCGGTCGCTTCATCGATATCAGCATTCTTTACCAGATTGCCAATCAGTTCATTCATTAATCTTCCACCTCCACAACTGCCGCCTCAGCCGCATTTTTGCGCACTGATTCAACTCCATGCAGGCACGATTCCTTGGATGCATATCCCTGGCTGCTTGCAATGACCTGTCCGTTGCTTGCCTTCAATCTGAATCTGAACTTTCCGCCATTATCTTTGTACACTTCAAACTTACCTGACATACTCCATCCTTTCCAGCCATACTTCTGATTCGCTTCCGAGCCATTCAGAGCGGTTTATACAGCCTCTAAAATTAAGTATAGGTAATTGGACTATATTTGACAATAGGCCTTTTCTCATAAAAATCATTCTTCAACAATAAAGCTTCTCATACTTTTCTATAACTTTTCACAGTATAAAATATAACCAAGTATCATTTCACAATAATTCCGTATATTTAGTAATCATGAAATTATGACCACACATTCCATTAGTTCAATATACCTATTTTTTCCAATAACTTCAACAGACACAACAAAAAATCCTATGAACAGATTACCTCCATCCATAGGACCATTTCATTCAAACCGTAAATCAAACGATTATTATTTCAAACTCTGAATGACTCAACCAAATCTCTCAAACACAATTCTTAATCGTAATGCAGTTCCTCGTCCATATTCGCCATCAAATGCTCAAGATACGCCTTCATCTGATCCTTCAGATCATCACGTCTCAAAGCAAACTCGACGGTAGCAGACAAGAATCCCATCTTGTTGCCCACATCATAACGCTTGCCCTTGAAGTTGTAGGCATACATCGCTTCCTCTTTTGAAAGACGCATCAGTGCATCTGTCAGCTGGATTTCGCCGCCGGCGCCCGGAGTCTGGGTCTCAGGTATTCGAATACCTTCGGCGTGATGATGTAACGACCCAAAATCGCAACATCACTCGGCGCTTCCTCAACACTCGGTTTCTCCACCAGGTCTTTGACCTTGTAAACCCTATCCTCGATATGAAGCCCGTCGACGATACCATATTTGCAAACTTCCTTATGCGGAACAGTCTGTACTCCAAGTATGGAAGTCTTGTATTCGTTGTAGCAGTCGATCAGCTGCTTCAGGCATGGCGTTTGGGATTCTACTATGTCATCCCCAAGCATAACCGCGAATGGCTCATTGCCGATGAACTCTTCGCTACGAGAATCGCATGTCCCAGACCTTTTGGCTCCTTCTGGCGGATGTAATGGATATTCGCAATATCCGACACATCCTGAGCAATCTTTAAAAGGTCCAGCTTGTTCTTTTCTTCCAAAGTCTTTTCCAACTCATAAGATTTATCAAAATGGTCCTCGATGGATCTCTTGGACCTTCCTGTTACGATGATGATATCTTCAATTCCCGCATTGACCGCTTCCTCAACAATATACTGAATCGTCGGCTTGTCAACGATCGGAAGCATCTCCTTCGGCTGCGCCTTCGTCGCAGGCAAAAATCTGGTTCCCAATCCAGCTGCAGGGATTATTGCCTTTCTTATCTTCATATTAAATACTCCTCTTTCTAATCATATTACCATCCACAAACTATTTTACGGTTTTAACCGCCACCTGTCAATAAAAACATCAATCTTAACATTCATCACACAGTCTCATCAAATCCCATCATCGTGCAACCTGCTCCTGCTCCGGACATACTGTCACCATCCAGCCACTTCACCATCATATAAGGTCTCCGGTCATATACGTTTCTCTTTGAATATGGAAAAACACCGGCCAGCTTCCCTTCATTCACCTCATGAATCACCAGCTTTCGTCCATCAGCTAGCCCAATCAACCAGGTTGCCATTCCAAGAAGCCTGCCAAATTCCAAAGCTCTGGTTTTCCCATCCTGTGCACTGGAATTCCCATCATCATCTGCATCACTGCCCACAGTATCTGCATCTCGTCGAAGCCAATGCTTCCTGACCTCCAAATACTCACCATCATACAAAGCAACAAGATTCCCACAAACCATGTAAATCCTGCCGCCCTCACTGGCAATCTCCTGATAGAGTTGATTCAGATACCCATCCGAAGCCTCAGGCTCAAACCATCCAGGTGTGTAATGCTTCTTCATCCAATCCCTGAATTCCTTATACTCCAGCTCATGGTCATCCGCGGTATCAGCATCTACATTATAAGCGTTCGCCCCACCAACATATTCTCCATACAACCCACTCTCAACTGTCGTATTGAACTGCTCCGACACAAAAGAATACCCAAACGGCCGATAATACCGCTCATCCTCCGGCAACAGGACCAAAGCTTTTGCCCCATCCTCCAAAGCCACCTTCTCGGCCTCATCGAGCAGCCGCCTCATGACGCCCTTTCTCCTGTAGCCCGGATGCGTCGCAACCGCCACGACATAATAGACCAATCCGGATGTGCCTTCTTCCGGATTCGCGTCCTCATGATTCAAACAAACCTGATAAGGATTCAAATGCAGCATCCCGATCAGCTCATCCTCCTCATATGCCCCCAATACCTTGTTGCGGTCCGTTACATTGCTGAAGTAAAAATCCAGATACTCCTTCGAATCCTCAATGAAAACCATCTCCCACAGCCTTCTGGCATCCTCTGTATTCTTCACGTACTCGACACGCATCCGCCTCACTCACTTTCGCGTAATAGTGTATTTATGCTCAAGCCTCAACGGTCCATAGGACATCTTCGCCTTCCGAAGACCCTCGACACCCAAGTCATCCTCTCTGTTGACCAGACTCACATTCGGGAACACCTCATTCAAAAAAGTCTGGTTGATGAACGGATAGAGACCCCTTATATTGCTGTTTGCCTTCTCCACATGAATGACCGCCTCATCATCATCGTTGATCAGGCTTCCAATCGACATAGCCTCCAGCTTCCCATTGATAAAAACACCGGCAATCTTCGATTCCAGCACTTCCAAATGATCCAACAGGTAATGGATACCGTCAATCTCCTCCTCCAAATGACTCGAAAGGTCCCCATGGCTGTGGCACCATTTTTTCAAGAAACTCACAACCACATCATTGTCTTCAGGTTTCAGCAGCCTGAATTCATACCTGCCCTCATTCTCCCGTTTGAAAGCGTTGATATGGTTCTTCTTTTTCCGAAGCTTCTTGCCTCGTAGTGTCCTCAGCGCTTCTCCATCATATAGGTAATCAGCAATCGAGCGCTCCTCAACCATCTCAAACTCCTCGCTGATCTCATCATGGATAGCCTTCCCGTACGCATCGTCCACACAATACATGATGAACTCCTCATCCATCTCATCGAAAAGCTCCACCGTCTTCCAAAAACTCTCCGCAAAATACTGCTCCTCACAAAGGGCATCAGCGAATAGCACTTCCCTTCATAATGTTCAATAATCAACACATAATTCTCGTGAAAATACACGTGGGGATTGTACATCTGCTTCCACATGAACAGTGTTGTCATGCTGTACTCACAGCTCTCTATCCGTCTAAGCGCTGCATAGTCCCTCAATCGATCTATATCCTTCAAATCCAGCGGAATCAAATCCCTGCATTTCTCAATCTGCACTTCTGTCATATTCTCTATGCCTCTTTCCATCTCATTATAAGGCCCAAAAGCCTCCTACCATTATAACACAATTGGGGTCTGACCCCATTAAAAAACTATAAATTCTTGATTTCTGACGGCTAGGGGTCAGACCCCATGAACAAATTGTGAACGAATCTCTATTCAAGAACAAAGAGTGTGTTTCACACACTCGGTTCCGCCTTCGGCGGATTGTTCCGGATGTCGACAGAAATTGACTCTTTCAGAGCAATTTCTTAGTTAAAAAAGAACCATCAACACCAATCGTTTTCACGATCCAGTGTCAGCGGTTCTTATTACACTCATTCAATCACTATATTGCATTCATGACAAGTACCAGCGGCCCTGCAATCCACCAGATCACTTGGGATAGCTTGATGACCTCAGATTCAGGGTGCAATCCCGTGCAACTCAAGATGCACCTGGGCAAAAATACTACCGATTCAATCCAGTACATCGGATTGAAGTTCTCAATAATCCTGTTTAGGAAGACACCCCGAGCCGATACCAACTCATTGTGAATAATACCCTGTACCTTCATATCCTTATGACTGATATCTCGCTTGATCCGCATCTCCTCAGCGGAATAATAACCGTAGCCACCCGTTTCAGATTGGAAAGGGATTATTTCATCAAAAGACGCACGACTCAAAATTCTGATGATTGCCGGTGAAAAATCTTCAGTGTAATTGCTGCCAGGATCTTGGAACCACTTTTCATGCTTCCTAAGTATCCTGCAAACACTCAAGAAATATAACGAATTCCTAATTAAACGCATGCAAACAACTGCTGCGAACAAATAGATCAAATACATCAACAAAATTCTCCCACCATCCTTATCGCTGTATAAGTCAAGATATATACAAGATGAAATTAACACTTATTAATCACATTATACTATATACATATTATAAAATTCAATTGTGAAAATACTATGGCCATACTAAAAACGATATATGAATAATGAAACAAAGAGACAACCTTATCAAAATAATGATAAACTGTTGTCTCTTCATTGAGTAGCGATGACTGGAATCGAACCAGCGACACTACGGGTATGAACCGTATGCTCTAGCCATCTGAGCTACATCGCCATATATTGAATTGTCGTTTTGCTTCGAATGATTCTTAGCAAAACAAGTGGGCGCAACAGGGCTCGAACCTGTGACCCCCTGCTTGTAAGGCAGGTGCTCTCCCAGCTGAGCTATGCGCCCTGGGATATTCAGGTGTTATTCACACTCGATATATTGTAGTAAATTTCGTTGTGATTGTCAATACCTTTTGGATATAATTTCAAGCAATTTTATCGCTTATTGAGTCTGGATGACAGGACTTGAACCTGCGACCTCTTGACCCCCAGTCAAGCGCTCTACCAAACTGAGCCACACCCAGTTAATAAGTATCTCACACGCTTCCACAATGATTTACTTAAATTTACTAACGACCCAGAAGGGACTCGAACCCTCGACCTCCGGCGTGACAGGCCGGCGCTCTAACCAACTGAGCCACTGGGCCACTAAGATTAGTATAAACGATGTCTATCTAAAGCTTAGCAACGAAAAATAATTCAATTTTTCTAACAGGGGCAGTAGGACTTGAACCCACGACATCCGGTTTTGGAGACCGACGTTCTACCAACTGAACTATACCCCTAAATTATGGCGCCTATATAAAATACCACAATTTCTATACAATTTCAAGCACTTTTTAAATAAAGTCTTACTGAATAAAGTCTTACCTAAACCAAACAACCGTTTCGATTTCTTACAGAAA